>Ga0105044_10014668_pt1 | contig 10583 bp, 8 predicted proteins | sample MAT01_FD_78092 | JGI IMG/M metagenome (GOLD analysis project Ga0105044, IMG submission 78092) | Freshwater microbial communities from Lake Fryxell liftoff mats and glacier meltwater in Antarctica - MAT-01 | ecosystem: Environmental > Aquatic > Freshwater > Ice > Liftoff microbial mat | place... | reverse complement strand
GGGCGCCGAATGACCTTGCGCCTCGGCACCGTGGCCGTTGATTTCCTCTGAGGCGACAGCGGGGGTTTTGAATTAGCGGGCTAGGGACAGCCCGCGCTACCAGCCGATCGATGCTACGGACCGCCAAGGAGAAACGGACGGACATCAGTCCTTTATCTCGTTGAACTGACTGTTATTCTGGGCGGTCTTGTCCTTGAATCACGGCGCTAGCTATGGGACCTTATAGGGCCAAATCGTTTTTATACCCTGAGGCCCTATGGCTAATGAGAGCGCAATTTCACCAACCCGAGCTCAAGACTACCCTGAGTGGTACCAACAGATCATTAAAGCTGCTGATTTAGCAGAGAACTCGCCCGTTCGCGGTTGCATGGTAATTAAGCCGTGGGGCTACGGAATCTGGGAGAGAATTCAGCGCGATCTTGACCGCCGCATCAAAGAGACCGGGCACGAGAATGCTTACTTCCCGCTATTGATTCCGCTCAGCTTTCTTGAAAAGGAAGCCTCTCACATTGCCGGGTTCGCCAAGGAGTGTGCGGTCGTTACCCATCACCGACTCGAGGAACGAAATGGTAAGCTTGTTCCGACCGGGGAACTAGATGAGCCGCTTATAATTCGCCCAACTTCTGAGACCATCATCGGAGATGCCTTTTCTAAGTGGGTGCACTCCTACCGCGACTTGCCGCTCCTTATTAATCAATGGGCCAATGTGTTTCGCTGGGAAATGCGCACGCGCCTGTTCCTAAGGACCGCCGAGTTTCTCTGGCAGGAGGGACATACCGTACATGCCACTGCCGAAGAGGCGATGGCTGAGGTGAGTACGATGCTTAGGGTCTATCGTGAGTTTACCGAAGAGGTGCTCGCGATTCCGGTGATTGCAGGCGAGAAGCCAGCTCACGAGCGTTTCCCGGGTGCTGAGCGATCGCTCTGCATTGAGGCGATGATGCAAGATGGGAAGGCGCTTCAGGCAGGCACCTCGCACTTTCTTGGGCAGAATTTTGCGAAATCTTCGGAGATTAAGTTTACAAATGAAGCTGGTGAAATTCAGTACGCGTTCACCACTTCTTGGGGCGTCTCCACTCGTCTTGTGGGCGGCATCATAATGACGCACTCGGATGACGACGGGCTGCGTCTCCCTCCACGAGTTGCTCCAAAGCATGTGGTGATTCTCCCCGTTATTCCAAAGCCAGAATCTGAGGCGAGCGTGCTTGCCTTCTGTGATGAAGTTGCGCAGCAGATCCGGAAGCTAAGTTATGCTGGGGACCCAGTAGTCGTTCACATTGATCGCCGAGATATGCGCGGCGGCGATAAGATGTGGCATTGGGTGAAGAAAGGCATTCCGCTCAGAATTGAGATTGGCCCACGAGATCTCGAAAAGCGGGGGATGGTTCTTACCCGCAGAGATCGACCTCACAAAGAGAAGGAGATGGTTTCAATTGACGCCATTGCTTCGAGAGTGGAGACACTCCTTCCCGAGATGCAGCAGGGATATTTCAATCAAGCCAAGGAGCTTCGCAGCCAAAAGACTGAGAAGGGGTTAAAGTCCTTCTCAGATCTAAAGGCCTTTTTCACGCCGAAGAACAGCGAGAAACCAGAAATCCACGGCGGTTTTGCCCTCGCCAAGTGGTCAGGCGAACCGGGGAGCGAAAAGCTGCTCGAGGACCTGAAGGTTACGGTGCGCTGCATTCCACTTGAGCAAAGCGGGACGCAGGGAGTTTGTGTTCTCACGGGAAAGCCAGCAACTGTAGACGCTATATTTGCTAAGTCTTACTAAGGTAGTTGAAATGTCTGGTGTGTTGGTCCTCGCACTCTATAGGTTTCAGGAAATCCCCGAGGGGCTGCTTGCCTCCGCTCGTGATGATCTTTTCGAGCTCGGTGAGCGCTTGGGGATTAGGGGCTTGCTCCTTCTCGCTCAGGAAGGGGTAAACGGAACTGTTTGCGGAGAGCCCGCTCAGGTACGCACGTTCATAGAGGCCGTTCAGAATCGACTTGCGCACGGCACCTACTCCATCAAAGAGAGCTGCTCGAACGGCTGGCCCTTTAAGCGCCTTCAGGTACAAGTGCGCCCTGAGATTGTGACCCTCGATGGTTCTGTTTTTCGCCCGGGTCCCGTCGACGAGCAGAGTCGACTTTCTCCGAATCAGTGGCACGAATGGCTCTCTCCAAAGGAAGGGAGTGCTGCTCGGGAGTACACGCTCGTTGATGTTCGAAATTGGTACGAGACGAAACTCGGGAAGTTTAAAGGGGCGATCGACCCTGACCTCAAGAATTTTGGAGAATTTCCCAAATTTCTAGCGGAGTCTGGGATCCCGCGGGATCGTCCGCTTTTGATGTATTGCACGGGTGGAATACGCTGCGAAAAAGCGGCGCCGTTACTAAGAAGTGAGGGCTATAGCGAGGTCTACCAGCTTGAGGGTGGAATATTGAACTATCTCGCAGCATATCCGAATTCTAACTTTGAAGGTGAATGCTATGTCTTCGACCACCGCGTAGCCGTGGATCAGAATCTAGCTCCCTCTCAGCAGTATGGGCTTTGTCCGCATTGCGGAAACCCTGCTGCCTCCCGAATCAGTTGTGGAAACTGCGCTAAAGATTGTTCAATATGTGAGGACTGCGCGGCTTTGGTGGCGAGGAACTCCTGCTCAAAAAATTGCGCCCATCATATTTCGTTACGATCTAACTTTAGCACTGGCAGTTCCCTTTTCTCCGGGGCGGTGGTGGCGAAGAGTGGCGTATCCTCAGGTGGGGCGACGAATGCTTGAGAGGCTAAAGATTCTTACCTACATCCCTGATGCAGACTGCAGGGTGCGCCTGAGAGAGGCGCTCACTTCAATTGTTTTTAAGGCAGAGATTCGAGCCGTGAGAAGCCTTGCTGAGGCCGCAGCGACTCTTAAGGGCGAACCGGAAATTCCGCTTTTGTTTATTGCCTCCTCCGTTGGGCGCGACGCGGTTAAGAAATTTATTGAGGAAATAGCCGGAGGCGACAAAGAGCTCTCAATAGCCTTGATTGTCACCGTTGATCGGCATACCGCTTCAAAGCTTACGGCCGTGGTGCAGCTCTTTATGCAGGGCGTCGATGGGTTTATTAGTGAGCCGTATTCTCCTGACCAGCTTAAGACCCTTATGGAAACGGTTATGGATCCAAACCGGGTAAAGGCCGTCCAGGCGGCCAGCCGTGCCGTAAAAGCAGTAAAATTTTTGGTGGGCGACGCGATTCGACATCTAGACGATCGCTGGCGGGACGCGGTGAAGGGGCAACGTGAAGGAGGCGTGGCCTTTCGCGAGCTTCGGCGCCTTTCGGGCGAGCTCGAGGCACTCCACAAGAATCATCCGGAGGAGTTTGTTTCAGCGCTCTGCACCGCGTTCGAGGCGGTGCCCGCTCCTCAGGGCGGAGCTGCGCAGCTCAAGAAGAAAAGCGCTAAGGACGAGACTCCTCACCCTGGAGCACTGGTATCGGCCTTGATGCATGAGCGCGGACTAACAAGAGAGCGCATTCTTGGGATTATTCGAATGGATCCCGCTGAATTCGATCTACTCGTTGCGCAGAAGCGGTCGATTGACGAAATGTGCGCGCGTGAGATCTCTCGCGCGCTCGGAAAAACTTCTCGAGAGTGGGTGGCCCTGCAGAAGCGCTACGATGCAGCGAATCCACCAAACTCAAATCCATCAGAAAGTGGGTTGTCGAGCGCTGCTCCAGCATCGGTTGCCCCAGAATCGAAAGGCCCGAAGTAATGCGCTCTACTTTATGGGGCCTCTGCAAAAGTCCAGGAACTGTATTTTCTCTTTGCTCTTTTTCCTCCGCGTTAAACAATACTTTTCATATAACGCGGGGGACGCGGAGGTAGTTTTTCAGAGTAGGCTCCTTAGGTTATGCTCGCGGACTCTACAGAGTCCACATTCACGCGGGCCACAGCCGGGCTGATACGCTTTAGTAGTCCTGCCAGTACATTCCCCGCTCCAAACTCTATCGCCATTTCTGGCGCGCACTCAGCAATTGCTCTCGTCATGCTCTCCACCCAGCGAACTCGCCCACAGACCTGAAGTCTAAGCGCTTCGCGGATTGCCTCAGGAGAAGTGAGCGGCTCGGTACTGAAATTGCTGTAGACCGGGAACTTGGCTGTTTGCAGGGGCACTTTTGCTAAATCGAGCGCAAGGCGCTCCTCGGCGAGCTTCATAAGCGAACAATGGAAGGGGGCGCTAACGGGAAGCTCAATAACCTTGCCTCCTAATGCCTTGGCCGCTTCATCCACTGCCGCTGCGGCGCCAGCAATCACAACTTGGCCTGGGGCGTTGACATTAGCGACCTGTACCACCCCGCTCGTCACTCCCTTGAGGGTGGCCTCAATATCAGCAACTTCCTTTCCGAGAACCGCTGCCATTTTCCCCGTTCCCACTGGAACAGCTTCTTGCATGTAGGTTCCACGCTTATGAACGAGCAGGACAGCGTCCTCAAATTTGAGAGCCCCGGCCGCAACGAGTGCCGAGTATTCGCCAAGGCTGTGCCCAGCAGCAGCCGCAAGAGTGAGGCTAGGGGAGGACGCACGAAAGATCTCATAGCAAATGGTGCTTACAGTGAGGATGGCGGGCTGAGCGACAGCCGTTGCCGTGAGGTTTTCAGCCGGGCCCTCAAAGCATATTTTTGAGAGCGAAAATCCCAGAACTTCGTCGGCAATCGCAAAATAACGTTTCGCAATCTCGCTAGAATCCCAAAGCTGCTTTCCCATGCCCACTTTCTGAGAACCCTGACCAGGGAATAACCCTATGATTTTCTTCATATATGTTCTGCTCCCGTATTGCCCTTTAGGGCGCCTCTTCCGGCACCGATAGGAATAACCAAGAGCGTTTCATAAAGAAAGAGATGGCGCGGGATTCTATCTCCCGAAAGCCAAGCGCCAAGGTCGATAAGGTGGTGGGTGTGGCCGATACTGGGCAGGAAAAGAATGCAGGAGCCGCTCCGGGCACCGTTCTGATTGTGGATGATAATCCGCTTATCACCACGGTACTGAAAAGCCTGCTTCAAAATGAACAATTCAACGTGGTCGTCGCCTCAAATGGCGAGGAAGCGCTGCTCGCGATTGATTCAGCGGCAATTGATGTCGTTGTCTGTGATGTGATGATGCCCAAGATGGATGGCTACGCGTTTCACGAATGCCTCCGTAAGCGCCCTGACTATTCTCATATTCCCTTTGTTTTCCTGACGGCCCTGAGCGACGACTCGGAGATGCAGCGCGGGCTTCTCACGGGGGCCGACGTCTATTTAACTAAGCCCTTCGATCCCCGCCAGATCCTTCCCCTTGTTAGGGGAAAAGTGCTCCGTTCGCGTGCCCTCAAGCAAAAAACCGAGGAACATTTTGACGCCTATCGAAAGCGTGTGGTGAACACCCTCTCGCACGAGTTTAGAACTCCGCTTGTTGCTATAACTACCGGGTCCGAGTTGTTGGTTGATCATGGAGACAAGCTTGACCGTGAGAGAGCAAAGCACCTGCTTGAAGCGATTCGCCGCGGGGGTCAGCGACTTGAGAAGCTGGTTGGTGACTTCATGCTTCTTCAGCAACTGGACTCTGGGATGGGCAAAAAGATGTACCTCACTAGGGGGCGAGTGGCGGCCGTGGATGGCGTCATTCAACGTGTAATAGAGAAAAAAAAGGCAGACCTACTCGCTCTTGGCTTTAGTTTCTCGGTTGATAATCTCTGCATAGGCGCGCAGACCTATTGCTATGAGCCTCATATCGAAGATGCGCTTATTCGCCTCATTGAAAACGCGGTAAAATTCTCTCGCGATCGGAAGGAGATTCAACTCAAGGTGTGGATCGAGAATGAGAAGGCAGTGTTCGAGATCTTAGACCGCGGGCTCGGCCTTGACCCGGCCAAGGTTTCACAGGCCATCGAGCTCTTTGGTCAGATTGATAGAGACAAGTTTGAACAGCAAGGCAGTGGCATGGGACTGGCATTGGTCAGCAGGTATGTCCGAATTCATGGGGGGACTCTCCACTGCGGGGCACGGTCAGATGGGGGTGCGTTGGTTCGGCTCTCAATTCCGCTGGGTGGCGCGCCGGTGGGCTAGGAGCCTGCGCCGCAGAAAATGTATGCCACGAGTTCTACGAAAAGGATAAGCCATCGCCGCCTTCGCCTTGAGGCGGGGCATTTGTATCGGCGCCCTGAGGACAGTGCGCCCTACCGACCGGCTGGTAGGGCGCCATATGATCTTACGCCTAGCCGCGCCGCATGGCTCTTGATTCGCCCCAACCGTCATGTCTCACGGGATCCCTACTCGGGTCCGTGAGACTACGCTCAAAACCCGCCGTCCGGGCGGATTTTGAGCACCTGGCACCTGCGAGCGCCGCGAACACGGCGCCGCCCTCGGGTGCGCTCCAAATCACTCCCTGGTGTCGCGATTTGTTAACGCCATCCGGGCGTTAGCTAGCCGTTATTGCTCACAGCCCGCCCCGGCTGTGAGCAATGACGGCTAAGGCTTCGGCCTGGGTTTCGAATAAGGCATATCGTGGCCGGTAGGCTAAGAGCCCGGTTGTCCACCTGCTTTGGTCATCCTAGACTTCGCGGATGTATAAGTACTTATCTGCCAATGTGCTCTCGTCATCATCACAGCGAATGCTAAGGCCTGCCAGGAGACTTCAGGCCTCGTGTGCCAGGATTTTGGTCGGGGGCTGCCCAATTCGGCGCTTCGCCTTTGGATGCTTCTCGGCCTTTGTTCTTTTGGCCGCTGCTTCTTTGACTAATCTTTTGACGTTCGGTCTCGCCCAGGCGGAGCCACTTCCCACGAAAGCCGCTCGCACTGAACCTCTCGGGAAGGCTGCCGATGTCTTCAAGAGTGTTTTCGCCGGGGTTCAAGAGCGTACTCTATCAAATGGACTCAGAGTCGTAATTTATCCACGAGGTGACGCTCCTGTTTTTGCTGGGGTTGTCTCCGTTCGTGTAGGAGGCACCGACGAGAGAATTGGAGAAACCGGAATTTCGCACATGTTTGAACACATGGCGTTCAAGGGAACTCCTGAGGTGGGCACAACCAATTTCGAACGCGAGACCAAGCTTTTGGCGGAGTTAGAGCCGCTCGCGGAGCGCCAAGCCGCGTTCGGAACTGAATTTTCAGCCGAAGATAAAAAGCAGTGGGAGCAGATTCATCAGGAGCTCAGGGCTCTTTGGGTTTCTGACCAGTTCACAAGAGAGTACGAACGCCGCGGCGCTGCAGGTATGAATGCCACGACGGATAGCGAGATTACCAAATATTTCGTAAACCTGCCGCGTTCGCAGTTTGAGTTCTGGCTTTATATGGAGTCGGAGCGACTTCTCAGGCCAGTGCTGCGTCAATTCTATCAGGAACGGGATGTCGTTCTCGAAGAACGGCGCATGCGCTACGACGATGATCCAGAGGGCAAGCTGTATGAGCTCCTCAAAGCCACCTCATTTATCGCGCATCCCTACAAGAACCCAGTCATTGGATTCCCCTTTGACTTGAAGCGGCTCACGGCAACGCAGCTCGATCAATTTCGTAGGCGCTTCTATGTTCCTGGTAATATCGCAGTGGCGCTTGTCGGAGACATTCGGCCGAGTGAAGATTGGCCACTGATTGAGAGCTATTTTGGCCGCCTTCCGGTTGCGCCGCTTCCTAGTCGTCCGCAAGTAGTGGAGCCTGATCAAGAGGGGGAACGGCAGGTAACCCTTGAGACGAAAGCTTCGCCTCAGTTCTATATTGCCTACCGAAAGATGCAGTATCCCCATCCCGATGACGCTCCCGTTTCGGTTATGCTTGAGATGCTCGCGGGCAGTAAGATTTCTCCGCTCCAGAGAACTCTTGTACAGAGAAAACGACTCGCCACCGAAGTATCGTTCATGGAGGGCCCCGGGGTCGCTTATCCGAATCTGATGATGTTTGGAGTCACACCGCGCGCTCCTCACAGCTCAAGAGAGGTGCTTCAAGCCTTTGATCAGGGGATAGAGGATTTTAAAAAGTCAGGAATTACGCAGGATAGTCTGGAAATTGCAAAACGAGCGATTGCGGTTTCATATTTGGGCCAGCTTTCGTCCAATTCTGCTATGGGGACGAACTTTGCTAATTCCGTGCTGCTCTACCAGGACTGGAAGGCCCCCTTCGATTGGTACGAGAAGGCGATGGCGGTAACTGTAGGCGATATTGAGCGGGTCACTCGGCAGTACCTGGTAAAGAAGAGCCGCACAGTTGCGTTTCTTGAGAAGAGCGCATCTCTTGAGAGGAGTACTAACAAGTGAGCAATCTATTGCGTCTTAATTCAGTGAAGTCCTGCGGACGAGTGGTGCTCTTTGCCTCGATGGCTCTTGGGCTTGCGCAGTGTAGTTTAAATACTCTGGGTAGTTCTGGGGTTGTCATGCAGCCCCCTGCGGCCTCTCTCGCCGAGGTTGAATCCCGCCGGAGTATTCCCACAGAACTTCGTATCGATGCGCCAGAACGCTGGAAACTTCCCAATGGACTTACGGTTCTATTTGCCAAAGACGATGAGCTTCCGGTTGTGACGGGAACTCTCTTCACTCGCGGGGGAGCGCTGCTCGAGAGTCCAGCGGAATACGGAACAGTCGCAGCAATGGGAGATCAAATGCGTCAAGGCGGTGCAGGGGATCTCTCTCCTGACGCTATGGATGAGCGCCTGGAGAGATTTTCAGCAGGGATCACGGGAGGCGTGGGCCAAGAATTCGGCCGGTTCCAGTTTAGTTCTTTAGATCGAGATTTCGGCGAAGTATTTAAGCTCTTTGGTGACGTGGTGCAGCGTCCTCGTTTCGATCCCTCCCGCCTCGAGCTTTGGAAAGGCCAGGCGCTTGAATCAATCCGTCGTCGTATAGACGATCCGAACACCATCGCTTCGCTCTCCGTTACCCAGTTGCTTTTCGCTGGCACGCCCTATGGAACGATTTTAACATCCGCCGACCTTGGTAGGTTTGATCGTATTGCTTTGCTTCGTAGTCATCGACGCTTCATCCGTCCAAATGGAGCGCTACTGGCCATAAGCGGGCGCATCACTCGCGTCCAGCTCGAGCAGCAGGTGAAGGCAGTGTTCGGTGATTGGGAGCCGGCCGTTGGCGCCCTCCCAGCTCCGCCTGCCATTACCACCAAGGTCACCCCGGGAATCTATTTCGTGGAGCTCCCCTTGCAACAGTCGACGGTGACCGTGGCTCAGCGCGGCGTCCCTCGTCTTACTCCCGACAATCTAGCAATTGAAGCTTTTAATGGCTTCTTCGGTTCTGGCGGATTTGGATCTCGCCTGATGAAGAAAGTGCGCACGGAAGGCGGGCTGGCCTACTCGGTGTATGGCTCGATTCTTCCAGGAGTCGTGCAAGGGAGAAACATTATCTTCCTTCAAACTCGAACAGAAACGACGGGAGTTGCATTGGCAAAGGCTCTTGTTGAGCTTAAGGATATGCAAGAGACGCTCGTTCCCGCTTCCGAGCTCGCCGAGACGAAAAGTGCTCTTGTCGATTCCTTCGTATTTAATTTTGACTCACCGGCGCGCGCGATGAACCGCGAGGCTTCATTAGAGCTCCTGGGGTATCCGAAGGACTATGATGAGCGGTATATCTCCGGAGTACAGGGACTCACGCCAGAGGATATCAGATCCGTTGCTCAGCGTAGGTGGGACCCCTCGCAATTTGTGGTGCTGGTGGTTGGGAGTCACGAGGCCTATGAGAAGCTAGAGGAACTTCTAAAGAGTTCGCCAGGTCTCCTTGAAGGGTTGCCGCTTAAGCGCGTGCGATTTAATGAGCAACTTCTCCAAGGAGAGGGGTAACAACATGCTAAGTAAAAATAGATATAGAGTGTCAGAAGCACGTGTCCAGCACTTCTCTGTTGCGGGTCGGTTCGGAGTCCCTCTCTCTTTCGCCCTTGGGGTTGTTCTCCTCGGAGGATGTGGCTTCCTGCAATCGAATAACAATCCACGTCCCGGGCCCGATCGGCAGGCCGAGGGCACGCTTGAAGGAGCGCTTGCTGGCGCAGGGGCGGGGGCCGTGACTGGGTTCCAAATTGGTTCAGGCACGGGACCTGGCGCCTTGGTGGGTGCAGGATTTGGAGCCGTTGCTGGTGGGATTCAAGGGGCAGTTCAGGATTCATTCGACGAACAGCTGCTCAAGCTTTCCGCTAAAGCGCGCGACGAGCGGGCCCGTATATTTGCCCAGGAGACCTTGGAAGATCAGTTTAAGAGGCGTCTGCAGCTACATCCAACTAGGGATATCTACCCTGCAGACTTGTTCTTTCATGGGGATGAAACTCGGCTCCGGCCCAGTGCCCGAGCGTTGGTGCATGAGATAGCTCGGCTAAATAAGGAGCGCGCCTCATGGTCAAGGCTCGTGGTTGCTTCCTATGTTAAGTCATCGAGTCCTGACTCGGAGTATGGGCAAAGGCTCGCCGAGAGGCGCTCCCGGGAGATTGTGGATGAGCTTGTCCGTGGGGGACTTGAGCCGCGTCGCCTACAGACCAGGGCGGTGCTCACGAATGCACCGCTGCTCATAGACCCTCTCGATAGGCCAGATCGATTTAATCAGGCCCTTGAGCTGATTGCGCTCGATCGTTAGGGAGAAACGTCAATAAAATCGACCCCTCGAGGTGT
>Ga0105044_10014667_pt1 | contig 10583 bp, 9 predicted proteins | sample MAT01_FD_78092 | JGI IMG/M metagenome (GOLD analysis project Ga0105044, IMG submission 78092) | Freshwater microbial communities from Lake Fryxell liftoff mats and glacier meltwater in Antarctica - MAT-01 | ecosystem: Environmental > Aquatic > Freshwater > Ice > Liftoff microbial mat | place... | reverse complement strand
TTGCACCTTTCTCAATAACCCACCTCGAATGAATTCGGGGCTAATAGACAAAACCCATTAAAATGGGTTGAAAGCCTGTCTGCCAAGTTCTTTAGTCCGTTGAAACGGACTTCGTTGCGTTAGCCCGGAATTTCAATTCCGGGCTAACGCAACGAAGTCCGTTAAAACGGACTAAAGAACTTGGCAGACAGGCTTTCAACCCATTAAAACGGGGTCTGTCTATTCGCCCCGAATTCATTCGAGGGTGCGCTATTGAGAAAGGTGCAAGATCTGAGTTAACAACCTTTAACCGATGTATCTCGTATTTTTCCCCCTCATCCATATAAAACTCTGCCTTGCCGAACGGCTTGGCTAATCAGTGAACTCAAGACATTCACTTTATATTCCACCTCAGCACGAGTTAACACAAGCAAATCAGTAGGAATCATAATTCCCCTCAACGCCCGATAAGCCTGACAAGATCTGCGATACCTGGATTCATCTGAGTCCGAAACAATAATCAGCAAATCCACATCGCTATCCTTATTCGGCTCTCCATAAGCATAGGAGCCAAACAAAATAATTTGCTCAGGCTTTAGCGCTTCGACCAATCGCCTAACAATCTCCTCCAGCAAACCAGCCGGAAGCGTTTCTGTTTGACTCGTCATCGTCTCCAGTGACCACTCGACCCTCCTAGCATAAGGGAGTAGCAATGAAATAACGTCCCGATCCGCCCCCTAAATCCCCCAATTCTGGGGGACTTCCGAGCCTTTCAAAGTCCCCTAGAATTGGGGGATTTAGGGGGCTAGAAAGCTAACGCATCCCATTGGGACTTTATTTCAATGCAGATCCCTAACGTAGCGATCGCCCCCCTCAAACTAGAAACAACCCACTCAAAAGTACAGTCACATAAACCTGAAATCCTTCACCCCACCAAACGTCACCATCTTAGAATTACGCCGCGTAAACTCCCCCACCGACGGGTTTCCCATAGGATGGATTGTCCCTACAGAACGCTGCCAAAGCTCCGGCGGCACCACCGATAGTTGGTAATGGTATCGACCCTTACCCAACTTCTCATTAATCTTGCGAACGTGATACCAACAATTGTCCTGGCATTCCACACACCAAAAAGCCTCTAACCACTCGCCCTCCAACGAAACAGTCGGGCGATAGGCTAATAGTTGCTGTGCATTCAACCGATTCACACCCCGCTCCTGTAACTGCGCCACCGAGTCAGCAAAAATCGGATACTTAGGACTAGCACTATCTAAATAGCAGCCATGCTTAGGACACAAAATCATCCGGCGCTTAGAACGCTTCCGATTTTTTCGATTTTGGTCAGACCTATCCTGCACATCCACCTCCGTTAGTTTCAAACTGTTACAGAAGGCTGCGTTGAAGAGACTGAGATCAAAACGATCATCAAAGCCCACTCCACATCAGTTCATACTTATTAAATTTCTGTCAGACCTAAATCTGGCGTTGCTGAATGGAAGTATGAATCCCTTCAAAGTCCCTTTCCTTCAGGAGAGGGATTTAGGGAGAGGTCTCTAGCTGCGTTGCCGACTCAACCTGACCCCTAACCCCTGCCCTCTGAGGGCAGGGGAACTAGATTTTCATACTTTCATTCAGCAACGCCCTAAATCTTTCAACCCGATCGCCCTCAAACCTGTAGGGCATCGTCAAGAAAAGTTCTAGGTTTGTACCCACGCATTATCAGAAAATACGCAAGTTCTGTACACCGCATCAGCACTGACAAAGTTTCCCCTCGGTATCCACTGAAGCTTTCTCCGTATTGTCGATAAACTATCCGTATGCACGGAGGATCAATCTCAATTCATCAGTGTACGTCGCCCTAAACTTCCGTGTAAAATTCTATCTATCAGCTATTGAGGGTTTTTCACGAATCAATATGACATCCTTTTTCCGTAAGGGACACAACCTAAATCACCAGAATCAGCCGCCGCCTACCCTGCGGTGGGTGATCCCTCAGCAGCTATCGATCGGATCTTTACCGCCCCCCGCACTTCACCCGGTCATGATGAATGCAGGAATTAAAGCAGTCTTATCCCTTTGTACCGAAGCGGAAGGACAGATCCCACCCGAAATGCTCAACTCTTTTCAATGCCTTCGTTACCCATTGCCCGACAGCTACTCCGCCGAAACCCTACAGATCGACCAATTAGCTGAAGCTGTGGCGATCGTCCATGAATGCATGATAGAGCAGCGCCCTATCTACGTTCATTGCCTAGCAGGAGTCGAACGCTCTCCGACAGTTTGCGCCGCTTATCTCTGCCTCCACCAAAACCTCCAGCCCTGGGAAGCACTCCACTGGCTGCGGCAAGTAAATCCGAAAATCCGCTTAATCGATCAGCAGATTCAAGCCATTCAACACCTGACTCAAAAGAAACCTCATTAGCCGCTGTCCATAGGTCTATCCGTAGATCGCGCAAAGACTTTTCTCTACCATGCTGTATTTCTACTTAAACCTACAGTTTCCAGAAGTCAAGGTTTCCACCGTTGAACTATTCCTGAGGCTGCCGTTATTATTACATTCGAGCGGGTAGAGCCGAAACAAGGCAAACCTCAAGTGTTTTATGTCTCTTGATCCCAAGCCTGTTTTGAGTAACAGGTCAATCAAATTGAGGTTGGCTAGAGGTTCATCGCTAAGGGTGTTAGAGGATGTTTGAAAAGTAAGCAAATCGCGAGACTTTTACGCTCGATCCCCCCAACCCTCCTTAAGAAAGGGGGCTTCGGAACTCAAAGTCCCCCTTCCTTAAGGGGGATTTAGGGGGATCTCCAGAATTGAGGTGCTTGATCAGACTTTTCAAACATCCTCTTATTTAAGAATGCAACGTTTTGAATGAAGTTATTTACTGTACCTTGCACTTGAGGAGATGAATAATGGTTGTGCTAGCAGTTGGTTCACCTGTTGGTTTTTCGACAATTCAGGCAGCAATTGATGCGGCTCAAAATGGAGATACGATTCAGATCAGTCCTGGAACTTATAATGAGAGTTTAGTCGTTAGCAAGCGGCTCAATCTGGTGGGTGCAGGAGCGAACACCTTACTTCGACCTGGGGCAGGAAATAATGCGGTTCGGCTGACGCAAGGGAGTTCCGGTACGTCCATTTCTGGTCTAAATGTGCGCGGTGGTCGGGCAGGCATTTTGACTACAGCGCCGCTTGATGGCATTACTATTGAGAACAACTTCTTTTCCAACCTGGAACGCTACGCCGTCCAAATTTCTAACGGCACAAAGAACGCTATTGTTCGAGGGAATACTATTCGCAATGTGAATGTAGGGGTGCAACTCCTCAGTGATTCGGCTGATGTTACTGACAATATTCTAGTTGCTAACAACCGAATTTTTAATGTGACCGGAATTGCTCTTTATCTCACTGCTCAAACAAACGGCACATCAGGTTCTGGAGATTTTGGGACTGTTACTTTTTCTGGCAACACCTTAATTCAACAGTTACAGACGCTTGGGCAAGATTTAAGCCTCATTACACTTCAGTTCGATCCCCTAGCGATCCACGGAAAAGTCAGCATTGCTAATAATGCAATTCGGTTTCTAGGAGGAACAGCTAATGACAACACCAAGAGGGCATATGGACTCCGAGTCTCAGGGAATGTTAGTGAATTGGAGGTGACTGATAACGTTTTCAATGGGCTTAACCAAACTCAGACCACCCTCGGTGGCATTTGGCTAGATACTCAAGATGAAGTCTATGGAGATACTCCAGAGACTGCAAAATTTTCTATCACAAACAATCGTTTTGCTGAGCTTTCAACCTCTATTTTTTATGATGGAACTCTAGCTCAACAATTGACCTTAACGGGCAACACCGAGCGGAATATTCGGCGGTCTCAAGCTTCATTCAATGACATCTACTACGGTACAGCAAGGGCTGATGTCATCAATGGGCAGGCAGGAAACGACATTCTTTTGGGTGCAGCAGGAAACGATCGCCTCCTAGGGCAAGATGGCAAGGACGTTCTCCTAGGCGGTAATGGGGCTGACGCGCTATTTGGAGATGCAGGGCGTGACAACCTAGATGGTGGAGCCGGACGCGATCTCCTGTGGGGTGGAGCCGGACGCGATAAGTTCAGGTTCTCTGAGGTTGATGCTGCTGATGTCATCAATGATTTTAATGTTCTAGATGATGTCATCAACCTCCAGTTGCTCACCTTAAATGGCACCTACAAAAGTGCTGACCCCTATGCTGATTATATCCGACTTGAGCAAAGGGGTTCTCAAGTTGTTGTTCAGTTCGATACGAATGGCGATATAGCAGCAGGGTTCACAACGATCGCCTTCTTACGAAACACCAATACTTCAGAGGTGACTGCAAAAAACTTCATCTTTTAATGGATCATCCTGTTCTTTTATCAATAACGTTAAATGTTAAATTGCCTGAAATCTGAGTTCCCACACTGGCGTACTGCACCTTCTTCATTAGGTTCTAGGCTCGTGGTGTCTCTCATTCTTAACTCCGTATTTGGCGTGCTGTTTTGTTTATCTGCCAATGCTCACCCCCCCGAGGTTGTCATATCAGAGCCAGTCCCTGCCAGCACGCTAGCGACACCAGTAAGCGATCGACCCGAGTTGGCGATCGCTGCTCCAAAACTGAGTGCCGCCGAACCAAGTACGGCTGAACCAAGTACGGCTGAACCAAGTACGGCTGAACCAAATGACACAAACCTACCGATTCAAGTCAACCTCGCTTCTCCCCGCTCTGAGCTGCTTCCAAAAGCCTCAGAACCAGAAGCTTTAGAATTGAATCAAGTGGTTCAGTTCTTCCCCTTGCGTCCAGCCATCGTGGCTCAAGACTCATCAGGAACCGTCGGCGATACCTTTTCGCCCGAACAGTTACGACAAGAGTTACTGATTGAACCCGTGACCACCCGCCCCCGCTTGGTCGGTGCGCCAGCTTCCACGCTCAGTACGCCAACCGCATTTGGCGCAAATTTTGGTAGTGCCTTTATCGGGTTATCATTGGTCGATCGCCCCAGAGGGGGAGACAGTCCCGATGGTTCTGCTGTTTTGGGGTTTGGGGTCGGCGATGCCCGCCGCTATGCTGGTCTAGAAGTTGCAGTCGGTGTGATTAGTTTAAGCGACTCCAATGGTCGGGATTCGATTGGCGGCAGTGGTAACGTTAATTTCAAACTGCATCGGATTTTGCCCGGAAATGTGGGCATTGCCGTCGGCTGGGAAAACGCTATTGCCTGGGGAGATGCCCGACAAGCCGACTCATCAGTTTATGGCGTTGTGAGCCGAGCTTTTCCCCTCCAGCCCAGCAACCGCCGTCATCCTCTGCCGTTAGTGCTATCCGTTGGCGTGGGCGGCGGACGGTTTCGCTCAGCAGGAGACATTAAAGCAGACAAGGACAGCGTGGGTGCGTTTGCCAGTGCGGGTCTAAGAGTTACTCCGCAAACTTCTTTAATTGCCAACTGGACAGGACAAGATTTGAATCTGGGTGCATCGGTCGCTCCATTTCGCAGGGTGCCTCTGACTATTACCCTTGGTTTAGCAGATGTCACCGGCAGTGCTGGAGATGGCGTTCGCTTTGCCCTCGGAATTGGATACGGCGTTCGCTTTCGGCTTTAGTCGATCGCAAAAAATTTCAAAACTTATGAGTTCTCTACAAGGCTTATAAGCAAATGTTCGGATAGGTTCATCAAATAGTAACTAAGGGAGAACGACTTATGACATTCAAACTTCTCACAGACAGCTTTACAAAAGCCGTCACGATCGCCCTCTCGCTGGCGTTGGTAGTGCCCCAGTTAGCGATCGCGGGTACTGATCCTGTGCGTGATGCTACCCCACCCGACTCAGGCGCTGCCCCAGGTGTTATTGACATTCAACAAACTGACGGTGGCTTTATTGTCATTCCAGATGCCGATTTTCCAGATGAAGTGCAAGCAACAGTAGATGGCATTACCGGAGATGCGGTTGGGGCGGCAATTTTGCCCGAGGCGGCAATTTCTGATATTACGATTACCGTTGCCAACGGAGCAAGTTCTACAGGAGCAGTTAGCCCTGTTCAGATTGCCCAAACCGTTGCTGAGCAGGTAAGTCGCCTGAAAACTATTACGATCGCCACCAGTAACCCCGCTTTGTTAACCGTCCAAGTCTCTCCTACCGCTGATTCAACCTCCCTCACGGTTGCCGGGACAACTCCCTCTCAAATGCAGTTTTCTGGACAACCAGCCGCGATCGAACATCAGGCAGCCACTGCCGCCGCGTTGATTGTTGCCCAAGCAACCCCCGAAACAACCGCAGCAGGGACTTCCATTGCGTCCTCGGGCGTCGGCTCGACTCGTGTGGTTACCCTGATGCTAGAGTTTCAAAACCTGGTCAGCGATCTAACCGTTGCTCAGTCGCAGCCCTGGTTGGTTGCCAGCGCCGATCTTTCAACGATCGCGCAAGCTCGGCAGGTGCAGATCAATCCTCGCCAGTTAAATCAGGCGATCGCTGCCTACAACGCAATGGTCACCGAATGCCCCCCCGAGGCGCTCTCAACCTTATCTAAGAACCCTGACTTTCAGGCAATTGGTACCGTTTTGCGTCAGTTAAAATCAGCGATTGATTAAGATGAATCATCCCCCCTTAAAAATTGGCATGAATGCAGTGATTGGGGTCGGGCTGATGTTTGGGGCAGAGTTTGCTGCCCCAAGGGCGATCGCTCAGGTTCCACAGCCCAGCCCAACGATCGCTCCTGAATTCGCCCCTTTACCAACCTCCAACAACTTCCCCGAGTCCTACGCCTTAGGAGCGGGCGATCGCCTAGCGATCGCCCTAGTGGGCTATCCCGAGCTAAGTGGAGAACATCGGATTTCCGCCGATGGTTCTTTAGACTTGCCCCTAGTCGGCAGCCTCTTGGTAGGGGGCAAATCTGTCACCATGACTCGGCAATTGCTGATTAACCAATACAGCCAGTATCTGACTCGCCCCCCTCGGCTCGCCCTCACCCTCATGACTCCGCGCCCAGTCCGGGTTGCTGTTTCTGGAGAAGTTCGCCGCCCCGGCACCTATGTGACTCAAATTCAAGAACAGCAAGAGCTTGGGTGGAAATGGCCAACCCTAACTCAGCTACTTCAGCAGGCGGGAGGCATTACCCAGGTTGCCAATATCCGATCAATTGAGGTGCAACGTGCCCAACCCAGTGGTCAACCCCAGACCTTTACGGTTGATCTCTGGCAGCTCATTCAATCTGGAGATATTACCCAAGACTTGAGCCTGCGCGATGGTGATGTGATTGTGGTCTCGACCGCAACTACAGTCAACCCAGCAGAATCGGTTCGCATTGGCACCGCTAGTTTTGCCCCAGAGAGCATTCAGGTGCAGGTAGTGGGGGAGGTGGTAAAACCTGGACTCGTTGAAGTAGCCGCCAATACTTCACTCAATCAAGCCATCCTGACGTCAGGAGGATTTGTTAAAGACCGCGCCCGCACTTCCAGCATTGAGTTAGTTCGCCTCAATCCTGATGGCACCGTCACCCAGCGAACCATTGCGGTTGATTTCGCTAGTCCTCCCAACGAGACCACCAATCCTATCCTCCGGGAAAATGATGTGGTGGTGGTGCAACGGTCTACCTTTTCTCGAACTACTGATGTTTTGGGCGTTTTACTCAGCCCCATTACAGGTCTCTTGAATATATTGCGATTGGGCTTATAAAATTGGTTCCTGAAGGAGAAGAATTTATGGACTTAGATCCCCGTTTAAAATCAACCTCCCATTTCCTCAATGGAGGGCAAATTGTTCAGCGGCTGTCAACTCCTGAAGCAGAAAATGACGATGATTTGGATCTAAGCCAAATTCTTTTAGTACTGCGACGGCGGTTCAAGGTTTTTTGTGGGGTATCGGCGTTAATGACCGTAGGCGTTTTATCGTGGGCATTGACTCGCCCACCCGAATTCTCTGGAGGATTTCGGCTACTAGCAGAACCTGTGACAACAGGTAGCCGCCTTGCTGAAAGTCTGACTTCAGACACGCTTCAAGACATTATTAAAAGTAGTGACAAGACCACAGGATTAGACTATATTAGCCAGATTGAAGTTCTAAAAAGTGAGGTGATTCTTGAACCTATCTTAGAACAAATTCAACAGCGCTACCCCGAATTGACCTATCAAGAATTTTTGAAGCGGTTCAAAGTCACGCGCCCCAAGGATTCAAAAATTCTAGAGTTTACCTACCAATCTCAGAGCCGCGAAGAAATTAAGTTTGTCCTCCATCGGCTAGCAGACGCATCTATTCAGTACAGCCTCACCGATCGCCAAACTAATCTACAAAAGGCGATCGAGTTTGTAAATTCGCAAATTCAACAGCAACAATCTCAAGTATCTGCCCTCGAAGCAAAACTTGAACAGTTCCGCCGCCAAAACAATTTGAGCGATCCATCAGTACAAGCCGTGTCTTTGACAGAACAAATTAGCCAAATGATGAGTCAACGGCGGACTAATCAAGTTGATCTGGCGGCTGCCCAAACATTATCTAAGAATTTACAGCAACAGGTTGGCTTAGATCCCGGCGACGCAGTCTTGGCAGTGACCTTGAGCGAAGCACCGATTTACCAGGAATTGATCGGTCGCCTACGGGAAGTTGAAACGCAGTTGGCACTTGAATCGGCTCGCTACAAAGACAACACGCCCAATATTCAAACCCTCCAGGATCAGCGGCAAGAACTACTGCCCCTGTTGCAGGTCGAAGCTCAACGGGTGATTGGCGATCGCATTGATGCCCAAAACTTACAATACCAAGGTTCTGTTGCCCGTGAATTGGTGCAGCAACTTGTAGAAACAGTGAACCAGACTCAAGTGCTACAAAATCAAAACTATGTTCAAACCAAGGCTCTGCAACAACTAAACCAGCAGATACAAGCCATGGCAGGGATTTCCCGCGAATACGGTCAGATTCAACGTGACCTGCAAATTTATATCGGTAGCCTCAGCCGACTGTCGGCAACTCGCGAAAATTTGCAACTCGAAGCCGCTCGACAGCAATCGCCTTGGCAACTGATCTCAAACATTAGTGATAGCAATATTGAAGAGGTTTCTAAAAGAACGCTGCTTCTGCTGTTGGGAAGCCTGGTAAGTCTCCTGGTTGGAGCTGGAGCTGCCTTACTGGCAGAACAGTTAGATCGAACCATTCACTCACTTGATGAACTGAAAGAAACCAATTTGCCCAATCTAGGCGTTATCCCTTTTAACGCGCAGATGAAATCAAGCGCATCTCAAGCAGTAACATCTTCATCTAACTCACGTTACTACGCTGCCTCATTCATGGAGGCGTTTTACTCGTTAGACGCCAACATTCGTTTACTCAGTTCAGATACACCTATCCGTTCTCTCACCATTACCTCTACAAAACCCGGAGATGGTAAGTCAACCGTAGCCTCTTACCTTGCGCGCGCGGCAGCAACTATGGGACGCAGAGTTCTGCTCATTGATACCGATCTGCGTCGCCCCCAAGTGCATCATTTATTTGGAATTTCCAATTTACGCGGTATCAGTCAAGCGATCACTAGCGATATAGACCCCAGAGATTTACTGCAAGTTTCCGCAGAATATAGTAATCTCTACCTCCTGCCCGCAGGTCAATTACCCCCTGCCCCCGGACGTCTGCTGGACTCTAATAAAATGCGGCTTTTGGTTGAAGAGTTCGCTAAATCTTTTGACCTGATAATTTATGACTCTCCGCCATTGTTAGGCTTTGCCGATGCCAAGCTCATAGCAGCTCATACCGATGGCATCCTGCTGGTAGTAGGTCTAGGAAAAACTGAGCGGAGTGCGCTTAATCGGGTCTTAGATGATTTACAAACTACTGCACAAGCGCCCGTATTAGGAATTGTGGCCAATGGAGCGCGCAAGTATGCCGATACAACTTACTATGATTACCGTTACCGTGGCTATTACCGTGAGAAGTCGGCTGTTGAGCAGCAAGTTGAGCACACACAAAACGGTCGTCGCTGAAGGCTGCTGAAACTGTTGGCATTGGAGCACTGGAGATACTTTCATACCAGGTTAGTTTTCCTCACGCTACCCCTGGGGATCTGCATTGAAATAAAGTCCCAATGGGATGCGTTAGCTTTCTAGCCCCTAAATCCCCCAATTCTGGGGGATTTAGGGGGCGGATCGGGACGTTATTTCATTGCTACTCCCCTGGTTGGATAATAATTATATTCGCATCTCAACTGAGTCAGTGAATAGAGTGACAAAGTCTAACGAATAGAGAAATAGAAGGACTGACCGACCCCAAGTTTCAACGGTGGCGAACAGTGACTTCTAGATCTCTATTTATAAGGACGAAACCATCATGTTAGATCACTCAAATCAGTCGGAAAGCTTGAATAGACTTCAGTGTAATCCCCTCATCAATGGATTTCCAGACTTAGATATATCCGGTTCTCTCGGGTTGAGTAATCAGCACAGACATCCTTCCTCTAGGTTTGTTCTATCCGGTATAGTCCTTAAGAGTGTGTTTGTAAATGGTTGTTAAGCTATCTTTTCTTTCCATCGGGTGTGATTCTTCGTCAATCGTCTGAGCATTAATCGAATCATCACCACATAAACCATTCCCGCATGATTTTCAGGTAA
>Ga0105044_10014663_pt1 | contig 10584 bp, 6 predicted proteins | sample MAT01_FD_78092 | JGI IMG/M metagenome (GOLD analysis project Ga0105044, IMG submission 78092) | Freshwater microbial communities from Lake Fryxell liftoff mats and glacier meltwater in Antarctica - MAT-01 | ecosystem: Environmental > Aquatic > Freshwater > Ice > Liftoff microbial mat | place... | reverse complement strand
GGCTTGGGATTGCGGCCTTTCTTCAGCATTCAGACAAAATACTCGATGCGCGACGATCAGGCTTCCCTGGCGAGGATTATCTGCCCAGAAGCAAGTTGAAGGTGGTGCTTGAAACATGGAGCAAGAACGCCGAGTGAAATCGACGCAAGAAATCAGGGACATTCCCAGGCATCGAGTCAGTCCCGTTCAGCAAGGTATTTGCGCACTCACGCTCTACCCGAAAACTGGATGTTTCCGCATCTTGCTTTGACGCATTTGAGAACGTTCGCGCATCAATTATTGAATTGCAGGCAAACGAGCCAGCAAGATTCGCGAGAGCGACGTCGTCGGGCTGAAGTACTTCGACCGGCCGATGCCGTTGATCGAGCGGTTGCGCGATGTGGGTGCCAAACGTGATCGGGCCGGCAATCGGCGGCTGTTCTTCGATCAGTATCGCTCTGACGGTTCCATCACCAGGCGATCCTTTCCCTCCACGGGATCCGTGCAGATCGCGTTCTCCCGCTTCCATAGTACGATGAAGCGCTCCGATTCCCCACCACCCTTCCCGGCATGCTTCGCTTCCTTCGCATGACGGTTGCCATCCCTCGCGCCTGTCTTCGTATCTCCGTCAAGTCCGACGCCGACTTGCGGGCCCGGAAGTTTCTACTGGCACTTCCGAAACCAGATGTTCAAGTGATGGAAACGGCGGGGCCTCCCAAGTTCCCGGGGAGCCCTGTTGTGCCCGCGCCCTGCTCTCAGCCCCCGGCGAGACCCGCCTGCGTCTGCGGCAATACGGCAGACCGGCATGGCCCCACGCACATTCAACCGCGGAGGCTCTCTACATCCGACGACAGTTCTTCGCCGTGCTGGCCTAAGGCCTGAAGTGCGCCTGCACGTCGACGGCCGAACGGGCCTTGCGTCACGGCATCTGACGGCGGAAGAAAAGCTATGGCACCCAAAGCGACGGGGTCGGCCAGTTCGTTGCAGCCATCCTGAGCGTCGTCATGACCTGCCGCCAACAGCGCCGCAACCTCCGGGATTACCTCTGCGCCTGCTGTCAAGCACGGCAAGCCACAAGCAAGTGCCCTCGCTGGACTGACCCCAGCAACACAGTGATAGGCCGTGAACGGCCCTGTTTTTTTCGGATAGGGCATACCGATCGACACAGGCGGCGGCGCTTGTGGGACACCCTTGGCGCACAAACTACATGGCCGGGTCGATCAAGAATTGGTGGCGAAGTGGACGGTGCCCAGAGGCGGATTGTATAGTACAAGGGAAATCCAGATCTCACCGGCTCACGGCCCCGAGGGGATTGCTTCTCGATCAAAGTCGCAAATGCCGGAAACACCTTACTCGGCCTTGGGTCGAAGAAGCTGACTTGATGACAGCCGCCGGAGCCGTACCGAAGTACTTCGAGCTTTCGATCAAATTGGAAGGGCTCATCCGCGAAGGGGAATGGGCCGTCGAAGGTCGCACCCCCGGGTTGCGGGTCATCGCGGAGCGCTTCGGCGTTTCGACGGTCACCGCATCGCGCGCGTTACAGCTTCTTCAAGAACGCGGCTTGGTGAAAACTCTTGATCGGTCCGGGAGCTACCTGGCGACGACGCAGCGTCCTGTCGAGAACGAGAAATGGGGCTTGTTTCTGCGCGTCACGCCGGGGATGTGGCGTCAATCGGGACTTGACGTCATGCGCGAAGGCTTTCACGCAGCGTTGAAAGGAGAACAGATCGAGCTGGCGACGGATCTTTTTCCCATTGATTCCGAACAGAACCGCGATGATTGGCGGCGTAACATCCGCCGCGCGAAACAAGCGGGCATTAAAGGGACCTTCTTCCTCCCGTCTCGACTCGATGAGGCGAACGCACGGCGCGACGTCGAATTTCTTGAGACCTGTCGCGAGGAAGAGTTTCCGGTCGTGATGATTGAACGATCCATTCGCGGCCGGGACCGCCGTCTGGACTGCGATCTGGTGTGTGCCGACAACCTGGAGGCCGGTCGGTTGTGCACCCAGCATCTGCTCGATATCGGCCGCCGCCGCATTGCCCTGGTCGTTGCATCACCAACCAGCACGCATTTGGACCGTGCGGCGGGTTATCTGCATGCGTTGCATCAGGCGGGCGTGAACGCGTCGCGAATCGTCGAGCTCCCCGCCGACCTGCCCGGTCGTGAAGCTTATGGCTGGTCATCTGATCAATTGCAGGAATTCAACGCGGATGGAGTAATCTGTTATCACGACTACAACGCTGTGGGCCTGGTGTTGGAACTGCTGCAGCGGGGCATCCGCGTCCCGCATGATCTGGCGGTGATCGGCTTCGAAAACTACCCGATCGGCAACATGTTTTCGCTCGGCCTGACCACCGTCTCGTATCCAATGCCCATGTTCGCGTGGCATGCCTTGCGACTGTTGCGCGATCGAGCTCGAGGATGGAAGGGATCGCCGATCAAGCTGCTGATCCCGGTTGATCTGACGATTCGGGAAAGCACATTGGAGAAGGCCCCCAAGAGCTCGCGAAAGCGAAGCTGACTTCTTGATCCCGCCGCGGGTGCCGTTCACCAGTTGCTTCGAGAATCGTTCTCGCGAACGGGCAAGCGGCGATCATTGCGCAGTACAGTTCGTCGTGTCAATTTCATCATCTCTTCATTGGATTTGTCTTTGCCGACGTTCAAAGACCGTTACATTAGTCAGCACGTCCGATGAAAGCCGAGTCGCTCAATTGTACTATACAGTTTGATGACTTGCACGGAAGCGCGGTGGTCATCGCACTCGCGCACGCCCCCGCCGCGCTCGAACGAGGAGTTGCCGTACTTATGCTCCATTCAACCAGTTCGATTCGCCATGGCCACACGACTGCGCAACGGCGCTGTGGCGTGATCCTCATTATCGTCGTCGCTTGTTTGGCCTTGTTCCTGGCCTTGGGCCTCGCGTTCGTCTTTTATGCCAATCAGCAAGCCATCAGCATGCGCATTCATCGAGAAGCCAGCCATGGCGGACGGACGGCTTACGTCAACCAGGGCACTCGGGGCCCTGCCGATGAAGCTCCGCCGTTGGCACTCGATCTGTTCAACATGGCGATGAGCCAGTTGATTTACGACGTGCCGGAAACCGAGAGTGGTCACTACAGTGCGATGCGAGGCCATAGCCTCGCCCGGTCAATGTACGGCTACCGGCCCGGAGCCGAGAACTTTACCCCGTTCAACGGCTATGGCCGCATTCGACAGCCCTCGACAAAAGTGAGCGGACTCGATGAGTTCGACATGATCAATTACACCCGTTTCTCGGGGGACGACTTTGTTCGCTACCCCGAGCGGGAATCAGGCGTTGACCGACTCAGGCCCGGCTATTTCATCGCAAAGAACGCCCCGTATACCTATCCCGATGAGAACAACTGCTTCCTGGCGGCGGTCCGTTCGTCGGACGGGAAAGTCCTCGTTCCATCCTTCCATCGCCCGTGGCTCGTGGGACCATTGTCCGGCAGCGCGTGGAAGAACCCCAAGAACAAGTACCTGATGCTGCGCCCGCATCCATCGGAACATCCGGAGTTCCGTGATCCACTGCCCAATCCGGACGGTTCATTCGGAGACGTCGAAAACCTCGAAGGCAAACTGCAACATCAGCACGACAGCGTTTGGATCGACATCGACGCCCCCGTCCACTCGTGGCGCGGTCGTTTCTACAAGCCGCTCTTCGCATTCCTGATTGTGGATCTGGACGGACGTTTCAATCTGAATATCGCCGGCAATAGAGGCCGCGGGGCCGCCGTAGCCTCCAGCACTCAGACCTCCCATCAAGGACTTGGGCCCTGGGAAATGGACATCGATCATGTGCTCGGCATCGGCAAGAGCACGGCCGTTCTTAAAAGACGCTACTCCGGCAACGGCCAGCCAACCGCGAGATACTCGTTGGACGGGGGGCCGCGCAACTACGCCCCCTGGTTTGGCAACGGGGGTGCCTTTCACACGGGCATCAACTTCGATCATTTCGGGTCGAGTCCTTTCTCGGTTCCTCTTCCGCGATACCAGACCTCGCCGACGTTGAACTCCATTTATTGGAACGGCTTCGGCGATGAACGATTGAACCATTCGTCGCTGTATAATCCGTACTTTTCCTTTAGAACCACCGATCCATCGCCGACCTGGGAGCACGACAAATACTTCGGCGCGGAAGAGATGTATTCGCTCAATAACAAGTTCTACGCCGACACGGTGAACTACGCGAAATCGAGCCTTGCCGTCACCGCGGGACTGACTGATTCGATCATGTCGCCGAACAAGCGATTCATGGTCACCACCATAAGCAACGACGTTCAACGACCGGGCGCCCGCCCGTGGCGGCCTCTGGAACCGGCGAATCGCTATCGTCAGGCGAATGCCGACGTGTTGCCTACCGGCGGCCCGATCAATGCGCCGGCGCCTGGCACAACGGTCGCCGAGGAAGCTTCCGATTTTGACAGCACGTGGCGTTCCGTAATCGCCAGCACCCTTGCGTCGATCGATCTCAACCGCAAATTGACCGACTATCGCACCGATCCGAGCAACAACCCCCAAAGCGACGCGAACAGGAACTACGAATCCATCATTAGCGGATCAGCGAATGGTGGCGGTGCTAACTTCAACCGTGCGCAGGCCGATCGCCAAGCCTTGGCCAAGGATATTTTCGATCGACTCATGGGCGCAACGGGTGTTAGGCCCTTACCGTCCGTCCCGCTTCCAACGGCCGACGACGAGTACAACGCCTGCCGGCGCCTTGCTCAGATTGCAGTCAACATCGTTGACCTGTTGGATCTCGATGATTACATCACGCCCTTCAATTGGAACGATAAATTCAACGACGTGACGAACCCGGATCACCTCCGCAAAGGATGGGTTTTCGGAACGGAAATTCCCCGGCTGGTGATCAATGAGGTTTACGCGGGATGGGACAACGAACCCACCAACCTGCAAAATCCGAAGATTGATCCAACCACGAGAAAGCCGTACGCCGACAAGCCCTACAAATTGCAGATCTATGCGGAGCTTCACAATCCGCTGACGCCGGGCGGCGCGAACCCCTTCAGTGTAAAAACCCAGCCGTACTACTATTCTCATTCGGGCGGCGCTCCACTGGTGTTCAAGGACGGCGCGAGAACCTGGGATGTGTATCAACTCGTTGTCACCAATCAAACCAACACCCAGAAGCTCGCGGCGATCGACAACGCACTGGGAGATGTTGACAACCCGAATGACCCGTCGGTAACGACGGTAGGATCGTTGGGCGACGTCAACGCTGCCAACAAGGGCGTCGTACCGATCAGCAATCGGTCGGCTGGCAGGAATCCGAGTTTCCATCTCGTTGGACCAAAGAACGTGGTCAACCAGCAGGCGACCTTGCCGGGCAACGATGCGAAGCCACTAAGCCAGGAGTGCCCCAAGCTCAGCATCGATATCCCGCTGGGGAATCAACCGCGTGCGCAAATGCTTCTGTTGCGGCGCTTGCTCTGTCCGCACCGCGCACCGGGAGCGGATAACCCGTACGTGACTGTTGACCACGTTCAGATTCCAACGGATCGCATTTATGACCATCGCCAGTATGTGACGCTGGTTGAGGGGGGTAACAATCCCGCTAAGGTGAAGTACGGCCAACATCACAGTTATGGCCGCAACCAGCCATATGATGCGACACCGGTTTCGAGCATCCGCCAGGGGGCACCCCGCGACGCCGACGACTATATCAATCATTCGGTAGTCAAACATAACGATGGGGCCAAGGATTCGTTCGACTGGCTGGTCCACCTCGATCGCACGCTGATCAGCCCCGCCGAGATTTCGTGCGTGTCGGCCTGGAAGCCCCACGAATTGACGCAGCGGTTTGTGCGGAACGGCGTGCCTCAGCAGCATCTGGCCAATTGGTTCGACAACGAACAGCGGCTGTTTCGCGCCTTCTCCCTGCTCGATGTGCGCAGCCGGAACTACGGAATGCCGTTTGGCGGACGACTGCCGGGGCGCATGAATCTTAATACCATGTATGATCGCGCAGTTCTCGATGCGCTAGTCGATCGAGCCGGCGAGAATCTTTTCAGCGCGTACGATGTGGATTCGTTGTGGAATCGCATTTCCGGATCGCGCCTGATTGGAGCCACCGGTTCCAACGGCATGCTCAGCGCCTGGGCAAGCGCGCGTCCGCTGACTGAAAAGCCCATTTTGCCGCCTCTGGGTGCCAACTACACCGACCGCAACGATCTTCACTACAAGAATCAGGGCGTCAACGATACTTTCTTGCCCGCGGCCCTCACCAATAACCCGAATCCCCTGTTGCGCCTCGAAATGCTCAGCAAGCTTTACAACAATGTCACCACGCGCAGCAACACGTATGTGGTATGGTGCACCATCGGCTATTTCGAAGTAAAGAACGCCGGTCCATACTCGGCGTCCAATCGACCGATTCTCGGCAAGGAACTTGGCATCGACGACGGCACCAACATTCGCCACAAGTTCTTTTCATTGATCGACCGCTCCAATCTGACGATTGACACAACAACAGCTACGGCTGACCGGTTTTTGCAGGGCGACCGTGCTGTGTTCCTGTCGTTTGAACCGACCACTGACGACCTTTGGAAGGCGGATCCGCCCAAAGGGCCACAGCGTGTTCGCATTCCGGCCACGGCGCTGACCGGCAGCGGCGCGTTGCAGGGCACCTACGACGGGACCACGTGGACGATTACCGCGAACGACGAAATCCTGCTCGGCTTCGGCTTGGATGAAGAAGAGCGTGTGAAGGTGACAAAGGTTGTCTTCCATTCGCCGGCGACGGGCGGCGATATTGAGTTCACCACCGTCAAGCCTCATTATCGCGGCGCGCCCATGCAATTGAACTGGCGAAAGAGCAGGTTAGGCAACCCAGGGCCACAACCGGGCTTTAACTTCAAGGACCTCCGTTACACGCCGATCATCCGCTATATCACCAAATACGACTAGTGTTCTGGAGACGCAAATGAGTCGCGCATTCGTTTCACTGATCATGGGATGGCTGTTTCTGGTCGCTTCCCCGGCACTTCCAGCCGCCGAGCTGACCCTCGCAGACGTTGCCAATCCGAAGGGGGACGGCCCCGATGGCAAGGGCAACACGGCCGACGACACCTGGCAGTTCTGGTTTGAATTGGCCCACAAGCCGAACATCTTTCTCCCACTTGACGCCTACAGCAAATCCGTTCCCAAAGACGGCGTTCCGCGCAAGATCCGCGGCCCCGTTGCCAGCATGCTTCCCAACCCGGATGATACCGAAGGATTCATTTACCACAGCGACTGGGATGGCCGGTTCGAGGGCGTCTGGGCCGACCACAAAGCCAAGCAAATCATGGCTTACCCCTATGTGGAAAAGCAATTCCACGGTGCCGTCGCCATCACCTACAAAGTTCCCGCCGACGGCGTCTACAACGTCACTGGCGGTTTAACCGACCTGCAAGTCGATCCCAAGTTTGCTCAACACGACGGCATTGAATGGTTCCTCGACCTTACCGATGGCGGCACCGCCGGCAAGCGCCTCGCCAAGGGTGGCCCGATCGGCGACGGTAGTGACCGCCCCGACAGCGGTAAGTTTGAAGCGTTGAAAGTGGAAGCGAAGAAGGGACAGCTTATTCGCCTGGTGGTCCACCCGCGCAAATGGTGGGGCAGCGACCTGACGCGAATCGATGAGTTCAAGATCGAAATCGCCGATTCGACGAAGTAACAATCTCACAGTTAATCATTCAGGAGGTCAACGATGTTTTATCTCATGTTGGCAACGCTGCTGGTAGAGCCTGCCCTCGAACCCACGGCCCCGCAGCCGTTGATCAAGGTCCTGGCGTCCCAGGAGAAACCGAACGGCAAGAACATCATGGTGCAGACGAACATTCTCGTTCACGTGGTGAACGGCAAGCATGGCATGTCGGTCAAGTTCATCGACGTGAAGCCCAGCCCCAATGTGAACATCAAGAAATGGGACAAGAAGCTGAACGATCTGAAGCCCGAAACGGTCATCCTGGTGACCGGCGAACTGCACTTCGGAGCCGTGTCCGGAGCGACGCCGTCCATCCGCTACAAGGTCACCGATGTCAACGGCCGAAAGTACAACGACCACCGTCATTGGCGGACCGATCAGGCGATCTATATCATCAATCCCAAGTTCGAGATTGTTGAAGCTAAGGAATAACGAACAGCTAACGGCGGGAACGTTCCACGGTTCTCGCCGTCAGTGGATTTCTCGCAGGCCCCCTTCGTCACTCGTGCTGTGAGCCAAGAATCGATGTTCACGTTTCCACCCGAGCAGCTGGCCGATTACCAGGACTTCGCTTACGGTGAGGCCATATTCAATGACACCGAGTGCGAGAAGATCCTGTCACTCGTACCGCCCGGCGCGATGACGGCGGGGACCGTGGGCGACGCCAGAAGTGTCGACCATGGAATACGCCGAGCTGAGGTTGCGCGAATCGACTGGAACGAACAGCACGATTGGTTATACCAACGGCTGAACACCTGCGTGCAGCAATGCAATCAATCGTTCTATCGCTATGTTTTGACCGGGTTTATTGAGAATCTTGAGATCATTCGCTACCCGTTGGGCCATCATTACGATTGGCATCAGGACTTTGCCTCCGGGCCGATGTCGATTCGCAAACTGAGTCTGGTCGTTCAGCTGGCCGCCCCGGAGGCGTACGAAGGGGGCGATCTCGAGTTCTTTACCTGTTCGAAAGCCAGCCGCGCACCCCGCACACGCGGAACCGTCATTGTTTTTCCTTCATATCAAGTGCATCGGGTGCTGCCCGTACAGAGCGGCATTCGCCATTCGCTGGTCGGTTGGGTCTCCGGCCCACACTTCCGCTGAGGAAGGCCAACACTATAAGCTTCTCGCGGCCGAAACTCCCAAGGCTCCTCGGCGGTCCAGATGCTCAGCGGCAAAAGGCCCGTCGGCATCGACGTAATGAAGAAAGACTTGCGCTTGCCAAGTCCCGTCAAAGGCATTTCGCCAGTGGGGCAACTCGCATCCCTTGTACAGGGCCAGGGTTCCCGATTCGAGTTCAACACTGCGTCCGAAGAAGTCTCGTGCTTCCCGGGCGAAAAAAATCGGCCAGACCCGTTCGCCCTCGAAGCCCAACGTCATCGTCGCACTGATTTCGCAGGCCGGGCGATCGATGTGCCTTTTGAGAACCTCGCCACGCGAATAGAGGCGAGCGTACGAGTAAGTCGGCAGCAAGCGGCGCTCGATCATCCCGGACAGCGTCGGCAGCAATTGGTCGAGCAACCTGTCCAGAAGCGCGTCGCCGTAGACGGCCGCCGACAGGGGGCATTGGTCGTCGCGCACCAGTTTGCCTTGGTCGCGCAGCCGAGTGAGATGATCGACGAGGCTTTGACACTCCTCCCGCGAAACCATGTTCGGCAGGACCGCATAGCCGTTCGTCTCGAATGAGTTCTTCGCGCTTGTCATGGCCTTTCTCCCACTGATGTTCCAATCAAAACTATAGCATTCGACGCTTGTCGTCATCCACCCGGAGAAAAGCTGATTGGCGAGGATTCAGCGGACCGAAGGCCCAATCCTTTCTTGCCTGCCGCGGGCCAATGGCTGCCGCCCGCCTGTTCTGTGCTGCACAGAAGCGGTTACGGCAAGGCGCCTTGCTTTCGCACTTCACTTTATTGCCCCGCTTAAGGTCATTCCTGAGAAATTGACGAAATATACACGTGAACTTCATGTTTGATGACGCAGCTGTCGCGCTTCGAAGAACAGATGTGAAGTCTTGTTTAAAACGGACGTAGGACGATTGAACTTGAACGACAGCTACTATAGGATTCGGGCTAATGAGAATGGTGACGAACACACGCTGAGCAACTGTACTACACATAGACGATCTGTCGGCAAAAGGAACCACAACATGAACCGCACTTGGCGTAAATGGCTGCATAGCCTCCTCTCAGCCTCCCGGACCAAAAGCCGAGTTCAAGCAAGCCGCTCCAAAAGGCGAGTGCGGTTAAATGTGGAACAACTTGAAGATCGTACAGTCCCAGCGACGCTCACAGTCACAAGCCTTGCGGACAATCTGACCGTGGACGCTCTGGTCACGCTTCGCGAGGCCGTGCTGGCCGCAAATACGGATACATCGGTCGATGGTTCCACCGCCGGTAGCGGGGCGGACACGATCGTCTTTGCCTCTTCGCTGTTCACGTCGGGCGATCAGACGCTGACCTTGTTATTCGCCAATCGTCAAATCACGACCGGCACGGCATTGGAGACCTCGGCGGACTGGCAGGGGCCGACCGCGCTGAAGATCACTTCGGCCGTGTCGATCGTAGGCCCATCCGGCGAGAATGGGCTGACGATAGCGGCCCAGCAATCGGGTGCCGCCAACACCGTGGCGCTGACGCAGCGTATTTTTACTGTCAGTAACGGCGCATCGCTGGGTCTGACCGATCTGACTCTTAGTGGCGGTGCCGCGATCGGCGGGGCCGGCGGAACCCCGGGCACCCACGGCGCGGCGGGCGGCGGCGCGCTCGGCGCGGGTGGTGCCATCTTCGCGGATCGTGCGACACTTACGATTGACCGGGTCACGTTCAACAGCAACTCGGCTGTTGGCGGATCCGGCGGTGGCGGTACCAATACTT
>Ga0105044_10014661_pt1 | contig 10585 bp, 9 predicted proteins | sample MAT01_FD_78092 | JGI IMG/M metagenome (GOLD analysis project Ga0105044, IMG submission 78092) | Freshwater microbial communities from Lake Fryxell liftoff mats and glacier meltwater in Antarctica - MAT-01 | ecosystem: Environmental > Aquatic > Freshwater > Ice > Liftoff microbial mat | place... | reverse complement strand
GGGGCAACTGTGGTCTCGGGGGCAACGGTCGTCTGCGACGCACTCGTCGTCTCCGATACAGCGGTCGTCTGCGGCGCGGCAGTTGTGTCTGGCTCGGTAGTCAGCGTTGCGGTGCTTTCAGTAGCCACCTGCGAGGAACAGGCGGTGAACAGCACAACGGCCAAGGACGCAGTCAGCATTCGGGAGGTCTTCATCGTGCGCATCCTGCTCCACAGGTGTGAGGAAACGGTGATGCTGCGTTACGTTCGCGAACGTGACGGACTGGTTGGGGCCACGCGGGCGCAACGGCGGCATCGACACCATCCCGCTGCCAGGCTCGTCCGGCGCCCTCTCGCTGTGCGGCAAGCACGCAATCGGCCCCGACCACGCAGCGGCCATGGCAGAGTGCGGCGCAACGACCGTCGTCTGTTTGGTGGAGGACGACGAGCTGGCCGACCGCTACCCCGACTATCTGGCGTGGCTGCGGGCGAGCGTGGGCGCAGATGCCGTTTGGTTTCCGATCCATGATCTGCACGCCCCCGGCCTGACCGCTGCGGAACCGTTCATCACCGAGCTCGTTCGACGGCTCGACGACGGCGAGCACCTGCTGATGCACTGCGCAGCCGGCATCGGCCGCACCGGCACGGTGGCGGTGTGCGTGCTCGTCGAGCTTGGCATGTCGCTGCCCGACGCGCTCGCGCACGTTGCGTTGCATCGTCCGATGGCGGGCCCCGAGGTGGGCGCGCAACGCGACCTCGTCAATGCGTGGGCTGCTCGTCGATCAGGCGGTCAGTGACTTTGCAAGACGCAGTTTGGCGACGTCGGCCGGTGCGCTGAGTGCCGCCATTGCCAGCTCGTAGTCGGGCAGCGAATAGACCGCGCCGTCGTCGTTGATCATTACAAAGCGATCGAGCTTGGCGAGGAAGGTGCGGTCGTGGCTGACCGCCAGCACCGTTCCCTGAAACCCGTCGAGCGCCTGCTCCAATGCTTCCGACGACTCGATGTCGAGGTTGTCGGTGGGCTCGTCGAGCAGCAACACGTTGTGCCCTTCCAGCTCCAGGCACAGGATCTCCATGCGCGCCTTCTGCCCGCCAGAGAGCGTGCTGAACTCCTGCCGCGCGTTGCCTGCCAGCCCGTAGCGGGCCAGAGCCTTCATCGACTTCTCGTCTTCGAAGACGCGGTCGCGCACGATTTCGAAGCACTCACGGCCCCGGAAGTCGGGCCGGTCGTTGATCTGCGTGAACGTGCCGATCGACGTGCGCGGGCCGAACCCGATGGTGCCGTCGAAGTGGGCGATGGTCCCCGCCAGCGCGTTGAGCAAGTGGCTCTTGCCGGTGCCATTGGGGCCGATCAACCCGACGCGCTCACCGAAGTGCACCTCATCACTGAACGGCAGGAACAGATCGTTGACCGACACATCCAACATTTGAATCACACGGCGTGCGCTGTCGGCGCCACGCAGATTCACGTAGATGTTTTGGTCGGGTACCGGCGGCGGCGGTGGACCGGCCGCAACGAACTTCTCCCACCGCGTCTCTGCGCCGTTGGCCTTGGTCGCGTTCTTGAAGTTCTGCGCCGCCCGCTGCTTCATGATCTTCATGTGTTGAAACAGTCGACGCTCTTCGTCGTTCCATCGCTTCACGGCATCGCCCAGTAGTACTTGTCGCTTCGCACGAGCGTCGGGAAACGTGATGTACGAGCCGCCGTGCACCCAGGCGCCCGAGCCTTCGATCACGATGATCTTGGTGGCCACTCGCTCCAGCAACGTGCGATCGTGGCTGACCATCAAGATGGTGCTCTTGCAAGCCTTGATCTGTTCTTCCAGCCAGAGCCGGGTCGGGACGTCGAGATAGTTGTCGGGCTCGTCGAGCAGCAAGATGTCGGCACTGCTGGTGAGCAGCAAGTCCAGGACCAGGCGCTTGCGTTCGCCACCGGAGAGCTCGCTCACCAGTCGCGTGTGGAAGTCCTCCACCGGGGTCTTCACGCTACGGCGGGCAGCGGCGGCCCACTGGGCCTCCAGCTCGTAGCCGCCCATGTCACCCCAGTGGGTGATGGCCTCAGCGAACTGCATGCCGTCGTCGGTGCCGTCGTACATTGCGCGCTCGGCGATCACCATCGCGCGACCAGCAGTGCGCAACGCAGAGGGCGCCACCTCGATGAGCATGTCGCGCAACGTGTCGGTGGGGCGCGACATGCCGACGTCCTGCGTCATGGTGAGCACAGTGCCACCGAGTGCGAACTCACCCTCGTCGGCCTGCAGCTCGCCGGAGAGGATGCGCAGAATGGTGCTCTTGCCCACACCGTTGGCGCCGACCAGTGCAGCGTGCTCACCGGGCGCCACGCCGAAGCCGACGTCGAAGAACAACGAGTCGGCCCCCGGCGGCGCGTATTCGAGTTCAGAGACGACGATGCTGCTCACGGTAGACCATCCTGCCTGACTGAAGGCTGGGTCCCTCCCACTTTTCTCGGGCACCGGGGCCGTCGTGGTCGTACTGCGGTCGCTGCAGGCAGCTATGCGTTGGCGACGAACGAGCGAATGGCTTCGGCTGTGCTGACGTGCGTGTTGACTGTGAGATGGTTGCCATCGACCTCGAGCACCATCGCGTGCGGCACTTCGAGCGCGAACCGATCGCAGTCGGCTCTCGGAACGACATAGCCGGCCCCGTCGAGTATTTCGCGAGTCGCACGGATCAGCAGGGTCGGCATCGTGAGGTACTTCCAGCGCTCGTATGGATGCTGCGTCGCCGTGTAGGCACGATCCTCGGCGACCGCTGCGGCGCTCGTTCGCACACGGACGCCGCCCTCGACGGCGCACAGGTCGTAGCGGTACGCGCGATCCCAGTATTCGTTCCATGGCTCGATGAGTCCCTGCGCGGAGACCTCGGCCAGACAGTGGTCTGCGGAGTCGTACGTACGACCGAGCCGAAGCAACGAGTCCGCAATGACAGGGCCGACACCCGGGTCGACGCGACCCGCCACGTCGACCAGTACGACAGCGCTCAACCTGGCCCCGTCGAGTTTCGCGGCTGCCATCGCGACCGAGCCACCCATTGATTGGCCGATGACCGCAACCCGGTCGAACCCGAGAGCGTCTGCCACACCCAACACATCGAGCGCGTGGTTTTCCCAGCCGTATGAACCATGCGGTGTCGTGTCGCTCTGCCCTCGGCCACGGAGGTCGAGCGCAATCAGCTGCACGTCGTCACCACCGATGCGTTCTCCGAGAAAGTCGAAGTGAGCGACGTTTCCTGATAGTCCCGGCACTCCAATAGCGAGACGGGCAGTGGCCGAACCCCACCGACGCGCGTGGAGACGATGAGACCTGACCGAGATCTCAAAGTCTTCCCCCGTCAACCCTGACACGCGCACAGGTTGCCCCACGCCGCAGCCCCTGTCCAGCGACCCATTGGGCTCCGCGGTACGTCGGGATCTGACCGAGCGGTTCAGCTGAACCGGGTTCGTGGCGGCTATGCCGAGGCTCGGGTTCGGTGCGGGTCGTCACCCTGCCGGTTGGCGGCCGCGCGGAGGAACTTCGTCTGTGGTCGATGCGATCCCGTAGACGTCCGATGGCCGCAGCGATGACACACACGACCAGTGTCGCGAAGCCGGTCAGGGCCCATAGCGATGCCCAGCATCCAACCGGCTACCGCGCACCAGCTTTTGTTCAGCACGGCCCCCCCGATGGCCGTGAGACTCACAGTGACGCAGTCTCGTCGTCATGTCCAGCGGAGTGTTCTGTCATTGAACAAGTGTCACTGACAGCCAAAACGGTGGGCGTCGCCTGCAGCTGGATTCCCGTATTGACGACTGTCACCTGAACATTGTCGTCACCGACCAGTGTCATTCGCCCGACAACTGCGTCGGCGTCCACACCGCCCAGATTTGAGTAGTCGGCCTCATCGAGGTCGACTTCGATGCTCCACCAATGAGCGTCGAAGTCCGTCTCCAAGTGCAGATGATGCCGCCAACCTCGACAGTCCGCCCCAACAGCCGACTCACAAGGCATCGGCTCAGTCCGTACGGAGAGCTCGACAGGTATCGAGTCGCCCACAGTCACTCTCGAGGAAGTCGCTGGCGGACCTTGGCAAACTCCGTCGCTGTCGCAGCCAGCCATCAACAGGATCGCCAACCCCAAGACGAAAGGTGCACACCACGCACTATCGATCGCAAGCGATTCTCCTCGACAATAGGGGCGTCGCCTCGCGCCCGCGCATCATGAGCGTAGGCCCGTGCGCAGGTGTCGTTCGTTGAGAATCGACGCAGAGATCGCCATGGACGAGTCCACCGCACGCGTTCCGTTAGCGTCGGCGGAATGCGGCTCGGGACCGATCGGGACACATGTCTGATTTACCGCTGATCGGGCGCGGCCGCGCTGCTGATGTGTTCGACGCTGGCAACGGACGTGTGTTGCGCCGGTACCGCACTCCGCACCCTGGTCTTGTGGAACGCGAGGCAGTTGCGATGCGGCATCTGCGTGCGAACGGCGCGCCTGTGCCTGAGGTGTTCTCGGCCGAAGACGATGAGATCGTGATGGAACGCATCAATGGACGCTCGATGATGGACGTACTGACCTCGAAGCCATGGCGAGCCGCGGCAATCGGTCGCCAGCTCGCCGACGCTCAACGGCGGATCCACGCCGTTCCCGCGGGCGATCTCGACCTACCTCGCTTCAGCGATGGCAACTCGATCCTGCACTTCGATCTGCACCCCGACAATGTCATGCTGACGGACGGCGGGCCGGTGGTGATCGACTGGAGCAACGTGGCCGTCGGCGACCCCCTCGCAGACGTGATGTTCAGCTGGATGCTGATGAGCACTGGCGAGCCCGATCAGGTCCCCGTGCTCCTGCGCCCCATCGTGCGTCGCATCCGCCAAAGTCTGGTCGCCGGCTTCATGGAGGGCACACCTATCGACGAGGTCGCGAGGGGGTGGGTGAGCCTCGCATGCGAGCGTCGCCTCGCCGACCCCAATACGACAGAGACCGAGAAACGAAACATCCACGCATTCGCCACCAGTTGACATTTACGTGCGCACAGCCGATTGAAAATCGTACGTTCTAGTGTGACTAAAAGCCGAGCCGACTCGATCGCCTGGTTCGTCGACCCGAGGCGGTCGTCGGCGACGGCGATGATTTCGTGCACTTCGATTGGTCTGGCGAATGGCAGGGGTGACCCATCTCGACACGCACGTTGGTGATCGACGCAAGAAGCATGCCATCAGCATGCTAGATTCATGCTAGATTGATGCTGATGAGTAGCCTGCAGGTGAAGAACGTCGAGTCCGAACTCCACGATCAGCTTCGTAGCCGCGCCGCTGCAGCCGGATCCACCATCAGCGACTACGTGCTCGAACTGATCCGCAAAGACCTTCGTCGGCCCGCCCGCAGCGAATGGCTGACGGCGGCCGCTCAGTTGCCACGTCACGACTTCAGCCGAGACGACATCCGCGAGGCACTCGACGCTGAGCGCGCAGGCAAATGAAGGTGGTCGATGCCTCGGCCATGATCGACGTGCTCACGGGAAGCCCGCGCGCAGGTCAGCTGCTTGCAGTGTTCGACGACGATCTGTTCGCCCCGGATCTGCTCGTGCCCGAGGTGTTTGCTTTCCTGCGGAAGGCCGCCTCATCGGGGGCGCTCCACGACGCTGACCTGCTGGTCACCGCGTTACAGCAGGCACCGATCGAATACCTCCACACCTGGCCGTACGCCGAGCGGATGTGGAGCTGGCGACACAACCTGTCGCCATACGACGCCAGCTACGTCGCGCTCGCCGAAGACCTCGGGGTCACCCTGGTCACCACCGACCTTCGACTCGCCAAAGCCGCGGCGGAGATCGTCACCATCATCTCGTTCTGATCGAGCCGCACCGACCGGCAGGCGGTTCAGCTGAACCGTTTTTGGTCACGGGAACTGTGTGAGACCCTTTCCGTAGTATCCGGTCATGGACACCATTTCGGCGCCTTCTCACCTTGCCGATGTGCCGTTGGAACGGTTGGAAGCCGAGCTGTGCACCTGGTCAGCGAACTTTGCCGCCGCCGAGTACCGCTGGTTCGCCTTGCTGGCCGAGTTCGACCGGCGCCGGGGTTGGCAGCAATGGGAATGCCACTCCTGTGTGGCCTGGATGGCATGGCAGCTCGGTCTCGACGCACGCACCGCACGCGAAAAACTTCGCGTCGCCCACGCGCTGGCCGTCTCGCCGCTGATCGCGCAACAGATGCGACTCGGTCGACTGTCGTACTCCAAAGTCCGCGCGATCACCCGCATCACCGAACCTGCCAACGAAGCCAGCCTCGTGGATATCGCGCTCGCGGGCACCACCGCCCACGTCGAACGCGTCGTTGCCGGTTACCGACGCGCCCTGCCACCCGACCACGACGCCAGCGACGACATCCAATGGGCCAAACGGGGGCTACACGTGCGTCACAACGACGACCGCACCATCACCTTGACCATCACCCTTCCCGCCCCCACAGGAATGGAAGTCCTGTCCGCCATCGACCACCTCACACCCAAAGCCGGCCCCCAACCCGACGGCGAACGCCCCAGCCTGGCCGCCCGTCGCGCCGACGCAATTGTCGCCATGGCCGGCACAGCGCTCGCCGCCACCGACGACCAACTCACCACCAACCGCCCCCGCTACCTGATCCACCTCCACACCGGCGACGACCAACAAGAAGCCCACCCCGACGGACGAGACGACGAAGCGGTCATCGGAGTCTCCGACGAAACAGCAGAACGACTGTGCTGCGACGCCGACCAAGAAACCGTCACCCACAACACCAACGACAACGGCGACAACGGCGACAACGAGGTGACCGCTGTGTCGGACCGCAGCAGCATCATCCGTGGACGCCTACGCCGCCTCGTGCAACTGCGAGACCGCACCTGTCGAGTACCGGGCTGCGACCACCGGGCCCGCCGCGAGATCCACCACCTTCACCACCGCGGCCACGGCGGAACAGACCACATCGACAACCTGCTGCTCGTGTGCGGCTACCACCACCACCGCCTCCACGAAGGCCAATGGCTCACCCAACGACACTCCGACGGCACCATCGAATTCACGCTCCCCAACGGACGAACACTCCCAGCAACCTTCGTCTCGCCCGATGGCAGCAGTGACGACGTCCACGCCCAAGCCCGACAAGCCACCGACGGCCGATGTCAATGGCAAGGCGACCGCCTCGACCTCGACTGGACCTTCATGACGTTGTTCTCGAACACCCCCTGGCACGACCCCTGGCGAACCGCGTGGAACCAACAACACAGCGGTTCAGCTGAACCGCTCTGCGCTAGACCGCCGGCTGCTGCTGGGTGATGCAGTGGATGCCGCCGCCGCTGGCGAAGATCTCGCGGGCGTCGTGCAGCACGATCTCACGACCGGGGAAAGCGCTTTCCAGGATGCTCGCCGCCACGTCGTCGTTCGGGTCGTCGAAGCTGCACAGGATCACTGCGCCATTGCAGATGTAGTGGTTGAGGTAACTCCAGTCGACCAGCTCACCGTCGGCATGGGTCTGCAAGGGTGCGGGAACTTCGATCACTTCCAACTCGCGGCCCTTCGCATCGGTGGACCGACGCAACAACTCGATGTACTCGTTGGTCACCTCGAAATCGGGGTGCGATGGATCGGTCTGGCGGTGCGCCAACAACACCCCCGGCCGCACGAAGCACGCACAGATGTCGACGTGCCCTCGTGTGCCGAAACGTTCGTAGTCCTTGGTGAGCCCGCGTGGCAGCCAGATGATCTTGCTGACACCGAGGTATGCCTTGAGCTCGGTCTCCACAGACTCAGCGTTCATCGTTGGGTTGCGGCCAGGGTCCAACTGCACGGTGGTGGTGCACAGCACGGTGCCTTCGCCATCGACATGGATGCCGCCGCCCTCGTTGACCATCGGCGAGCTGAACAACTCCGCACCAGCGAGGCCCGCCATGAAGGCGCCCACATGCTGCTCATCGGTCCAGTCGGAAAAGCCGCCCTCGCCCCACGCGTTGAACTTCCAGTGAGTTGCGCCCAGTCGCCCCTCGGTATGCGTCAGGAATGTGGGGCCGCTGTCGCGCGCCCACGAGTCACCGATGGGCGTCTCGTGAATCTCGATGGACCCGTCGACCAACGTGCGGGCGATATCGCCGTCGCCGACGTTGCACACCAACGACACGGGCTCGAAGCGGTTGATCGTGTTGGCCACGCTGGCCCACACGTCGCGCACCGTGGTCAGCAGCCCGTCGCTTCCATTGCCGAAACCTTCGCTCGCCGGCGGAAACTCCATCCAGGTGCGCTCGTGCGGCGCCCACTCGGGCGGCATCGAGAAGCCTTCGGCGCGGGGCGTGGTCATCGTGGTTCTCCTTGTCGAAACGTCTTGGCCAATCAGAGGAAGTAGAGGCGGCTGAGCGACACGGACTCCGACGGCGCCGAGTAGACCGACTCGCCGTCGAGCGAAACCATGCCGGTCTTGGCGTCGACATCGACGGTGCCCAACCGGTTGTTGAGCAGCATGTTGGCCGGCCCGATGTTGCGGGTGCCCTTTACGGCTACGCGACGCCGCCGGGTGGTCATGTGGTCGTCGCCGGCATCGAGTGCAGCTTGGCTGACGAATGCGACCGAGAGGTCCGCAGCGGTCGAGCCGTACGAACCGAACTGTGGGCCCATGACCAGCGGCTCGCAGGAGTCGGTGGTGGCGTTGGGGTCGCCGGTGACCCCGTACGCAGGGAAGCCTGCCTTCAACACCAGTTGCGGCTTGGCCCCGAAGTGATCGGGCCGCCAGAGCACGATGTCGGCCAGCTTGCCGATATCGAGCGAGCCGATCTCGTGCGAGAGGCCGTGCGCGATGGCTGGGTTGATGGTGAGCTTGGCCATGTACTGGCGCACACGATCGTTGTCGTGCACGGTGGGCTCGGTGAGCAGGTCCTGCTTGTTCTTCGCCGCCAACTGGAACGTGCGCCGCACGGTCTCGCCGGCTCGGCCCATGCCCTGCGCATCGCTCGACGTGATACCGATGACACCGAGATCGTGCAGCACACCCTCGGCCCCCATCGTGCCGTTGCGGATGCGATCGGTGACCATCGCGTGATCGCTGTGACTGTGGTGGTTCAGCCCGTGCGCAGCGAAGATCATCTCGTAGTGCTCGTCGAGTGCGTCGCGGCCGAAGGGCAGCGTGGGGTTGGTAGACGAGCCGATCACGTTGGGCACGCCGGCCAACTTCAACACGTTGGGCACATGCCCGCCTCCGCAGCCCTCGATGTGAAACGCGTGGATGGTGCGGCCGGCCAACACGCTGAGCGTGTCCTCCACCGACAGACACTCATTGAGGCCGTCGGTGTGCAGCGCGACCTGCACGTCGAACACCTCGGCAACGTTGAGCGCGGTATCGAGCGCACGCGTGTGTGCACCCATGTCTTCATGCACCTTGAAGCCACACGCGCCACCCTCGACGAGCGCCTCGATCAACGGCGCCTCGTCCGACGAAGAGCCGCGACCGAGGAAACCGATGTTGACCGGCCACTGATCGAAGCTGTTGAACGCGTGGCGCAACGCCCACGGCGAATTGACGCCGACGCCCCACACGGGTCCGAACTCCTGGCCGATGATCGACGTGACACCGGAGGCGAGCGATGCCTCCATGATGCGCGGGGACAACAGGTGCACGTGCGTGTCAATTGCGCCGGCGGTGGCGATCAGCCCTTCGCCGCTGATGATGGTGGTGCCGGTGCCGACAACAACGTCGACGCCGTCTTGCATGTCTGGGTTACCTGCACGACCGACACCGCTGATTCGACCCTCACGGATGCCGATGCTGACCTTGCCGATGCGGCGAGTCGCATCGACGATGACGACGTTGGAGATGACCACATCGCACGTATCGCGCACGGCGGCGGCCTTCATCAGCAGTCCGTCGCGAGCGGTCTTGCCAAAGCCGGCCAGAAACTCATTGCCACGTTCCTGCGCGTCGTACTCGATCTGAATCACGAGGCCTGTGTCGCCAAGGCGCACCCTGTCGCCAACGGTGGGGCCATGGATGGCGGCGTAAGCGTCGGGGAGGATCTCGTCGGGGTGCACATGGCTGTGCGGCACTGCACCGTCGTCATGGCTGTGCTCGAACTCGCCGTGCGAATGCCGGTGGCCGTGCGGGTGGTCGTGGTCGTGGTCGGCGCCGCTCACGATGCCGCCCCCAGGTAGCCCTGAGCGACAGCGCGTGCCAGCGCAGCTTCCCTCGCGCCTGGTGCATCCAGCGGTCCGTCCACCAATCCAGCGAACCCAATGGCTATTCGCGCACCACCGACGGGGATGAGCGGTGCCTCGGTGGGCTCACCGGGCTCGAAACGTTTCGCCGCACCCGCGTGGATGGCCAGGCGCATGCCGTAGGCCGCGCGGCGATCGAACGACAGCCGCTGATTGACCTCGAAGAAATGGAAGTGCGACGTGATGCTGACCGGCACATCCGACGTGTTGGTGACCGTCAGGTACACCAGGCCGGGAAGGTCCACCGGCTCGCGAGCAGCAGTGATCACCGCGCCAGGCGCGTCGGCGCCCAGCCCCGCATCTTCGCCGAACGGGTTGCGCACCACCACCAGGCGAGTGCCGTCCGCGAACACGGCTTCCACCTTCACCTC
>Ga0105044_10014658_pt1 | contig 10586 bp, 7 predicted proteins | sample MAT01_FD_78092 | JGI IMG/M metagenome (GOLD analysis project Ga0105044, IMG submission 78092) | Freshwater microbial communities from Lake Fryxell liftoff mats and glacier meltwater in Antarctica - MAT-01 | ecosystem: Environmental > Aquatic > Freshwater > Ice > Liftoff microbial mat | place... | reverse complement strand
ACTCCGCTGGAGTGTGATCTTTCGCAAAGTCACCAATGGGTTCCGCTCTGAGTGGGGCAGAGATCTGTTTGCAGCAGTCCGTTCTGTTGTCAATACCGGAAGACGACAAGGTTTGTCTGCCTTTGAGTCTATCCTGGCTGCCTTAAATCCCCTGGAATCCTTATTCCCCCTGAGTTGAGCAATTACAATTTTTGTTCGGATCTGGGTAAAATCGACGGGCAACTTGCCACATTAATTCAAAATCTTTTTGTAAAGTATGCGCTATTAGTTGATTAGAAGTATTCAATTTAAGCTCCAACTGAAACGTATTAATAGCAAGCGATCCGTGCAGAAAAGGTGCAGCCAACATATAATCACCAGCTCGATAAATTGCCAGAGAGGGAAGTGTATCGTACAGCTTAATATCGAGAAGTTTAGGGTTATCTAAAGCTCTAATGATTTTTTCTAGCGTCTCTAAATTGGCAATCACACAATCACAAATGTTGATTTCATCACTAATGGTGTTACTAGCATACCTTCTCAGAACATTTTCTCTCAGCTTGGCTGCTTCGGAATAGGGCCAAGCAAGTAATATTCTGACTTGGACATCGTTCTTAATACACTGAGTCAGATGCTCAAAATAATCATTCAGATTGGGAGCAAAGGTTTGAAGAATGTCTACCCGCTTGTGCTCTTGATTGTCTGAACGAATCACGTTATCAATTTCCTTTTCAAATATATCCCTAGGAAAAGTCGGATAAATATAAGTCAAGCCAATTTCCGAAAAGAATATATCTTTATTCTGATGCTGAATATATTTTTCAGTCAGATACTTATGAAGTTGCGGAAGCTTATATCCCTTGCCTGTGATTTGAAATTTTTTATAGATATTCTTTAGCCTTTGGGTAAAAGCTTCTTCCTCTATTGTCGAGTATGACCTGATATAGGTTTCTAGTAAATCTTTTTTAGTTTGGCATTTGTTTTCTTCTAAGCACATTAACACTTCTATTTCAAGAGAAGTAAGTTCATATTCTCTGTGCATACATAGCACTTCTAAAAAATTACTCCAGCTCATAAAACAGTTGCTAATTGGAAACAGAAGAGGCTTAGAGGAACCTAATTAATTTCCTCTACTTCTGTAGAACAGGTCAGAGGGGATATCAAGTGAGTTATTACACCAAAGCAGGCACCTCAGCAAAACGGTTCGCTGGATGAGGATGACTGTCTCGAAGGTGGATTCCAGATTGCCGGATTACACCTCACTACACTTTCCCAATATTTACTCATCTCTAGACACAATCAATAATGATTATAGCGGTTCTCAAGCTAGTGGGGTACAGCCGATCCCCGACTGGAAAGGACTTCAAGGCTGGAAGTGTACCGCACTAGACTAAGAACTGCTATATACCTTTTACAAGAATCAGTACCCATGCTAAATTCTTTTCAAACTATCCTTTACCAGCGGTTAAAAGATTTTGAATTGGATGACCCAATCCACGAATTTGGGTTTACGCGCCATCTAATGAGAAATCAAGGCTGGACGCTAGCCTATGCACAGAGAGCGATCGCAGAGTATAAAAAATTTGCATTTTTAACTGTGGTAGCAAATCATCAAGTGGTGCCGTCCGATCAGGTCGATCAGGTGTGGCACGCCCATGTGCTGCTAACGCAGTCCTACTGGGAAGAGTTTTGCCCGCAGGTGTTAGGCAAAAAACTGCACCATCATCCGACCCGCGGTGGACGGACGGAACGCGCAGCATTCCATCACCTCTACGCGCAAACGATCGCCAGTTATCGACATTTTTTTGGTTCTCCACCAACGGATATTTGGTCGCCACCTGATCTCCGATTTGGCACAGAACTGAAGATGCAGCGGATTAACTTAAGTGAGCACTGGGTGATTCCTAAACGGTTACCTCAGTTGAGTATTTCCAAGGCTTCAATTGCCGCCGCAATGATTGTTTTTATAACCGTTGGCTGTGTGGATGCGGGTCAAGGAGTTAACCTTGGGAGACTTTTGAGTGATTTAGCTGCCAATCAGCTTGCTGTGATTTTTGGTTTGTCTGTAATCCTTGGATTGGTGCTGCGTTATGTGATCCTCATGCCTGGGAAACAACCGCAGAAGCCGCAACTGGATATTTATGAAATGGCTTATTTGGCAGGTGGTAGCTTGCGATCAATAGAGTTGGCAATTACACAACTGGTGCATCAGGGATATCTGCGTCCGAATGTGCATAATCGTACTTTTGCAATCGGAAAAACGCTACCCCCTGGGGCAGCCGGTTTAGAACAAAAGGTGATGCGACAGGTTCAGCAAGCTCCAGAGTTCAAGAATCTACGGCAAGTAAACGATTACCAAACGCATTTTTTACGGGAACGACTGGAGCAAGAACGACTTTTAATGACAGGGTGGGCGGCTTTGATCAGGCATAGTTTTGGACTCTATCTCCCCATCACATTTTCGGGTGGAATGTTGGCGGCAGTTTTACTGAATGCCCTAGACATTGAAGTTGCCGAAAACATCATTACTGTCATTATTGTACTGTGGCCAGCAATTGGTATGATCACTGTCTGCTGTCTTGTCCCTTTTGGACGAACCCGCTGGGGTAGTCGGATACTTGCAGATATTCAGAAAAATCACGATGTCTATGATGTGACGCAGAGATTTGCCCTTTATGGCTATCGGGTGCTGTCAGGTGGGGCACTGGACGATTTGAAACAGATTTTTAAAGCAGAAGAGGAAGCTGCCGCAGGGGGCTGTGCCTGTGGCTGCTAGCTCGATCGCACCTGGAAAATTGCCAAATGTTCTTCCCCTTTGCGACGGGCGATCGAATCTTTCGCAGCCTTAAACAGGATGATGTCGAAGTAAGGTGAAAAGCTATCCAAAATTGCCTGGGGCTTCACACCAAAAGGGGGGCCATCTAATCGACTATGAGTATAAAACAGGGCAATTAGTTGACCATTGGGATGTAGTAAGTTTTTCACAACCTGCACATATTGCGATCGCAATATTGCATCAATGGCACAAAAACAAGTATGTTCCAATACGTAATCAAAACTATGTAGAAACTCTGCTTCCAATTCAAAAATATTGCGTTGTAAAAACTGAGCGTTCAGTTCTCGTGTCCTGGCAGTAGTACAGGCACGCTCGATCGCGCTGGGAGCAAAATCAAACCCAATGACATCAAACCCTGCCGCTGAAAATAACATCGCATCCTGTCCGCTTCCACAGCCTAGAACTGACATTCGTCCGGGCTTGGGGGCTTGAGCTGATGTCAGAAGATTGATCAATGGCGGAGCCGGACAGCCCAGATCCCAACGATCTCGACTTTCTTGATACCGTTGCTCCCAGGCTTCAGGAGTCAGATGAGTCATGATTGAATTCTAAACTTGCCACCATGCCCTTTCCTTATCACAACTTTAGCCTATGATTGTGTCAACAAACTCTCTGATTAGTCGAAGAAAAATTTTCAATGAAGACTTGATGGTGACGGGTAATCTCAAGCTACAGATAGGCTCCCAAATCTATCTCCACCGATAATTGAGCGGCAAACAGTGCCAAAGATTTGGGGCTATGGTTTAGAAAAATTTTGGGAGATCGTGACGGCAACGCATAACAACCCGGTTGGAGCGGACTATTGAGAGCCGTTGGTGTAGGATGCAAAAATACTCACAGCCGCTCAACCGGAACGTTATGCCGCAAACCCAAAGTGATACAAAGAGGAGTAGACATAAGCTGTTACTCATTTGAATTTCTCGACCGAATCCCTTGCAGCATAAGGTCTGGCGCACAAATAGTGCGATTTAAATGTCGAACAGCTTACATCAACTGTGCAAAAACACATCATGAAGACTCTAAAACAAGTTACTTTCCTTGCAGGAATTGTTGCAGCTAGCCAACTTTTGTTAAATTATCCAGCGTTTGCTCAACAGGCTTGCGTTATGACAAGTGCAGGGCAAAAAGTATGTGGAACCTTGATACCAGATGACTCTAAACCACGAGCAAACGCTGCAATTGTAGGAAAGTGGCAATCAGACTACGGTCTAGTAATCTTCAAGCCAGACTTGACAGATTATTGGTATCAAGGCGGCAGTGTTGGGCAGATCAAAGATTGGACTTACGATCCCAAAACCACCAAACTCATGTTTCACTACTACCAACCTTGGAATAATATGTATGGCACTGCCAAAATGACGCTCTTAGAGGATAGCAGGAGGCTGACAGGGACTTGGACACAACAAAGTGAGTCTGGTGCACCAGGTGGTTCTGGCGGATGGACAATGACACGCGATTCCTCTCAATAGTCCATACGTAATCGTTCAAATTTTGAATTTGCTCGAAATCAAATGAGCAGGTATCATCGTACAATTTTCCCATGTACGACGATACCTGCCGATTTCTTGCTGAAAACTTCTCTACTGATTTCGCCAGTTGGCTACTGGGAAAACCTGTCACCCTGACAGAACTCCAACCCTCTGAACTCTCCCTTGACCCAATTTGAGCCGATGCCCTGATTTTACTGGAATCGGACGAATCCGTTTTACATATCGAGTTTCAAACGCTCCCTAAGAATAATATCCCATTCCGCGTTTTGGATTACCGTGTGCGAATGTATCGAAAAGATCCAGCTAAACCAATGCGGCAAGTCGTGATTTACCTGAAGCAAACTGGATCGGAGTTGGTCTATCAAACCAGTTTTACGATGGAACACACACGCCATGAGTTTGATGTCATCCGATTGTGGGAGCAGCCTGCATCACTCTTCCTGCAATATCCGGGGCTGATTCCCTTTGCGGTTTTGGGTCAGAGTGCGGATGCAGAGGAAACACTGCGTCAAGCGGCTCAACGTGTAGATCAGATTGCAGATCCTCAAACGCAAGCGAATCTGATGGCAGCATCAGGGATTTTAGCTGGGTTAAAATTAGAGGATGAGGTTGTCTATCGCATATTACGGAGAGACATTATGCAAGAATCCACCGTTTATCGTTCGATTCAGAAAGAAGCTCAAGAAGAAAATACGCGGGAGATCGCGCTCAACTTGCTAAGAGATGGTTTTCCTGTAGAAGCCGTAGCCCGTGGAACCAAGTTATCGATCGAGGAAGTCCAACAACTTCAGCAGCAGATAAATGAGTCTGCACAAAACTAAACCTGAATCTGTGCGCGGGAAGTCGCTTGTAGAGAAGCGGCATAACAACCCCAATGCAGCGGACGTACAGAATCTTCGCGCTTCGTTTCAGTCATCTCTGTCGCCGCTGATTGGGAACGTTAGACATACTCACCCAAGCACCTCGTTTGTTCTTCGTAACGTATTGCGTCACTTTTGCTTATTTGGAGGTCGGCAATGTCTGAACAGGAGCTACCCAATAATCTAGTGATCGGCAAAGTTTACACGCCTAAGCTTGATCAGAAGGGCGAAATTCTTAAATGCATAGGAGTGGAAGAGGATGTGTACAGCAGCAAGGGCGTGTCCACAGTTGTATCGGATATAAAAGAGGTTATTTATCCCATCGGAATCCCAGGCTTCCAAACAGGTACACCGAGAGCTTTTTTGAGTTTTCAGCAAGCCTCCTGGTTTTTGAGCAAAGATGGAATTGCTGTAGCGCAACTTCAATTACGTCCCAAAGCACCAGAAACCCTAACACTAATTGGAACCTGGGTATCCCGCGATAAGATTATCCGTCTGCATATTGAGAATACAGGGCTATACGGTCTGAAAATCGCGATAGATGGCATCTGTCATACTGAAAAAAATGGTTATCTCATGACTGGTTTACTCAGTATATTTATACGGGGTATAACGCAAGTTGAAATCGTCAAATTGAACTTATCCGAGGTGAAGAATCCGACTCCAGCCGATGATTTTATACTTGCTATTCGGGAATTTCGCCAAAAAATTGATTTTGAACAAACGCTTCCGCAGGAGCAGAAAATATTAAGCGAGCCATCGGAATATATTGGCGGGGTTCCAATCCCTATGGTTTTCGATGCGGAAATCATACCAACACTTGATGGACTAGAACTTCCACCTATGAAAGGACAATTGCTGCTGAGCCGAGTGGAAAGTCTACCTGATCCAACTATACGCCTAATACTTGCTACAGAAGGCTCTGCTATTCCTGGATGGAGTGTGTGGAATACAGCTATCGAGGAGCATATTCAGTCTACGGATGTGATGGGACTCGATGTACAAGATTCTTCCCAAGTAGAGCAAACTTTGCCGAATGTATCTATTCTATCAAATCGAATTTTCCAAGAGCAAGGTGTTGAGGTCACAGCAGAAAATGGACAAATTCATGTCGAAATAAGTCAAGCCGGAACGTTTAGACAACTTACCTGGCAAGTCAAGAATAATCTAGACGATCCAGATGAAACTGGCATGGCGTATGCGGATAAAGGGACTATTGATCTCAAAATTGCTGACGAAGACTTTTTAGGGACAATCAATGCCCAAGGTACAGTGATGGAGGGCAAGAAGGCGGCAAGTAAGTTTACTGCCAAACTCTCCGGAGAGCGACAAGGCGGAGCTTTTATAAAAGGTATTGCTCGTTTTATTGGTCCACGTCCCTTCGATGGTCGTTGGCATGATTCACATTTCGGAATACTGGCTTTGCAACAAGAGCAAGGCAAGGTGATAGGCAACTTTGATGGGAGCGGACTTATCGAGGGTAATATAACCGATCAAGTAGCCGATCTAGTTTGGCGAGACCCAGACGGCAAGGTTGGTTGGGGATTTCTTTCCAAAACGAATAGCGGACTTTTGGTTGGTCTGACCTGGAATGACAATGATGCTTCAGATCTGAAACCGGTGGTTGCTGATCAAGTGATACCGCAAAGGGAAAATAAGAGCAAAGCCGAGATACCTGCTCCAAGAAGTGATGCAGAAGCGAGGGAACTTAAATATCTTGGCTATGATCTCTACTCAGCCGGAAAATACCAGGAAGCAGCGAACACTCTTGAAAAGGTAGTTAGCTACTTTAGTAACAGGGAAAACCTGGTAACTAACCCGGCTGCCCAAGTAGGTTATTTGCTAGATCAAGCTTTGCCTATACAAACTTTGATATTTAGTGCCAATGCAGCCGGTGATTACAAAAAGCTCGTAGATGCTTTAGCACTAGCCATTGATATAGAGCGAAGAAAAGGAAAAGGCATAGGCAAAACGAAGGATTCATACGACTTTCGAAGCTTCCAGGAACAAGCAGAAAAAAATATAGAAGAATTATGCAAACATGCGGAAACTTTAGCCCTCTTGTCTGAAGCATTTGAAAGAGGACTCAAAACTCTATTCGTTGGGGGTATCGGCATTAGTTTCGAAAGAACTTTGGATAAAGCCGGTATCAAGATTTCAGGTTTGCTTCCAGATATGCCTGCCAGTCAGGCTGGTGTTATGGTGGGCGATGTTCTGACGACAGTGGATGGAAATTCTATCGCTGGTGCGGATCAGGAACAGGCGAGAGCGATGCTTCAAGGTGAAATTGGCTCTGCTGTGTCGATTCGGGTATTGCGAAATGGGAAGATTTTGCAAATGAAAATGATACGTGTCCCCTTGAACAACTTAACGCCAAAATACAGGGATGAGGTTGCTAAATTCTTAACCGGACTCCGTGATATTGCAAGTCAAGTCCGTGACATTTATCGTTTAGAAGCTGAGCAGTTAAAGCAAGAGTTACCGAAAACGATAGACGTTTCTGCTGCTTTCAGGACGCTCATCATTAAAATAAATCAGCGAATAGAAACCATACATGAGAAAAGGCTAGCCGCCGTCGCTTTTGCAGAGCAGGGATTGGCGGAGTCGCCCATAGCATTAAATCTTTTTCAGCGCTTTGTTAGGCAGATGCAAGAAGCAAATGAGAATGGTGGGAAACTTGATGAAGAATCTACAGCACGTTTGCTTAAGCTAGACAAAGATATCGAAGAATTTAAACATGATCCCCATGCCACAGAGTTAGACAAGGGTACTCTGGAGGTATCGGGCTATATGATCAGTGATTTTGATCAAATGACCCTGTCTTCACGGGGGAGATTACGTCTAGTTAAACAAGCATCAAAGTTTACTGACGAAAACCTCTGTGAACCTTCCAAAGCTGCTAATGCTATGTCTGGCTTGGGTCAGTGGTTAGATAACTGGCGCTCAAAAATAGCAACCGATGCTGCGAAAATCAGCTCCCTAGACAATAGCCAATCTTTTTATATCAATTACGTCAGTACCTTAATTAAGATGGATTTGCCAGAAGAGGCGTTACAGGCATCTGAATCTGCTAGGGCACGAGCCTTTGCCGATCTTTTGGCTACACGCCATCAGATGGCTGGCGAGGTAAGCCCTGGTTTGCCAGCAAAACATATCTTTTCCTATTCAAGCGCTCCGCCACTTTCTTTGCAGGAGATTAAAGATATTGCTGCTACTCAGAAAGGAATTGTTCTTGAATATTTCTTACTTCCAGGACATTCATTTGCGGTAGAAGGATATCAGGAAAAAGATAGTTTAGTAATATGGAGAATTTTACCAGAGCAGAACACATCTGAAGTCTCCATTAAGATGATCCAGGTATCGGTAGATATAGAGCAATTGAATGCAGATATTAACCAGTTAGTGGAGTTGATGGCAGAAAGTTTAGGAGGAAACGAAGCTAAACGCTCAGAAGTGGCTGAACTATTGCGCCGACTTAATCGAAAATTGATCGAGCCACTGGAGAAGAATCAATTACTTCCTATCGATCTAGAAGCTAAAACCGTGATTACCATTATTCCGCATGGTCACCTATTCAGTATTCCTTTTGCTGCGCTTCTGGATGGGAAAGACAAATATCTGGTAGAAAGATATCCCCTGAATTATGCAACCTCACTCTCTTTATTAAAATATCTACAGGCTAATAAAGCAAATGTTAGGGCGACAAAGCAGCGACGCTTGTTGGCTCTAGTTAACCCGAATCCACTTCCGCAATCTGAGGAAGGCAATGATAGTAAGCTGTTGCCCCAACTGTTAAAAACCGCAGAATATTTCCCGAACATCGCCAGTTTTTATTCGCCACCGGAGGCTCGTGAAATCTTTATGGGAGTCGAAGCAACCGACGTAGCTCTCCGTGAACACGCAGCTAGTGCCGATGTGTTGTATTTTGCGACCCATGCAGAGGTTAACGTAGATGACCCGCTGAATTCTTTTATCGCATTGGCAAAAACCAATCAACACGACGGCTATTTCCGGGTGCTTGAAGCTTCGGAACTACATCTCCAAGCAGAACTGGTGATATTAGCTGCTTGTGAAACCGGGCGTGGCAAGCTGAGCAGCGACGGCATCAATGGGCTGAGCCGTGCCTTCACTCAAGCGGGAGCTTCAGCCTTATTGATGTCATTATGGAAAGTTCCTGAGGAGAGAACTACTATGTTGATGGTGGGATTTCATGATTATTGGTTACGGAAAGACCAGGAGAAAGCAGTATCCTTACAAAGTGCTCAGAAAGAGTTATTGAAATCTGAGGTTTACCGTACTCAGCCTAATCTGTGGGCTGGATTCGTACTTTTTGGCAGTTCCAACTGACTCTAGCTAGGAACATCAGGATTTCACTTCTCTTTAGTTTGTTAGAGTTTGTTAGCCTTTTGGAGAGAGATTATTATGCCTGAATCTAGTGAATTAATTTTGCGACAAGATATAGAACCAGATAGTGTACTAAAAACCATAGATCTCTACAGTGAGGAAAACTCGCTTGGGAGCGGAGGTTTGCAACGCATCATGGAGGGAAAAATAACGATTGGAAAACCTATGATCAAAAATATTCCACTAAAGCAACCTGCTCAAGGATTGGTTAAGTGGGATTACTATATCGTTGATACTCCTTTTACATTGCACCGTTTAGACGGGGAGCGTTATTATGAACTTGCAGTATTTCAGGTTACCTTGAAAGAAGCGTCAAGCATCGCCAAAGATCTTTTTCCAAGAGATATTATTACGGTTAAAACCAAGATCAAAAAATCATTGTCTATCTCTTCGGATTTAAAGTTTAGTTTTAAAGCAATCGAAGCAGGATTGGGAGAAAAGGAAGAAGATTCCCTCGAATATATTATACTCACGCCCTTGTTAACACCCTTTGGTAAAGGGGAAAGCCAATTTTACTGGGAGTATAAGGAATTTAATGAACAACATGTTTTCCCTGGCATCAAGCAGGCTGCTATTATCTTGCAGGTTCCTCATGGACTGAAGCGCATTAGTGCGGATTTGGAATATAAAGCCGATGTCGTCGAGACTCTGTTCGGGATGATTACAAAGAAGAAATCAAAAACTGATACGGTTCTAGTGACTTGGGATCTTTCCAAAGGGTTCTAATTCTTGTTTGCTGCACAAACTGAGTTGGAAGAAGCGGTGTTGGGAAAGTTATGAGAATATGGACGAACGGAGTTGTGTCTTAAATAATAGATTCCAGAGAGATTGAAATAACTCAGTGAAGTGGACAAACTCCAACGTAGTGTTTAGCCTGTGCAGCGTCGAAAGCGGTCTAACAACGCTGTTGCAGCGGACTGTCAGGGTTTTGGTGTGGAAGCAAAGATCATCGGCAGCCGCTGAACAGCAACGTTAGACCGCCAAATCCTTCCTGAAAGGCAGTTGATCGTAAACATT
>Ga0105044_10014657_pt1 | contig 10586 bp, 6 predicted proteins | sample MAT01_FD_78092 | JGI IMG/M metagenome (GOLD analysis project Ga0105044, IMG submission 78092) | Freshwater microbial communities from Lake Fryxell liftoff mats and glacier meltwater in Antarctica - MAT-01 | ecosystem: Environmental > Aquatic > Freshwater > Ice > Liftoff microbial mat | place... | reverse complement strand
TGGGCACGTCCTTCGTGCGGTGTTCGGGCCGCTTCTTCGCCCCGGAAACTGCGGGCGCGAACATGCGACCCGGCCGAGGTCTACCCTCCGACACGAAGCCTTGTAACTCCGGTTTCAAGCCGCGCCTTCCCTTCCTGTTGTGGTTTCGGTCCTGATTCCTTCGCTCCTTCAACCCGCCTCACCGCCGATTCGGCCATCTCCTCATGCCCCAAGAAAAGAACACCAAGCTCCGAATCCTTGTGCCTGTGCTGCTCGCCATTGCTGGCGTGCTGCTCGGGCTCGCCGTCTACCGCGGCCAAACCGCGGGCCAGCAGGTGCAGCAGGCCCAGCTCACTGCAACCGCGGAGCGCGAGGGCGCCGCAGGATCGGTCGAGGCAAACGCCGGTGCCCAAGGTGCGCCAGTCGTTCCCGCTGCGCCGGCTGTTGCGACCGCGCAGCCAGGCTCAGCGCCCTCAGACGGTGCCGCGGTTGCGCCAGCAGCTCAGCCCGCGGCAGCTCAGACTCCCGCAACAACCCAGACACCCCAGGCCACGCCGGACACCGGTTGGCGTCCTCTCGCTCTGCCCCTCTCAGCCAAGTCGACACCCCGGCTGCTTGGTGCGGCGCTCTCTCGCCCGCTTGGAGGGCTTGATCCCGCCGGACCCTTCCGCCTGGAGATCGAGTTTTCAGAGAATGGCAACGGACTTCGGACGCTAAGGCTCGCGGACCACTTCACGACGATCCGGCGCGAGGGGCATGTGCTGGCCCAGCACCAGCACCCGCTCGAGCCCGCGCCCGGCGCCGCGGTCATGGCACCGTTCGCGGCACTCGCGCTCGACATCACTCCCGCAGGCGGCACGGTCCAGCGAGTGCTGCTCGACATCGATCGATCTGGGTCAAATGGTGTGATCTGGGTCGAGACCGAGTCCAGCGATGCACGCCGCAGCTTCGAGGCGACGATCCTGGACGCGGAGAAGGTCCCTGTTGTTCGCACCACGCGCACGTTCGTGCTCTCCAAAGGCTCCTTAGATCTCACGCTCTCGCAGCGCGTTGACAATCTCTCCTCTACGCCGCTGACGGTGCGATGGGTGCAGCGCGGGCCGGTGGATCTGGAGCGTGAGAAGACCAACTACGGCGGCGACAAGCGTCGCCTGCGCTTTGGATACCTCCTTTCGCCCGAGCAGGAGCCCTCACGCTCGGTTGTCGTCTCGACGGACTATCTCGATTGGCATCAGTCGGTGCTTGGCAAGCGCGTTCCGATGTTCGGCGCCGACGGACTTCCGATCGTGGACGCCGCGGGCATGCACTACCAGGGCTTCCCGGATCAGGTCGTCTGGCCCAACACACGCAGCATCGATAACCGATACGCGTTTGTGTGGGCCGCGATGACAGATCGGTACTTTGGCGTGAGCGCTCACGCGATGGTGCCCGAGTCGGCGGTTGGCGAGGCCAAGACGCTGCGCTGGGTGCAGACGATCCAGCGTGTGGTGCTCGATCAGGGCGTGGGCTTGGAAGTCATCGGCCTCCGGTTCGAGGGCGTGCCGATGGCGCTCGCTCCCGGCGCCAGCGCGGACCTCTCGCTGGGCATCTACGCCGGCCCGCTGGATCGCAGCAAGATTGCCAAGGAACCCTTGCTGAAGTCGGTGGGGCTGCCGGGCCTTGTGGTGTACAACTTCGGCGGGCCCTGCGGATTCTGCACGTTCACGTGGCTGACGCACGCGCTGCTGGGCCTGCTCCACATCCTTCACGACTACGTCTTCTTTGACTGGGCGATTGCGATCATCTTCCTTGTGGTGATCGTTCGAACGATCCTGCACCCGCTCACACGCTGGTCGCAGAAGAAGATGGCCCTCTTCGGCAAGCAGATGGGCGCCATCGGGCCCAAGCAGAAGATCCTCCAGGAGAAGTTCAAGGGCGATCCTCAGAAGCTCCAGCAGGAAACCGGCAAGCTCTGGCGCGAGGAGGGCATCAGCCCCACCGGCCTCCTGGGCTGCCTGCCCGCGTTCTTCCAGATGCCCGTGTGGATCGCGCTGTATGCGACGCTCTACTTCGCGGTCGAGCTGCGCCACCAGCCGGCGTTCTACGGCCTCTTCCAGGCGATCCAGCCCGAGTCGAGCCCCTTCTGGCGATTCCTGGGCGATCTCTCTGAACCAGACAGATTCTTCTACTTCAACGAGTACTACAACATCCCGCTCCTGTCGAGCCTCATGGGCCCGATCCACTCGATCAACATCCTGCCTGTGATCCTGGGCGTGGTCTTCTTCATCCAGCAGAAGTATCTCACGCCTCCGACCACGATGCAGATGACGCCCGAGCAGGAAATGCAGCAGAAGATGATCAAGGTCATGACCGTCTTCATGTTCCCCTTCTTCATGTACAACGCGCCCAGCGGTCTGGCCCTCTACTTCATCGCCAACTCCTCCCTTGCGATCATCGAGTCCAAGTGGATCCGCTCGCACATGGAGAAGACCGGCATGCTCGATCTCGACCGCCTCCGGGCCGAGCGCGAGGCCAAGAAGAAGGCCGGAGGAAGTAAGGGCGGCGGATTCATCGAGCGACTGATGGCCGCGGCGCAGCAACGCGTCGAGGCGGTTCAGAACGCGGGCCAGAAGGGCAAGGGTGGCGCGGGCAACCAGCTCGGTCGCAAGCCGGGCCGCTGATCTCGCACTCCAACTTTGGGCGGGCACTTGATGGGCGACTCCACTCCTCCAACCCCGCACGCGCCCGCAGCATCGCTCGACTCCCTCGACACGCGCGACACGATCATCGCGCCGATCACCGGCCCAAGTAGCGCGGCTCGCGCGTCGATTCGGCTCAGCGGAGCCTCGGCGCATTCCGTGCTGGATGAGCTCTGCGGGTCCTTCATCGCGGGCTCGATGCCGAGCGTGACGCGCGCGCGGTTTCCGCTGGCTCATGATGTGATGCTCCCGGTGCTGATCTCGCGTTGGGCCGCGCCGCGGTCGTTCACGGGTGAGGATTGCGCCGAGATCCAGTTTGCTGGTGCGCCAACGCTGGTGCGTGGGGTGCTCGGCGTGCTCACTTCGAAGGCCAACATCCGCATGGCAACTCCGGGTGAATTTTCCGCTCGTTCCTTTCTCAATGGCCGCATGACCATCGAAGAGGCCGAGGGTGTCGCCGCGATGATCAGCGCGTCCGGGGATGCGGAGCTTCGTGCGGCACGCGAGCTTGCGACCGGCGCGACGGGCGCGGCGTATCGGGCCATCGCAATCGAACTCACAACGCTCCTCGCGCTCGTCGAGGCCGGCGTTGATTTCACGGATCAGGAAGACGTGGTGGCGATCTCGCCCGCGGATCTGCGTGCTCGGCTCGCCGTGCTCATGGATCGCTGCACATCGCTCGCCGCGGCGTCGGGCCTTGTGCGCACTGGCCTGCCTCGCGTCGTGCTCGTCGGCGCGCCCAACGCCGGGAAGAGCACGCTCTTCAACGCGCTGCTCGGTCGCGCGCGTGCGATCGAATCGCCGCTGCGCGGCTCAACACGCGACGTGATCGTGGAGCCGCTCGATCTCGCATCGCACGCGACCGGCGCAGGTACCGTCGAGATCGCCGACCTTCCCGGCCTCGACGAGCGGCATGAAGGCTCCGCAGCCGCGCGCGCGGCGCAGGCCGCGGCTGCCGCGGCGATCGCGCACGCGGAAGTGCTCGTCTGGTGCGACCGCGATGGAACGTTTGATCCTCGCGCGCTGGTCGAGATTGCTCCACACCACAGCGTGCTGCGCATCCGCACCTTCGCCGATCAGCCTGCACACGCGGCGCGCGAGCCCGTCGTGGCCCCTGATCTTGCTGTCTCCGCGCTCGACCCGCGAGCAGCCCACCGAGTCGCGGCCGCGATCGCATCAAAGGTCTCCGAGTCCGCTTCGTTCGCGGGGGCGGCCGTAGTCCCGCGACACCGCGCGGCCATTGAGAGCGTTCATGGAGCAATCTCGGGCGCCGTACACTTACTCGGCCCGTCAGAGAATGCCGCTGGTCTCAATCCAAAGCAAGACGAACTGATTGCCGATGCGCTCAGGCAAGCTCTCGATTTCGTTGGAACGCTCGTGGGGCGCATCGACGCGGACGAAGTGCTCGGGCGGATCTTCGCGACATTCTGTGTCGGCAAGTGAGGCCCCTGCGCTCGCATGCCCCTCATCGCCCTATAGACGCGGGGCACTTGGCGGCCAACGATCCGGCATGGAGCCGACCTTCCAACTCACCGACGTGTACGCTTCGGGCCCCGCCAACGCAGAGCCCGAGCCTGCGCCTCCCGCCCGCGAAGAAGCACCGACGCCGCCAGCCTCTACCGAATCAGCAACCGCGACCGCCACGCGGCCCGCGCCGCCGCGCGTGGAGCAGTTGCCGCCATGGAAGGTGCTGCTGCACAACGACGACGTGAACGACATGCCCTTCGTGGTCAGCACGATTGTGGAGCTGACGCCGCTCAACAAGGAACGCGCAGTCCAGGCAACGTTGGAGGCCCACGCGTCTGGCCTCACCTTGCTGCTCGTCACGCACAAGGAGCGGGCCGAGCTCTATCGCGATCAGTTCCAGAGCAAGCAACTGACAGTGACGATTGAGCCACAGGCGTAAAGCGTGCGACGGCGCCGCGTCAGCGAACGCACGGCCGATAAACCCCGGCAGATTCGAACCCTTTCCAAGCGGCTCGCGGGACTCGCTGGCATTCAAGGCCCCATCGTGCCACCGCCCCGGCCAGAATTTCTCTCGCCGCGCCCACCGACCCATCGCGATCAGCAGAATGCCGATCCTTGCGCCACGCGTCGCGGCGGGAGATGAATCCGCGCCACGATCCATCCTTGGCGTCATCGCTCGCCGCGCCGCTCCGATGAATGTGCTGACCCGTGCACTCTCGCACGCGGCACTTCAAGGAGCGCGGCACGATGCGGACACTTCATTTGGGCGAGTTGCTGGTCAAGCAGGGTGCTCTCACAACGACACAGCGCGATGCTGTCGTGCTCGCGCAGCGTGATCGCGGCGGGCCCTTTGGCGCACTCGCCGAGGAGATGTTCGGCGTCAGTCCCGAGTCTGTTGAGCGGGCCTGGGCTCAGCAGTTCTCTTCGTTCGCGCCGCACGTTGACCCGCGCACCTACAACGTCAATCCTCATGCGCTCGAGATCATCACTCGTCGCCAGGCGTGGCAGTTCCGAATCCTCCCCATCGACTTCCAAGGTGATGAGGTCGTGGCCTGCACCTGCGAGGAGTGGCTGGTCCGTGCCCTGAAGTTCGCGGGCTGGCGACTTGGCCACGGCGTGCACTTTGTCCTCGCCGAGCCTTCGGCCCTTGGTGAAGCACTCTGCCACCACTTCCCGATGGGCGGTATGACGCCCAGGAGTGTGCTCGCGGACGTCGCGTAGCCGCCCATTCCGGCAGAACCACCAATCGCGCCAGGCTGGTCTTGCAAGCCCGGCCGGGACACATCTTCTCTGACTCCTTCAGTAACCCCCGGGCTTGCGCGGGGGTTGTCTCTCGTTCTCGGCCCCGACGGGCCTTCTGCCCGACCAAATGTGCAACGTGGCAATGTGCAACCTACCCTTCGCCAATGGCTTCCAACCGTACCGCATCGACTGCTTCCCGCCGCACCGCATCGACGCCCGCGACGCCGCGCACCGTCTCGCTTGTGAGCCTCGGGTGCCCGAAGAACCTCGTCGATTCCGAGAAGATGCTGGGCATGCTCGCCGAGGCTGGCGTGATGCCGATCTCGTATGACCCCGAGTCCGGCGGCTTCGGCGGCGCGGACGCGGTCGTCATCAATACCTGCGGCTTCCTCGAAGCTTCGAAGGAAGAGTCGCTCGCGGTCATCAAGGAAGCCATTGAGGCCAAGGAACGCGGCGAGATCTCCCGCGTTGTCGTTGCTGGCTGCCTCGTTCAGCGTCACCGCGCCAAGATGCTCGAGTGGGCACCGGGCATCGATGCGATGGTGGGGGTCTTTGATCGCGACAAGGTCGTCGAGGCCGTCTTTGGTTCTGACCCCACGGTGAAGGCTGCTCGCCCCAAGTCCGCGGTTGATGCCTCCGACCGTCCCAAGTACTGGATCGCGGGCAACGCGCTCGTCGCCGCCGAGCAGCGCGGCATCAAGACTGCGGGCCTCACGGTTCATGGCAAGGACGGCAACGGGCTGGGCTACTTCGAGGACGACTCTGCCCGCCTGCGTCTGACGCCGCGCCACTACGCGTATCTGCGCATCTCCGAAGGGTGCAACCAGAACTGCGCGTTCTGCACGATCCCCTCGATCCGCGGCAAGATGCGCAGCAAGCCCCTGGACCGCATCGTCGCCGAGGCACGCGAGCTCGTGCACGACGGCGCCCACGAGCTGCTCCTCATCGGCCAGGACACGACGAGCTACGGCGATGACATCGGCATGGGCCTTGCAAGTGGAACCAGAAAGGATCCGGGAGGACTGCCGCGGCTGCTGCGCGAGCTTTCCGACGCCGTCAAGCAGGCCAACGGCGCGGGCTGGCTGCGCCTGATGTACGCCTATCCGACCAACTTCTCGAGGCCGATCATCGAGGCCTTCGCGGAGATCGCAAGCGAAGGGATCCTGCTTCCATATCTCGACATTCCACTCCAGCACGCCAGCACGCGCGTCCTCAAGATGATGCGCCGAAACGTCTCGCGGGCGCAGCAGGAGGACCTGATCCTCGCGCTGCGCGAGAAGATGCCCACCTTCGCCGTGCGCACGACCTTCATCTCCGGCTTCCCCGGCGAGACCGAGGCCGACCACGCCGAGCTCGTGGACTTCATCGAGACCATGAAGTTCGAGGCCGTGGGCGTCTTTGAGTATTCGAAGGAAGACGGTACGGTCGCAGGAACGCTGGAGGGCAACCCCGACCTTGCGGTGCCTCTGGAGGAGAAGCTCCGGCGCAAGGACGAGGTCATGCGCACTCAGCAGACCGTCGCATTCGCCCGCGCCAAGGCCATGGCTGACGAGTTCGACGAGAACCGCCCGTTGGACGCCCGCGGAAAGCCCCGCGGCTTCCAGGTCGATGTCATCATTGACCGCAGCCTCCGGACCAGCGGCATCAAGACCAGCGGCGTCGGCCAGGGCGGCAAGCTCTATGAGGCCCGAACCACGTTCCAGGCACCGCAGATCGACGCCGTCACCTTCGTCCAGTCACGCGAGAAGCTCGCGCCCGGCGAGGTCGTGCGCTGCACGATCGTCGGCAGCGACGGCTACGACCTCATCGCGCGCCCCAGCATCGAGCTTGAAAAGAAGCTGACGCTCAACATCCTGCGCTGATGTCCGGTCGCGCGGCCGTCGCATTCCGTCTCGTTGAGGGCCAGCGCAGGTGCCACCGAACCTTCGCGCAATCGTCACACTCTTCGACCGGCGGGTCCGCCTTGTTGCTGGTACATTCCGGTATGCCGACCCCGATCCGATCCGTCCTACGTTGCTTGAGCCCGCTCGCCGCTTCGTTCTGGGCCGCGGCGGCCCCTGCCCAGCCGGGGACGATCGAGCAGACGCCCGTGGGCCAGGTTGGCGCGAGCGCCTTCCGCGTTCCCACCGCGCAGGTCGTCCGTCCCGCTGGCGACGTGATCGAGATCCAACGATCGCGCCCCATCGACCTTGTCGCGACGGCCGACGGCCGCTTCGCCGTCGCGAAAGACAACGCGGGGTTGGTCGCCCTCTCGGTCGCCCCCGGTTCCGCGCTCGCGGCGGCCTCGCGCCTGTCCATCGAGGGCGGAACGTCAATGGTCGGCCTGGCGATCATCAATGCCCCGGCACCCGACCAGCCTGCCCGCATCTTCGCAACCAGCGCGAAGGACACCCTCATCGAGGCCGCGCTCGCTCCTGATGGCACGCTCTCTCTCACGCGGACCATCGAATTGCCCAAGGCAACAGTCGGAGGCGAGCCCTTCCCCTGCGGCGTCGCCATCACACGAGACGGCCAGCGCGCGTTCGTGGCCCTCTCTCGCAGCAATCAGCTCGCCGAAATCGACCTCGACTCCGGCGCGGTCTTGCGCACGATCGATGTAGGCATCGCTCCGTACGCGGTCGTGCTCTCGCCCGATCAGTCCCGCGTCTTCGTCACGTGCTGGGGCGGCGCACGCCCCGACGCCAGCGACACCACCGCCGACTCGGGCGGCTCTCAGGCCAAGGTCGACGCCCGCGGCATCGCCTCCAGCGGCGGGGTCTGCATCGTCGACCTCGCCACCGCGTCCGGCGAGACTCCCGCCGTGCGCTACGTCGAGACAGGACTCTCGGCCTCCGCCGTCGCACTCACTTCGGACGCGAGCATCGCGTATGTCGCCAACGCCAATCACGACACCGTCTCGGTCGTCGATGTGCGCGAGGCACGCGTCCTGTCGCAGATCGTCGTTAAGCCTGATCCCAGGCTCCCCTTCGGCAGCATGCCAAACGGCCTTGCCCTCAGCGCCGACGGCACCCGTCTCTTCGTCGCCTGCGGCGGGAACAACGCCGTCGCAGTCATTGACACCGGCAGGAGTTCGACCAGCTCCGCACGCCCGGCCGAGTCCCAAGCGAGCATCCTCGGCTGGATTCCCGCCGGATGGTGCCCCGGCCCCGTCACCGTCACCAACGAGAATCTTCTCATCGCCAACATCCGCGGCATCGGCAGCCGCAACGATCGCGCCGACCAGTCGTTCAACAGCCACCGCCACGTCGGCACGCTCCAGCGCGTAGCACTCCTCGATATCGCCGACGCCCCGCGGCTACAGGAGATGACCGCCCAGACGCTCGCGGATTCCCGCGTGCCACAGGCCCTCGCCGCGATCCAGCGTGACCAGCTCCGCAAGGACGTGAAGCCCGTCCCGATCCCGAAGGTCGCGGGGGAGCCGAGCGTCTTCGAGCACGTGATCTACATCATCAAGGAGAACCGGACGTACGACCAGATCTTCGGCGCGCTCGCCGCGGGCGAGAATCCCAAAGGCCGCGGGCGGCCCGATCTGTGCATCTACGGGCGAGAGATCACCCCCAACCACCACGCCCTCGCCGAGCAGTTTGTGCTGCTCGACAACTACTACTGCAATGGCGTCCTCTCCGCCGACGGCCACTCCTGGGCCACCGAGGGGAACGTGACCCCTTACCTCGAACGCTCCTTCGGCGGCTTCACCCGCAGCTACACCTTTGGCGATGACCCGCTCACGTACTCCTCATCGGGATTCATCTGGGACCACGTTCTGGCGGCGGGCTATTCCTTCCGCAACTACGGCGAGATCAACTACACCGACGAGAAGCCCGACTCCTCTTTCCCCGAGATCTGGGCCGACTGGAAGGCCACTGGCAACACAGGCAAGGGTGGCAAGATCACCTTCGAGCACAAGATCAACACCGAGAACGTGAAGCGATACTCGAACCTGGATGCGCCCGGCTGGAACATGGACATCCCTGATCAGATCCGGGCCGATGTCTTCCTCCGAGAGTTCGCCGAGTTCGAGAAGAATGGCACGCTCCCCAACTTCATCGTGATCTATCTGCCCAACGACCACACCTCGGGCACCCGCGAGGGCAACCCCACGCCGCGGGCGCTCGTCGCAGACAACGATCTGGCGCTTGGGCGCATCGTGGAGGCTGTCTCGAAGAGCAAGTTTTGGCCCAAGACCGTCTTCTTCATCAACGAGGACGATCCGCAAGACGGCTGGGACCATGTCGATGGGCACAGGTCCATCTGCCTGGTGGTCTCGCCCTTCACCAAGCGGGGCGAAGTCATCAGCGAGTTCTACAACCAGTCGGGCGTGATCCACACGATCCAGCGGATCTTTGGCGTCGCCAGCCCCAACCAGCGCACCGCGCAGAGCAACCTGATGTCGGCGTGCTTCAACCAGACTCCCGACTTCACGCCGTTCAAGTTCCTGCCATCGAACATTGACCTGACGGAGATGAACCCCAAAAAGTCAGCACTAGGGCCAGCGGAACTTCACTGGGCGCTGGTGAGCGAGGCCCAGGATCTCAATCGCGTCGACGCCGCCAACGAGGATCAGTTCAACCGTGTCCTGTGGCACGCCGCAAAGGGGGCAAACACGCCCTATCCCGAGGCCTACGCCGGTGCCCACGGAAAAGGCCTGGCGAGCCGGGGCCTATCGCTGGACCCGCAGGCAAAGGCCGACGACGAGCACGAAGAGGGCCACAAAGCAGACGACGAGGATCGGTAGGCCAACAACTCTCCAGCTTGACACAGGCAAACCGGCGAGCATGCGGCCCACGTTCCAGCAACCGGCTTTCCAGAACTTCGCCCGGACCTGCCGATATTTCCCAGAATGCTCAGAGCGGGTCATGTCATAGCGCTTACCGTCGTTGCCCTCCTCACCCTCGGTGTGGTCATGGTGAACAGCGCGGGCATGAGCGTGGCCCCCGTCACCGCCGCTTCGGCCCTCTCGCTCGAAGCCGCCAACGCACCGGTCGCGGGTGGCATCACGTGGCAGGGCATCCTGATGTCGCGCTCGGCCGTTTACATGGGGCTGGCAATTCTGGCGATGGGAGTCGCCGTGTCGCTTCCCATCCACCGCCTAGCGGGCATTGGACTCGCTGGCTTCGAATCCAACGACGCTGATCCATTTGATGATCCCGAGCGCCGACGCCGCACGTATCGCTGGCTCGCCATCGGCGCAATCGTCCTGATCGGTGTCTGTGCCCTGTC
>Ga0105044_10014652_pt1 | contig 10590 bp, 12 predicted proteins | sample MAT01_FD_78092 | JGI IMG/M metagenome (GOLD analysis project Ga0105044, IMG submission 78092) | Freshwater microbial communities from Lake Fryxell liftoff mats and glacier meltwater in Antarctica - MAT-01 | ecosystem: Environmental > Aquatic > Freshwater > Ice > Liftoff microbial mat | place... | reverse complement strand
CGGAAGTAACACAAACAGCGGCCGGCCAGGATGCGCTGGGCCATCTTGCTCTGTCGGTGCCGGCATACAGGAGCTACCGCGGCGAGGCAGTCTCAGCAGCGGCAGATATTTTACGAGCCTTGGATGCTCTTCCCTTTTCGCCCCATGAAAGATGTTCCCCATGAATCCGATCACGAGAAAAAAAGGACTAACGATCAAGCAGATGGGTGACGAAGCCGTCATCTTCGACACGGAGAGTGGAGCGGTCCACCATCTGAATCGAGTTGCGGAAATGGTCTGGCGATCCTGCGACGGGCGTACCGACAAGGAAGCACTTGCCCGCATGGTGGAGCGAGTGTGCAATGTTCCGGAGGCAGGCGAGGCGGTCGATCTGGCTCTCGAACAACTCTCGCGTCGCGGCCTGATGACCATTCCGATTGAGCGAGCGGACGCAGTTCGTCGAATGAACCGTCGCGTTGTGCTCAAGGGTCTGGCCAAGGCGATGGCGATTCCCGCCGTGCTGACGATCACGGCCGGCCAGGCGCGAGCACGCACGCTGAGCTATTGCCTGTATCCTTGCCCGGGCACCAACTTCGTGGTGGATGGAGTGATCGTCAACGGCTTCTGCATCAACTCCTTCCCCTGTCCGCAGCCGGCGGTCATTGTCGTCGTCGCGTAAGGCGATTGGTCGATTCAAATTTACCCATTTAGGGTGCCATGGATCAGGCGAGCGTTGAGGCGTAAGCCCGTCGTGGATCGCGTATCCCCAAGTTCGGGCGCTACCACGTCGGGCTTACGCCTCGACGCTCGCCTGGCCGCTGCCTGGGTAAATTTGTTCCTGCGGCTCGCCTAAGCAACTGAAGGTGAAAGGAATCACCCCATGAAGCATCCAGTGACTGCGATGGATCGCGGCCGCCGACTTTCTCAGCTACTTCGGCAAACCCTTCGTCCAGGAGGGGCCTCACTTCCAATCGACTCCGTCGGAGAACATTCCGGTGTGCTTCTTGATGGCGGCCTCTCGGGGCTCATCTGGAACCGTCTCGCGCCGATGGCCCGAGCAACCCCCACTGGCCGAGAATTGCGACAGGGTGCGTTCGCGGACGCGGCCTCGGCCATGCGGCTCGATGCCCGCCTCGTGGAAGTCGTGCAGGCATTGCGAGAAGCCGGCGTTGAACCACTGGTCACCAAGGGCTGGGCAGTCGCTCGCTATTATCTCAATCCGGCCGCTCGTCCCTACTCGGACCTGGATCTCGCCGTTCGCCCCGACCAGGCAGAGACGGCACGTCGGGCGTTGAACGCAATGGGTACACGGGCCAATCCGGTCGATCTGCACATTGGTCTTCCCGATTTGCCAGAACGCAACTGGGCCGAGGTATTCGCTCGGTCACGAATCGAATCGCTCGACGGTGTCGCCATTCGGGTGCTTTCTCCTGAATGTCAGTTTCGCCTGTTGGCCGTTCATCTAGTTCGTCACGTTTGCTGTCGCCCGCTATGGCTCATCGACATTGCTGCAATTCTGGAACAAGTCGGTAAGGTCATGGACTGGGAATATTGCCTGCACGGATCCTATACCTGGCGAAGATGGATTCTCGCAGTTGCCGGCTTGGCGGAACGCTTATTGGGCACTCGGCTTCCCGAATCGCTGCAAGCGCGGCCCGGCATTCGGCCACCCGACTGGCTCGTCGAAATGACCTGTTGGCGTTGGGGTGGCGGCAACGAACTCCGCAGCCGCGAACTCCGGCACACTCCCGCGGAATGGTGGCCCGCTTTCGCTTATCGGCAACTGAATCCCATCCGCTGGTCCTATCGGCTCGGCCTGCCGCCATTCGATTTCTTGCCGTCCATTTGCCTCGCGGCCATTGTCGGCAAAGGGCTGATACCATTTTCGAGATTTTGGCGTTCACATGTCCTGCGCCCACAAGCAAGCCGCGATAGCTTTGTGATGCACACACGACGCGTGTTTTAGTGTGCTGTAAACGCTGGCTGCGTGTTGGCACTCGATTTGCTCTGCTCCTGATCCTCACCATCCTGTTTAGCGATGGTGTAAATCTTCTCACCATTCCTGGAGCTTTCGATGTCCCTTGATTCACTGCACGACTTGTACGTAGACGAATTGAAAGACTTGTACAACGCCGAGAACCAACTGTTGAAAGCCCTGCCCAAAATGGCGAAGGCTGCTTCACATCCGGACCTAAAAGCTGCCTTCACCGAACACCTGGAGGTCACGCGGGGCCAGATTGAACGGCTCGACACCATCTTCAAGGAACTGGGCGAAAAAGCCACCGGCAAAAAGTGCAAAGCCATGGAAGGGTTGATTGAAGAAGCAAAGGAGCTTCTCGAAGAGGACGCAGCACCATCCGTACTGGACGCCGCCCTGATTGCCTCGGCCCAGCGAGTCGAGCATTACGAGATGGCCGGCTACGGCTGCGTGCGGACCTTCGCCCGCTTGCTCGGTTACACCGAGGCCGAGGAACTTCTGCAAGAAACATTGAATGAAGAGGGAGAGGCCGACCAGAAACTGACCGACCTGGCGGAGAGCGTCATTAACCTCGAAGCCGAAGCGGAGGGCGACGAGGAAGAGGAAGAAGAGAAGCCGGTCGCCAAGAAACCGGGTCGAAAGCTCGCAGTTGCCCGTGATTGATTTTTTGAGAAACGAATAACGGCACGCGGTGTGCCCTTCATCTAGCTGTCGAAATACCTAACTCATCAGGAGAAACGACCATGGCAGATACCATCAAGGAAAAAATCCAAAATGCGGGCGAAGCCGTCAAGGATGCCGCCAAGAAAACTGGCGAAAAGGTCGAGGAAGGTGCCGACACAGTCGCCGACAAGGCAGCCGACGCTGCAAAATCGACTGGTGAAGCCGTCAAAGATGCCGGTAAGAAGATCACGGAAAAGAGTGGGGCATAGGCAACGCTTTACTTCTACAATTCACCAGCCCGGCCCGCTCCCAGAGAGCGGGCCGGGTTGCAAAGTCTTCATTTCGACGAGATCATTGCATGGAGCTGGGAAAATTTTCTCTTCTTAACGCGCACCCCTTTGCATTTTCAACGCGTTGCGAAATCATTAAGAAGCGTGTTCAGCGATAGTCGTACGTCCTCTTGTGTACCAATAGCGACGAATACTCGATACCGATACTCGCCCGCCTTGATTCCCTTTTCATTGCGAACGCGAAAGACGCAGTTCCACTTGACCACCTTCTCGGTCTTGAACCGAAACCGGCCATAGCCCGCCTCCTTGTACCCTGCCGACGGCTGGTCCGGTGAGAAGACCCCCATCGCGTGGCTGCCATTTTGCGTGGCGAGCACCACGGGGCGATCCTGCTCGCCTGGTCCGTCGGCCAGAGCTTCCAGCTTGCCGGTTGCAGACAAGATCCAGAACTTGCTGAACTCGGATGGCATGTAACCGGTCAGCGCCTCGAACTGAGCGTAATGGTGCTTCTCTCCCTCGGGCACTGTGAACGTGACTTCGTATTCAATCACGTTCGCAAGCTTCTTGTAGCCGATTCGGACATGCTTCGACACTAAGTGCTGCGACAAGATCTTATCGTTGAGAGCCGGCCGGCCCGAGGATTTCTCGCCGGGAGCGAGCCAAAAGGCCATCTGCTTTGTTGTCTTCAACTCGGCACCATCCGCACGCAGGTGCAGAAGCTTGCTCGACGATTTGCTCCCGGCCCCATCGGCCCTCGACCCGGCCTCCGTGGGATTGAAGCACTCGGCCCAAAACTCCTTGCCCGACGCACGATCGAAGCTTGAGGCCGACTGAAGTTGCCGCCCGTGATCGTGGCTGTCGATAAACTCCTTGCCCGCCCACTTCAACGAGTGAATCGCCCCAGCGAGTCGCTCGGTCGTCGTGATGACAATCTCCGACGAGCCAACCTTACCACGAATGACGGAATTACCGCTGGGGGAAGTGGGCGGCTCGTCTGCAATCGCGGCGAAGGAGAAGCAGACCAGGGAGAAGAGGAGGGGCTTCATCAGTCATCCTCGGAACAAACAAAGGGGTCAGGTCTCATTGTTTGAAACCAAGTAGCTCTCTTTGATTTCTTTTCGGGTAGAACTCTCTATCGCTCTGATACTCGGCGTTCCGCTGGCCTTGCTGGAAGCCTCGACCGGGACGAAACGATCTTGGGTGCGATTCAAACAATCTATGGGATCTCGCAGGGGGTTTTGCAAAAGCTGATCGATCGATCCGTGCAGGGCGATCAGAGGTAACGGAGGAAGTGGCGCGTTTCACGGGGAGAACTCGGGTTGGAGGGAGAGGACCGAGGGATCGACATGTTTCAAAAAGCCGTTAAAGATCGAGCACATGGAAAGAGAACGGAACCAACATGATTTGGAGGTGATAGTACCCGACCAGGTTCGGCCTGCAAAGGAAAAATCGACAAATCTTATTTGGCCTGTTCGAGACGATTACGCATTTCCAGGCGATGCGTCATCGTCGAATCGCCGCCCTGACGGTTCAATCAGGGCGAAATATGAGAAACGCGTATTTTTCTCGATTACGCTTAAATGCGGCAAACGGATCATCGACAAGGCTTTGGATTCAGCGGTGCGTAAGTTCGCCGTTGCGTTTCATTTCATTGCACCTACTCACAATGCAACGAAAAGTGAGTGTGTGAAACGCAATGAAACGAAATGAGAGTTGCCGGCCCTCATCTGGGCTCTCCACCAAACCGGTCCTTCGACATGCTTCTATAATTAGCCTGCCCGATGAATTGCAATGAGGATCGACATGGATACCGGATCGACCCCTACCGCCAAACGACCCGGTGCATTTGCCCGGCTGTTTCCGCTCCTCGTTGTCGCGGTGGTTGCCGGTGTTTGGCTGGCGGCCGAGTACCTCACGGGCACAAATGTGAATTCCTCGAACGTCAGCATGGCCAAGATGGGGGCCGTGCTTTTCGGTCTCGGCCTAATTTTGCTTTGGGCCTTGCGGATGCCGTGGTGGCGGAAACGCTATGTGTGGAGCACAGTCTTCGTTATCCTCGGGCTTTCATTTGCACTCTTTCGCTACGAGGGAATGAACGGCAACTTCCTGGCCCGATTTGTACCGCGAAACTGGGTTCAAGATCTCGTCTTGGGCGGCAGTGCCGACACGCTTCTCGAACGTCATCGGCAAACTCAAGGCAAGGCAGATGGTCTTGCGGACCTGACCATTCAGCCGAACGATTGGCCCGAGTATCGTGGTCCAAAACGAGACGGCATCGTGTTCGGTCCGAAGATCGCTCGCGATTGGAGAGCAAACCCGCCCAAGGAAGTCTGGCGACAACCGATCGGCGCAGGTTGGGCAGCCTTCAGCATTGCCAATGGCTTTCTGGTGACGATCGAGCAACGGCGCGATCAGGAGGTTGTGGCCTGTTACGAAGCACCAACCGGCAAGGAAGTGTGGACGGCGAGTTGGGAGACGCGTTTTTCGGAACAATTGGGCGGCATCGGGCCACGGGCGACGCCGACGATTGCCGGCGGAGATGCGTTCGCCTTCGGTGCGAAAGGCCGTTTGGTTTGCCTGGATGGAAAGAATGGCCAGGAAAAATGGGCCGTCGAGACGCTCGCTGACAACGAAAATATCACCTGGGCGATGAGCGGATCGCCGTTGGTCGTCGATGATTTGGTGATCGTCAATCCAGGTGCCCAATCAGAATCGGCCGCAGGTCGGGCGGTCCGGGCTTACGATCGCAAGACGGGGAAAGAGGTTTGGGCGGCTGGAAAGAAAAAGGCGGGATATTCATCGCCTCACCTGGCAACGCTCGGGGGCAAGAAGCAGGTATTGGTATTCGATGGCGTCGGCTTGGGTGGCTACGATCTCAATTCCGGGACGGAATTATGGCGATTCCCCTGGGCGACCTATCAGGGCATCAACGTGGCGCAACCGATTGTGGTGGATGACAAGACAGTGTTCATCGCCTCGGATTACGGTGGCGAGGCAACCGGCGGCGTGCTGCTTCGGATTGCCGAGGCTGGTGGCACCTGGACGGCCACGCAGGTTTGGCGAACGAAATCGACCGTGATGCGCTGCAAGTTCACCAGTCCCGTGCGACGCACGGACAGCAAGGGCGATTTTGTTTACGGGCTGAACGACGGCTATCTCGAATGCATCGACCTGAAGACCGGAAAGCAAATGTGGAAAGACGAACGCAGGCCCAGGATGGGCGAAGGTTTTGGGCACGGTCAAATTCTGTTATGCGACGACTTGATCGTGGGACTAACGGAAGAGAGCGGCGAATTGGTGCTGGTGGAAGCGACTTCAGAAGAGTTCCGCGAACTGGGACGGATCCCCGCGATGAAGCGGGGCTCCAAAACCTGGAACAACCCGGCCATGGCCGGGGGAAGAGTCTACATCCGGAACGCGGAGGAAATGGCCTGCTACGATCTAACAGGCAAGTAGACGAGGGCCGATTAGCTTTTGGCGGGAGCGGGATGGACGGGCCGTTCGGCGAGCACATTCACCCGGCGTTTTTGGCCATCCATCATCACGAAGCCATCCGTGAGGGCAAACAGGGTATCGTCCTTGGCACGCTTAACGTTCAGGCCCGGATGGAACTTGGTGCCACACTGGCGAACGATGATGCTGCCGGCCGTGACAAATTCCCCGGCGTAGGCTTTGATTCCGCGATGTTGGGCGTTCGAATCGCGTCCGTTGCGCGAAGAACCCTGCCCCTTTTTATGTGCCATGTTCCGTACTCGCTCTAAAGGCTTGGTGAATCCGAACAAACAATATAGGGAGAAAAACGTCGCGTGTCGAGGCAAAGTGAATTGAATTGGCACGTCGCACGACTTGTCGCAACCCGAATATACTGCACTTCAGCCGCACTCCTTGAGAATCGCCATGACGAACTCGCAAATGCAGCCGCAGAACGCCAAAATACCTGCCACCAAAACGGCTTTCGTGGTCATGGACACGGAGAGCATTCCGGACGGGAGATTGCTGAATCTCGTCAAGTATCCGGGCCTCGGCCTTTCAGATGAAGAGGCCATCGAACGGGCACGGGCGGAAGCTCGGGCCTCGTCGCCGACGGGATCCGACTTTATCCCCTACACCTTTCAGCTTCCAGTCGCTGTCTGCGCCGTGCGCGTGGATATTCGGTTTGCCCTTCAATCGATCCGGTGCATCGATGCCCCTCTCTATCGAACCCGAGAGATCGCGACGAAGTTTTGGAATGGCCTGTTGAACTACACCAACGGCGCGGCACTCGTGACTTTCAATGGTCGGGGGTTCGACTTACCGATGCTCGAATTGGCCGCGTTTCGCTATGGCTGTCCGGCAAAGGATTACTTTACGACACGGCGAAAGCGGTTCTCGGCCGACATCGATTTGCAAGATTTCATGATGAACTATGGCGCCACGCGAGGCCTGGCGGGCGGCTTGAATCTGTTGGCGAAATTGATTGGCAAGCCGGGAAAAATGGGTGTGTCCGGCGATCAAGTCTACGAGATGTACAAACAGGGAAAGCTTCAGGAAATCAACGACTATTGCATGTTCGACACGCTCGACACGTACTTTGTGTTCTTGCGAACGCGAGTGCTAACCGGAGATATTTCACCCGAACGCGAGGCGGAAATCATCGTGAACGCTCGTGAGGTGATTGCGAAGGAATCGCAGGAGCATCCTGCCTTGCGGAACTATTTGGACGCGTGGACGGACGGTCAGCCGTGGCCGTGATGGGAATTAGGCTCGCCAAAAGCGGCCGAGTTCGTGGGTGAGAAACCGCCAACCCCCGCGAACTGCCGTTCGGCTCTTTTCCGATTTGCGCTTCTCTACTCCGATCAGCCGACGCCAGGCATATTGAACGGATTTGCCCAACAGTTGCAACGGAGTATCGAGCGTGACGACCAGCTTGTAGCCCGTCAGCTTTGCACGCGACACGCCGCTTTTGCGCAAATAACGCACGTAGCCGATCATGAGATTCGGTGCAACGAAGGTCGCATTCTGTCGTGAGCTGACTCGGCCGAAATGCACGATTTCCACATCTGGCAAATGAACCAAGGCGTGATCGCGGCCAACTCGATCCGACAGTTCGACGTCTTCAACACCGAAGCGAAAGCCTTCGTCCCAGCCACCACAATTGTCAAAAATAGCCCTGGGCATTAGGACTGCCGCACCCATCAACACTTCGACTCGGCGAACACCGTCCGGATGAAAGCCATCGCGGCGATAGTCCTCGTAGGCCTGACGAAAGAAACCGGTCCATCGAAGTAGGGCGGCCCGGTGCAGCATGGCCCGCAACGTGGGCTTGCGGCGATAGGAAATTTGCAGCTTGCCCTGCCCGTCGCGAAGGCGTGGCCCAATCATGCCAATCTGTGGATGTGCGTCCGCGAAGCCGACGAGTCGAGCCAAAGTCAGCGGCGGAATCACCGTATCGTTGTTGAGAAAGAAGACATGCCGCCCTGTGGCCAATTGAGCTGCCTGATTGCTGGCTCGGGCAAAGCCTTCATTTTTCTCGTTTCGAATCAGCGTGACTTCGGGGAATTCGCGAGCGACCATGTCGGCCGCTCCGTCCGAGGAGGCATTGTCGACCACGATCACTTCGACAGTCACGCCTTGTGGGACGTCCAGAAGCGATTCGAGACATCCTCGCAAATACTCCAAGCAATTCCAGTTGGCGATGCATACCGAAACATCGACAGTACGGACCGTGGAATCGCGCCGAACGTGGCGATGACTCCACCGCCGACTAGTCGGAGCCCTTTGGCGCGTAGCATGTGCGTCCGGAGGCGGCGCGAGTGTGAGTGGCATGAAACCGTCCATGGTGCGTGGTCATAGGCCCTCCATTCCATGGAGGCACATCCGCCTAGCGGTGAAGCTGCGGAAGCGAGGGTGTGATAGCATGAAGCGGTAATTCGTGTCAACCGCAAGCGTCCGGCTTGACGAGGGCATATCGCGAACAGATATTAAACCTTCCCAGCCCGCAGGAAGGTCCAATCATGTTGCGTGTCCTCTCCCCCGCAGTTCTCTTTCTCGCCGTCGGGCCGCTGTTCGCGGCAGAACCGGCCGCCGTCACCACCAAAAAAACCGACTCGGCCGTCGAGTTCTATGTCGGCAGCGAACTGGTCGCCCGCTACCACGTTGGTTCGACAATCGCCAAGCCTTACCTTTGGCCGCTGAATGCACCAGGCGGCATTCCCGTCACAAGAGGATGGCCGATGCAGACGGGGCTGCCTGCGGAAACGAAAGACCACATTCACCAGAAATCCGCGTGGTTCTGTCATGGCGACGTCATTCCCGAGGGTCTGGATCTCAAAATGAGGTCATCCGACAAGCGAGTGAAGGGGGTTGACTTTTGGTCTGAAACGCCTGGCCACGGCAAGATCGTTGCTGTGGAAGTTGGGGAACCAAAATCGGAGGGGAAGCAGGCACAACTCGCTACGAAAAATGAGTGGCGGGCTCCAGATGGCACGAAGATCATGGACGAGAATCGAACCATTACCGTTCGCGATCTTGGTACTTCTCGACTCGTGATCCTCGAAATCGATCTGCATGCCAGCGTCTGCCCAATCACCTTCGGCGACACCAAGGAAGGCTCGATGGGCGTTCGCGTGAATGACGAGATCAAAGTGGCAAAAGGGAACGGGAGTTATGTAAACGCAGATGGCAAGATGAACGAGAAAGAAGTGTGGGGCCGACGGTCCGACTGGAACGATTACTCGGGAACTGTCAGCGAGAAATTGGCCGGCATTGCGTTGTTCGATGACCCGAGGAACAAACCCCGAGCCTCTTGGCATAGCCGCGATTATGGCTTGATGTCAGCAAATCCCTTCGGACGTGCGGGTTCGTTTCCCAGCTTGAAAGAAGAAAAAGAACTCTTCAAGCTGCCAAAGGGCGAACATTTAAAGCTCCGGTACGGTCTGCTACTCCATGGTGGCGATGCCAAGGATGCTAAAGTGGCCGAGCATTATTCGGCGTTTGCGAAAGACTAGACAGTTCGATTGTCGGACGTTTCGCCGTCCGCTAGGATGAGTGACTTGGAGAGGTGGCAGAGTGGTTGAATGCGTCAGTCTCGAAAACTGATTTAGCCGAAAGGCTAACGAGGGTTCGAATCCCTCCCTCTCCGTGTTCTTTGCCTGGTGTTTCCTAACTGCTTCTCAAACAAAGATTTGCGAATCGCGAATGTGATTGGCTCAGTGGACTGTGCCAATCAATCGCTTGCAAACCTTAATCACGTCTTCTCCCTTCAGCCTTTTCGGAAACCGGCTCAACTACTGGAATGGTACTGACGGCATCCAGACCGCCAGCTTCGCCAAGCAGCCGCAGTCGGCTCATATGCCGCTGCGCTGTTTCGTTGTGCAAGTGGAAATAGTGGCGCACCATCTTCGAGTCATGATGCCCGAGCCACGACATGACCACTTGCTCCGCTATGCCTTCGTTTGCGCACTGCGAACAGAAAAAATGCCGACATGAATGGAGCCGGCCGTGAGCGAATCCGATCTCACCATCGAGTGTCGGAAAGCAAGAGGCCAGGGCACTGAGGACTTCGCGGATTAAGACGTTCCTCACTGTGTCTGGCTTGAGCACCCCTCCGAGTGGACCGTGAAACAACTTCCCGTCCTTCAGCTTTGGCAACTTATCCAAGATCGGTTTTAGGGACCGGGAAAGAAATAGCTATCCCCGGTT
>Ga0105044_10014651_pt1 | contig 10591 bp, 8 predicted proteins | sample MAT01_FD_78092 | JGI IMG/M metagenome (GOLD analysis project Ga0105044, IMG submission 78092) | Freshwater microbial communities from Lake Fryxell liftoff mats and glacier meltwater in Antarctica - MAT-01 | ecosystem: Environmental > Aquatic > Freshwater > Ice > Liftoff microbial mat | place... | reverse complement strand
TGAACGTGTCGAGTCGCTCGCCACACCAGGCCGCCAGTTCTGCGCTGGTCAACGGCTCCGGATCATCAGGCCTGGTTTCGATCAGGGCCACCACCCGCTCGCCGTCGCGTTCGTCGGGCACGCCGAAAACAGCGCAGTCCACCACTGCGGGATGGGCGTAGAGCACGGCCTCGATCTGGCGCGGGTAGATGTTGACTCCGGAGCGGATCACCATGTCCGACAACCGATCCGTCAGGTACAGGTAGCCGTCCTCGTCGACGTGGCCGATGTCGCCGACCGTGAACCGGTCATCCATCCACGCGTCGGACGTCTTGGCCTCGTCGTGGTGGTAGTGGAACCGGCCGTGAGCGGGGCGCACGTAGACCAGCCCGTCGGTGTTCGCTTCGACGGGCTGGTGGGTCTCCGGGTCGAGCACCGTGATCTCCACTCCCGGCCACGCCCGCCCCACGGTCCCCGGTCGCGACTGCCACTCCTCGGGCGACACCCGGGTCGCCCCACCTTCGCTCATCCCGTAGAGCTCCCAGACCTCGCCGGAGGGGAACGCGTCGATGATGGAGCGCTTCACCGGCACCGGACACGGCGCCCCCGCGTGCAGGACGTGGCGCAGTGACGAGGTGTCGAAGCGATCCCGCACCTCACTGCGGACCTCGAGGAGCCTGATGAAGTGCGCGGGGGTCAGGAACGTGGTGGTGACCCGATGGGTCTGCACCAGTCGCAAGAACTCCATGGGGTCCCATTTCTCCATGATCACCACCGTGCCGCCCGCGTACAGGGTCGAGTTGGCATAGCCGGCAGGACCGGCGTGATAGAGCGGCCCGGCGACGCCGTGGACGTCGGTCGGGCTGTATCCCCACAGGGCCAGGATGCCGTCCTGGGCCATCTCCATGATCTCGGCCGAGGCCATGGCGCCGTGCACGACTCCCTTCGGTCGGCCCGACGTGCCAGAGGTGTAGATCACCGGCCAGGACGACGGCCAGAGGTAGGGCAGGTCGATCTCGGTGACCGCCGCCAGCCGAGCCTCGTAATCGCCGCCGACCCACAGGACCTCACAACTCGTCCCTGTGACCGCGGCATCGACCACGGGGGCCAGGTCGACATGGGTCACCAGGACCGCTGCACCGGAGTCGGCCAGGATGAACGCCAGCTCATCGGAGCTGAGATGCCAGTTCAACGTCAGCGACGCGCACTGCAACTTGGCCGTGGCGGCCAGGACCTCGATGAACTCGATGCAGTTCGGCAACATGACCGCCACCGTGGCGGGAGGAGCCGGTCCGGACCAGATCACTCGGGCCAGGCGTGCCGCGCGTTCATCCAACTCGCCGTAGGTCAGCGCCTCGGTCTCGCAGACGACGGCCAGGTGGCCGGCGCGCTGCGCCGCGTGCTCCGGGTACCCCTTCAATCGGCCTCCCTCGCGTCCGCCCCCGCGGGGATCGTAGTCAGTCGTGACTTCGGTCACCACGGGGACCGGTAGCGTCCTGTCGATGACGGTCGAGCGAAGCGGTCCATGACGGTCGAGCGAAGCGGTCCATGACGGCGCCGATGCCGGGTGCTCCGTCGAAGGTCATGAGCCTGCGCGATGCCGTGGCTGCCCACGTGATGGCGGGCGACGACCTGCACGTGGTGTGCGGCCACAGCCGTTGGGGAGCTTCGGTCTCCGAGGTCGTGCGGCAGTGGTGGGGCCGGGACCCTGGGTTCACCCTGACCATGTTGAGCCTGTCGTCGCTCGGCACGTTGTTCTTCCGGGGCGGTCTGGTTCGCAAGGTGGTCACCGGATACTCGGGAGATGTGTTTCCGAACTTCACGCCGAACAAGATCTTCGGCGACGCCTACCTCTCGGGTGAGGTCGAGGTCGAGCACTGGTCGTTCCTGGCGTTTCAGCAGCGTCTGGAGGCAGCCGCTCGGGGTCTGCCTGCGATGACCACGGCATCGATCGCCGGTTCGTCCATGGCGGACAACCCCGGGTTCGCTCTGGTGGACACCCCATTCGGCGAGGTCGGTCTGGTGGCTGCCGCGGCGCCCGACATTGCGCTGGTGCACGGCGCAGTGGCCGACCGACAGGGCAACGTGGCCTTCCACCCGCCCATGCTCGAAGGGGTCTGGGGGGCGTGGGCGGCACGTCGTGGCGCGATCGTGACCGTGGAGCGGGTGGTCGAGGACATCTCGCCGTGGGCACACCTGGTACGGCTGCCGGCACACCGGGTGCTGTCGGTCACCGAGTGCCCGCTCGGCGCCCACCCAGGGGGGTTGTACGGACGGTTCACCCCGGCTGAGCCCTACGGCGAGGACCTCGAGTTCTGGTCCGAGGTTCGTGCCGCCAGTCGACGCGATGATTTCGACGACTGGATCCGGCGTTGGGTGCTCGACGTGGCGGATCACGCGGCGTACGTCCACCTCCTCGGTACGGAACGGCTGGCGGAGCTCGCCCGCCGTGCTGAGGTCGACTCGTGGCGCCACGATGCTCGTGCCCATCCGGTCGATGTCGAGTCGCCGCCCAACGCCTGGGAGGTCGCGGCGGTTCACGGCGCGCAGATCCTGGCCGATCGGATCCTGGCGCTCGACGCCGACGCAGCGTTGGCCGGAGCCGGTGTGGCGAATTTGGCGACGTGGCTGGGCGTCGAGTTGGCCGCTGCTCGGGGCTCCCACTGTGTGTTGACCGCAGAGCTGGGTCTGTGGGCCTACGAGCCGACGCCGGCCGATCCGTTCGTCTTCAACCACCGGGCGTTCCCCAGTGCCGCCATGCTCGCCGACAGCTCCGAGGTGTTGGGCATGGTCATGGCCGGCCCGGGGACGACCAGCGTCGCCTGTCTGGGAGCCGCGGTCATCGACGAACGCGGGAACATCGACTCCACGGTGGTCGGTGACCGGGTGTTCCTGGTGGGTTCGGGCGGTGGCAACGACGTGGCTTCCACGGCCGACGATGTGGTCGTCATGACCACCCTCACGGCGCGCCGGGCTGTGGGCCGGGTCACCTACGTGACATCGCCGGGCCGCAACGTGTCGTGCCTGGTGACCGATCTGGGGGTCTTCACCAAGGACGATCAGGGTTCGTTCGTCCTGTCGGCCATCGCGGCAGGGGAGCGGCCTGTCCAGGAGCGGGTGGCCCTGATCGCCGAACGGGTCGGCTGGGAGTTGCGCGTGGCCGAGGACCTGATCGAACTGGACGAGGTCGACCCTGCCCTGGTGTTGCGTCTCCGCCAGTGGGATCCGCAGGGATTCTTCCTCCGTGGCTGAGGAGCGAACGGTCGAGGTGTCGGACCCCGAGGGCCGCGTCGGCGCGCCGGTCGCCGAGGTCGTCGTGGCCTCCGCGTGGTCGCCGCTTCGGATCCAGATCTTTCGGGCACTCTGGATGGCCGGGCTGGTGTCGAACGTCGGGACGTTCATGCACACCACCGGGGCGTCATGGCTGATGACCACCCTGACCGACTCGCCCACGTCGATCGCCTTGCTCCAGACCGTCTGGGCGGCGCCAGGGTTCCTGTTAGCCCTGGTCGCCGGCGCCTTGGCGGACATCCTCGACCGGCGACGCCTGCTCATCTTCACCCAGTTGTTCATGGCGGTCGTCGCTGGCGTGCTCGGGGTGCTGGAGTTGACCGACAACGTGACCGTCGGCTCGCTGTTGCTGCTGACGTTCCTCCTGAGCGTCGGCGCCACCCTGAACATGCCGCCCTGGGTCGCCCTCACGCCTGAGCTGGTGCCTCGGGACACGCTGCCCCAGGCCATCGCACTCAACTCGATCTCCATGAACATCGCCCAGTCCGTCGGCCCGGCGGTGGCCGGCCTGGTCATTGCCACGCTGGGCACCGGAGCGGTCTTCGTGCTCAATGCCGTGTCCTTCTTCGCCGTGGTGGTGGTCGTGGTGAAGTGGCGTCCGGCCCCCCGGGACACCACCGTCCCGGTGGAGCACGTCATGTCGGCGATCCGCACCGGTGTCCGTTACATCCGGCACTCTCCCGCATTGATCGTGATGCTGGTTCGGCTGGGGTTGGTCACGGTCTTCACCGCGTCACTCATGGCGTTGCTCCCGGTCATCGCCCGAGGTCGGCTCGGCGTGTCCTCCGGAGGGTTCGGCATCCTGTCGGCTGCTCTGGGTCTGGGCGCGGTGGCCATGGCGGCGTTGCTGCCAACGCTGCGGACCCGACTCGGCCCGGACCTCACCATGGCGCTCGGTGGCGCGGTCTACGCCGGCGGACTGGTCGTGGTCGCGTCGAGCCGGGCGTTGCCGCTGACCTGCGTCGGCCTGGTGGTGGCGGGTGCGGGGTCGATCACACAGCTGACCACGCTGTCGGCGCTGTTCCAGGGGTCGCTTCCCGCCTGGGTCCGTGGGCGCGGTCTGGCCGTGGTGATGGTGGTGATCTGGTTGTCGACGTCGGTCGCTTCGCTCGGCTGGGGAGCGCTGGCCTCGGCCACGTCGGCCTCCGTGGCGCTGATCGTTGCCGCCGCTGCCCTGATCGTGGTGAACGGCGTGGCCGGCCTGACGTTGCGTCTGACCGGGCGGGACGGGATCGACGTCACGCCTCAACCGTGGGTCATGCCTGAGCTGTCCATGGAGCCGCTGCCCGAGGACGGACCGGTGATGGTGACGGTCGAGTGGCGGGTCGACCCGGGCCGGGTCGACGAGTTCGCCGAGGCCATGGCCCCGCTCCGGCGCCAGCGTCGACGGGACGGCGCCATGACCTGGGGCCTGTTCGTGGACATGGCGGACCCGGGACGGGTGGTCGAAGGGTTCACCGTTGCCACCTGGGCCGAGCACGAACGCCAACACGGCCGGTTCACGGCCAACGACGCCGAGGAGCAAGCCGAGGCTCGTTCCATGCTGCTCGACGGCGTGGCGCCGAAGGTCACGCACCTGATCTCGCCGGCCGCCGGCCGCCAGCGTGTCCCGTTGGCTCGAGACGAGTCAGCTGAGCACTGACGCGGCGGCGAGAGCTCGAAGGGCTGCCCGGTCCGCCTTGCCCGAGCTGGCCAGCACCGGCAGCTCGGCCAGCACCTCGACCCGCTCGGGCCACGTGAACTTGGTGGCGGACTGTGCCCCGAACCAGGCCTGACATGTGGGCAGGTCGAAGGTTGCGCCGGGAGCGAGCACCACGTAAGCGCAGACCCGCTCGCCCAACCGTTCGTCCGGGTACCCCACGGCCACGGCCTGGCCGACTGCCGGGTGAGCCTCGAGGGTGGCCTCGACCCCGGCGGCCGAGATGTTCTCGCCACCCCGGATGATGATGTCCTTGATCCGCCCCACGATGGAGAGCCAGTCCTCGCCGCCAGCCTGCTCGGTGAGCGTCGCCAGATCGCCCGTCCGGAACCAGCCGTCGTCGGTCAGCGCCGCCGCAGTCGCCGCGGGGTCGGAGTAGCCCACGAAGAGCTCCGGGCCGAGCAGTTGCAACTCGCCGTCCTCGGCCAGTCTCAGCTGGATGTCGCTGGCGGCGCGTCCATCGAATGCGCCGGCCAAGTTCGGATCATCGCCCGCGTGCCAGGTGGTGACCACGGGCGCCTCGGTCGACCCGTAGGTCCGCTTGACGGTTGCTCCGAAGGCGGCCGAGGCGGACGCCACGAAGGCCGGGGTCACGCCGGCGCCGCCGCAGCTGATGGTGCGCATGGTCGCCACGGCGTCGGCCGAGAAGTTCGGTGCCGTCATCATGGTCGAGAAGAACGTGGGCGGACCCATCATGAACGTCACGCCGTGCGTGGCGACCAGATCCACTGCGGCGTCCGGCGCCCACCGTTCCATCAGCACCACCCGCAGGCCCCCCGCTCCCGGCAGCATCACGGCGTTGGACAGGCCCGAGATGTGCGCCATGGGGGCGGGCATGAGGACACAGTCGCGTTCGTCGATGCCGTGGACATCGATCAGCGTGCTGGCTTTGTGGATGAGGGCCCGATGGGTGTGCAGCACTCCCTTCGGTCCGCCGGTGGAACCGCTGGTGAACAGCACCACGGCCAGGTCCGTCGGATCGGCCCGGACGCCGTGGACCGGAGTGGCGTCGAGGAGCGACTCGAAGCCGCCGTCGCCGCGGACCTCGACCACTCCTCCTTCTTGCGCTGCTGGTGAGCCGGCCGAAGCCACGATCAGCGCAGGGGAGACGGTGGCCACGACATGGGCCACGTCGGCCTCGGCTGCCAGGTGGTGGATCGGCGCGGCAATGGCGCCGAGGCGCCAACAGGCCCGGAACAACGCGATCGTCTCCCACCACGACGGGGTCTGGAAGCACACAGCGTCGCCCCGGCCGACTCCCCGATCGGCAAGACCGCCGGCGAGACGCCGGATGCGCCGGTCCAGCTCCATGGCGGCCAGGACCTCGCCGCCGGGGGAGGTGTCGATCACCGTCGGCCGTTCGCCGAGCCACTGGGCCACCTGGGTGAAGCGTGATTCGATGGCGGGCTGGCCGACCAGCGCCGGGTACTGCTGTTCGACGTCGTGGGGCCAGGTGGCGGCCAGTCGACCTGCGCGGCCGGTCACCGGTCGTGGGGCCTCACGTGAAGCGCTGGGTGATCCACCCGGGCGAGGTCGTCGTGGCGCCCTTGGCCACGTTGGAGCCGATGAAGTTGAGTTGGGCCTCGATCGTGCCGGCGCCCATACACAGACCGCGGATGTCCCGGTAGGCCCGCTCCAGCGGGTACTCGCGGCTGTAGCCGTACCCGCCGAGGAGTTGCATGGACTCGTCGCAGACGAACTTGGCGGCCCGGTTCGCCGCAGTCTTGGCCATGGCTGTCTCCAGCGCCGGCGGAGTGCCACCGGGGCCGGCCAGATGCAACGCCCGCTTCAGGAGCAGTCGAGCCGAGTCGAGGGCAATGGCCATATCCGCCAACTTCCACTGCAGACCCTGGAGCCGAGCGAGCGGCTGGCCGGCGATGACCCGTTCGTTGAGGTACCGAGTGGCGTACTCCAACGCTCCCGACGCGGCCCCCACGCACATGGAAGCGTTGCCGCAGCGCTCGTGGTTGAGGTGAGCGAGGAGCACCTTGAAGGCCTCGGTCGAGTCCGGGTCGCCGGCGATCAGGATGTCGTCCGCTCCGATCTCCACGTCGTCGAATGCCACCTCGGCCTCGGTCGCGGCGTGGACCCCCATGGATTTGTGGATGCCGGCCAGCGACACCCCGACACGATCCATGGGCACGATCACCGCACCGATTCCCTTGGCCCCCGACCCGCCCGGCCACCGGCACCAGACCAGGATTCCCTGCGCCGCGTGGCCCAGCGTCGAGTAGTTCTTGTAGCCGTTCAGGCGGAACCCGGCGCCGTCGGCACTCAGCGTGGCCCGCATGTCCTGCACGGCGCTCCCTGCGTCGGGCTCGGTGATCCCGATCGACAGCAGCGCCTCGCCGTCGGCCACCGCAGGGAGCCAGCGGTCCTTCATGGCGTCGGGGCCCAGGTGCTCGATGCCGCGGGACGGCCCGTTGAACGTGAGCTGGCACCAGATGGCGGTGGAGACGTCGACTCGGGCTATCTCCTCGATCACGATCGAAGCCTCGATGTCTCCGTAGCCGAACCCACCCCATTGCTCGCCGATGGTGACCCGGAGCAGATCGGCTGCGGCCAGCGCCTTGGCCGCCGCCAGTGGCGGTTCGCCGGATTCGTCGTGGTCGTGCGCTCGCGGTGCCACTTCGCGTTGGGCCAGATCGCGGGCCAGCATCCGCAACGCGGTCTGGTCGTCGGTCTCGGCAAAGGGATCTGACCCGTGCGCTGCGGCCATCAGGGGCTCCTGAGCATGGTGGGGGGCTTCCTCAGCCCTTCTTGGCCCGGATGATCAGGGTGAAGCGTTCGTCCACCACCGGCGCACCGCTCTGGTCGGCCCACGAGGTCTCCTTCACGTAGAACTCCATCACGGCGGAGCTGGTGTCCTTTTCGTACACGTCGCTGATCCGGCTCGTTCCGGTCAACGTCTCCCCGACCTGGACCGGTCGGTGGTATTCGAACTCCTGCTCGCCGTGCAAGATCATTCGGCCCGGTCCGCGGAGCTTGCCGATGGGCAGGTTCCCGGCGCCGCCCTTGCCGTTCGACCCCCAGAACGCCATGACGAACGGGAACGTCACTGGCGTCATGGCATCGTCCCCGGTGTAGAGGGCGGGGTCGTCGGTGATGGACTTGGCGAAGACGCGAACAGGCCCCGCTTCGATGGTCACCGTTTCGGTGCCCAGCTCCTGTCCCTTGAGCTCGTCGAGTGCCACTGCTGGATCCCCCTACAGTTCGCCAAGCGACCTGACGCCGGTGTCAGGTCGTGGACGAAGACTACTCAGGGGGACGGGGCATGGGCACCGAGGACACGTACAGGCTCGGGGGGATTCTGGAGGGCAAGGTCGCCATCGTCACCGGCGCGGGCCGTGGGCTGGGTCGCGAGTTCGCACTGTGCCTGGCACGCGAAGGGGCCTCGGTCGTGGTGAACGATCTCGGTGTGGCGCTGTCCGGAGCGGCGACCGACGAGGACCCCGCAGCGCAGGTTTGCGCCGAGATCGAGGCCCTGGGCTCCGGAGCCGTGCCGGCACGCCAATCGGTGGCGGAGTTCGCGTCGGCCGCCGAGATCGTCCAGACGGCCATCGACGCGTTCGGTCGGGTGGACGTCGTGGTCAACAACGCAGGCATCGTCCGGGACCGCACGCTGCTGAAGATGGACGAGTCCGATTTCGACGCCGTGGTCAACACCCACCTCAAGGGCACCTTCAACATGGTCCGTCACGCTGCGCCACACATGAAGGAGCAGGGGTACGGGCGGGTCATCAACATCACCAGCTCCGCCGGGCTCCGAGGGAACTTCGGTCAGACCAACTACGGCGCGGCCAAGGCGGGGATCATGGGGATGACGTTCGTCTGGGCCTTGGAGCTGGCTCGTGCAGGGATCACCGTGAACGCCTTGGCGCCTGCGGGCGTGACCCGCATGACGGGCACCCTGGCCGGGAACGACGAGATCCCGCCCACATTGGATCCCTCGCTGAACGCCCCACTGGTGGCCTTTCTGGCCAGCGAGCACGCCGCGCATGTCAACGGACAGATCTTCGGCCGAACCGACTTCGCCTACACGTTGTTCCAGCATCCCAAGCAGATCGCCTGGATGCATCGCGACGGCGGATGGGACGTGCCGGGCGTCGTCGAGCAGTTCGACACCATGCTCGGCCAGCACCTCCAGCCGGTCGGCATGGTGATGCCCAAGGGCCTGAGTCAGGACGAAGCCCGCAAGTAGGCCGTTGTCGGCGACGGAAAGCGGTGGAGGCCATAGTCCAAGGGCGCCTGGAACTCTGGCCTCCACGGAAACGCATCCGCCGTCATGGGACCGGATCGTTCAAAGCTGCGAGGAGCTGACGGTAGGTCTGTTCGAGATCGCCCGTAGCCGGCACCATTCGAGTCTCCGGGCGCTGGAGGGAGATCTCTGCGAGCTGGCTGATCGCTCTGGTGACGATGTCGTCCACATCGTTGTCGTTGACGTCGGCTTCCGGATGTCGGTCGGGCAGCGAACCCATTTCTTCGCGTCGGCGACGGAATCGATCGACCGCCGTGGAATGGTTGGCAACGATCAACACCTCGACGAACGCGACCCGGTGCTGCTCGGCAGTGACTTGGAGACGTTCGATGAAGACGATCCGACCGAGGTATTGCGGGATGACGACGTCGTGACCCGCTGCGAGGTGAGCGCCGATGAGCGCGAGTGCCAACTCGCGGGCGAGCAGCGTCGATTCCTCGTGGGTCTCCCACTGACCCAGGCTGACTCGGAGCGTGTCGACGTCGACCATGAGCGACAAGGGATGGTCGGCGAGGTAGCGGCGTGCGAGCGACGTCTTCCCGACTCCGGGAGGCCCATTGAGATGGATCAGCCTGCTGATGTCCGTCATTCTGGTCGACGCACGCGGGGTCGTGACCCACTCGGGTCGTCGAGACAGGTTCGTCTCCTGGGCCGGGCTGGGCCTGCCATGATGCCGGAATGACCAGTGCTCCAGCCGACATCGAACGCATCGAAGTGGAACGACTCATCCGGGCCCCGGCATCGGCGATCTTCGCCCTGCTCTGCGATCCGCAGGGTCACGTGTCGATCGACAGTTCCGGGATGCTGATCGACGCCTCGGGCGACGCGGTGACAGGGGTCGGTGACACCTTCGTGGTCCACATGGACCGGGAGGCGTTGAACGACTACCCGCTCGGCCAATACGACGTCACGGTCACCATCACGGCCTTCGAGCAGGACCGGGAGATCGCCTGGACCATCGTCGGGCAGATCAAGCCACAGATCGGTCACGTGTACGGCTACCGGCTGGAGCCGGTCGCAGACGGCACCCGGGTGGTCTCGTACTACGACTGGTCGAACATCGACCCCGTGTGGCGCGAAGCGGGCATCTTCCCGGTGCTCGGCGAAGGAGCGCTGCGGGCCACGCTGGGGATCCTGGCTCGAACCGTCGTGCGCAGCGCCCGTACTGACTGAAGCCCCCAGCGCTGGATTCATCGCGCCGTGGTGCGGTGTCCGGCGGTCGCCAGGCGCGATGAACCGCGGGGGTCGATCAGTCGTCGTCGGTGGACACACCTGTGAGGTCCTCGACGGACAGTTCGTCCTCCGGGTCACGCAGGCCGGACAGCTTTCCGGCGGGAACGACGGCCAGGAGCGCCAGAACGGCC
>Ga0105044_10014650_pt1 | contig 10591 bp, 10 predicted proteins | sample MAT01_FD_78092 | JGI IMG/M metagenome (GOLD analysis project Ga0105044, IMG submission 78092) | Freshwater microbial communities from Lake Fryxell liftoff mats and glacier meltwater in Antarctica - MAT-01 | ecosystem: Environmental > Aquatic > Freshwater > Ice > Liftoff microbial mat | place... | reverse complement strand
TGTAAATTGCAGTATCGGTAGTACTTGTAGCAGCTTCTGAGGCTACAGTAAGTATAGGAAAAAAAACGGAATTGAAGATTAAAATCGAAAGGATTTTTTGCATGACGAGCCCTGAGTTAGTTTTTGAAAACCCAAGATATCTTCCTAAATAATAAAAAACAATTTTTTAATGGTGAAATATTTATTGTAAAATTATATTTGATAAGCTAGTCTCCAAACGTTTAAAAATTTATTTAGAGAGGTAACTATGCAAAAAGTATATTTAGTGTTTTTAGTATTGGCTTTAGGGTATTCTGTTAGCGCTTTGGCGGAAGACAGGCTTTACGTTAACTCAGAAGATGTTGTAATCGACCAGAATGGAATATTCGTTAATTTTGAAGGAGATGTTATTTCAGTTAATACCGTTTCTCATGATTAACAAGGGCTGTATTTGAAATTTTCAGAGATTAAAAAATTAAATGACCTCAAATCATGGATCTGTAAAAGATGTTATAATCCAAACATGCCTTGGAGGGACGAATGTTATCGATGCGGTTTTTCAGCACCAAATTATAAAAACGATTAATTTTTAAAATGTATATAAATACCCTCATTTTTTTAATCCTCTTTCTTAGTAATATCGGAAGTGTTTTATCACTTGATGTGCAAGAAATTATAGCGAAAATCCCTTCAAATGAGCGTCGTGAATTGGAGAGGTTGTTCTATAAACTCATTGATAATGATACTTTCGGATACACCTTATTTGGAGATAAACCCGTTTCATTTGGAGGATATTTCACGGTTACTCCTTGGGAAAATTATATTGAATTAGGCCAATGCGACGGCCTTTTTTGGAAAAAGTGGGAAGTTTGGGAAAAATATAAGCATCTATTTGAAATTCACAATTTTCTCATACTTAAGGAAGTGGGATCAAGTATAAACGATAGAATTATACTGATAAATAAAAATGCATTAATAAAAGCGATCGAAAACAATTTGAATACATTCGAATCTATTTTGGGTGAGAAAATAAATCCCATACAGTTTTTATCAAAAATTGAAAAGGGGGACATTTCATTTTTTGATAGCATCCAAAACAATGATATGCTTTTAGGTCTATGCTTGGATTATGGAAAACAGAATGCTCGTATCTATTGCCAGAGAGGCAAAATTTTTAAATACAGTAGTTTAAAGCCTTGTGGTGATTACAAGTATTCTCTTCTCAGAATTCAATCGATTTACTACATGGCTGATTTTAATCATCCCGATACCGAATTTATAAATGAAAAGTATAAACGCCTACGCGGTATAATCTCTGCCATTTACGCCAAAGGAAATTTTCTGCAAATAACATTATCTAAGTTAACTGAAAAATAATTATGAATGCTCTCAGAGCTTATTGAGAAAAAAAAACATTCTTTCTATTGACTCAAGGTCTGTATGTAGGCTAAAAAATTACATCATGCAACCTTAAGGAAACAAAAATAATGAAACTTCTTTTCAACATTACAGCAAACATTCTCTTACTTTTTTCAACAGCCATAAAAGCAAATGAACTTGATGATTTTTATCTTTTTAGTGGTGTTATGCACGGGAATTTGTTTGGAGATACTCATATAGAAAATTTTTACCCTTTTAAAGGAGACAAACATAAAGATTTTAGCGGGGACATTGTCGTCCACTTAGCTGATGGATCTGAATGGAAGGGTCATCCAAAAGACAAAAATCGATTGAGTCAATGGGACCCAGGAGACTCAGTACATATTTCGTTGCGGAAGTCTAATTACTGGTTCAAACGCGAGCATAAATTTTTTCTCAATAATCACAGCAAAAAAGAAACTGTTAAAGTGATGCGAGTCGATTCTGGACCGCTGTCCATGTTTATATCAAGTACGTCTGAAATTTATTATACTGAAGTAGAAATAATACCTGTTTGGGGTAATGATAAGAATGGCAATTACGTCTTTCTTTACAATAAGGAGAAACCGATTTTTAAAAAAAATATTACTTTAAATGATGGAAGCGGGTGGATTATCCACAAGGATTTCAAAAAATTCACTAGAGGAAAAAGCGCATACGTTGCGTACGACGATACTGAAAATCAATTTTTCTTAATTGTTGGACATGAACGTGAGGCGATTTGGAGCTATGCAGATCAAGGGGCGGCTCAAACCCGTCGTTGAAGCATTAGAACAATTTCATTTTTATTGATTAATCCAAAAAAAGTGCTGAAATCACTTTCTCTGAAGTATTCACTTGAATAAAGATAGCTTATAGGCCAATATGAAAGGAAATCTTCATAAGGAAAATAACGACATGGCCAATTCTGTTCAAAAAACCACTGCTGGTATCGAAACAAGCCACTCTTTAGGTGAGAACCTGCATCGAAGAACGCAAAAGCTTCTGCATATCTCTTCAGCCTTAAAAGAAATTTCTGCGACTCATGGCACCGATATTATTTGTTCAGGACACACTATCGTCACCGGCCTTACTGCCATTCTTAGTTCAGGAAGTCTTTTAAACTTAGCTTTAAATACTGGTTTAATGATTGTAGGCGGAAAGAGAGTTTATAATATCTTACAAGATATCAAACCTTCTGCACCATCCAATGTTCTCGGAGAACTTATCAGAGAAATCCAGGCTGGGATTGGTATTTTACAGATACACGGAAAGATCAATTCTGGAACCTTAAATCAATTAGAAAAAACCCTCGAAGTTGTCGAAGAACGCTCTCAACAAATTGAAAAAACTGTAGAAGAATTAAAAGCGACTTCATTACGAGGAAGAAAAGATCTTGAAATAAAACAAAAAGCAGCCTTTGAGCTTTATGCCGAAGCCAATGCCTTCTATCAGAAGTCCCGCTTAAGCTTTAATGAAAGTCAAACAAAAATGACTTTTTCTTCCAAGTTATTTGAATCTACCGCAAGCAAATTTGAGCTGATTAAAAACCTAGCTCATAGCAAGGAAGGGTCATTTCAAAACAGAGTGGGTGAGTTAGAACCTTTAGTCGAAGAGATAGCTAACGATTGTGAAGAAGCTAAGAAATTAATGAATGAAGCAAATGCTGAGTTAACTTTGGGACTTGCACAATTTGATAATGCTACTGCAATCATGACTAAAGCAGCTTTTGAGTTTGGTCAACTAAAAGAAGGCGCAGGAGAAGAATTTGCTGCTTTAGAGTCTTTAGCTATTGAGTTAATTAAAAAGAATGAAGAGTCTCAGCACGATATTGTTCGCATGAAAGAATTGGTGGATGATATCTCAGCATGCTGTGAAGACAGTCAAAAAATTCTTGCCGAAATGGAAGCTGAAAATAAAAAAGCGCAAGAAACTCATCAAGGATACTCAACGGGAGCAATCATTGCCGGTGGTGTGGTCGCAGGGATGACAGCAGGTATGGGGACTTTCCCTTTAATTGCCGGCGCTTACTTCGCAGCTCAGGCTTATGAAAGAAAAGAATCTATCGCTAAAAAAGTTGGAGATTGGGCTTTTAATATTTCGAGCGAGGAGCAAGATATCCAGGTCGAACCTTACGGGATTGCCTATGCATTTGATTTAGCTTCTAGTGGAGCTTTTAACCGATATGTTAAACAGGAAAAATCTCGTACAGCAGGGACCTTAAAAATTGATTTAGGGGAAGAGACCTTGTCTATGCGTTTTGATTTTAGGAATCGGAATTTTCTTAGTAAAATGGATCTTTTCAAACTCCAAAGCCGGATGTCACATCTCTTGACCTGCTCCCCAAATCCTCAGAGAGCATCAGCTTTTGCCAAAATTTTGCACACTTTGGAAGAAATGGAGATTGACCGGGGTCCTCAAGGCAAAATTAAAGGCTTATTGGTTAAAAATTCCCCTTATTTTAGTTCTATTCAGAGACTATGTTCACATATTTTGACTAGAGAAAAGGTTGTGAGAAGGACTGACACTTCTCACTTTGCTCCACTTATATTACCTAAAGAAGTCCCAACAGCAAAACCTTCTGTACTAGTTATAGAAAAATCAGAAACTTTTGCTTCAAAAAAATTTCAACACCTCACTTCCATTGGGGAAACTGCATGTAAAGCAACAGGAACTACCTTAGCCGTAGCTATCCTCCTTGCAAAAACCGCATCTGTTGCTCAAAAACATGGGACAGATGTCGTTACATCTGGGGCAACCTTAGTGCATGGCTTATATGGCTTAGGAGCCGCCATTGCTTCTGGTGGAGTTTTACCCGCTTTGGTTGGCGTAGGTTTGACCGTAGCAGGCGCAAAGAGAATTTACGAAATTGTCCAAGACATAAAAAATCCCGAGGCGCCAGAATCATTATCAGACCTTCTAGAAAACTCTGAAGCTGGCATCGCCATGTTGCAAACTATCGGCGAATCGCAATCAGAAATTCTTTTTCAAATGGACAAAACTTTAAATTCCACTGAAAAGCTCGCAGCACAAACGTCCGACCTTCTTAAAGAAATCGAAGGGATCGCTTTTGAAGGGAGAAAAGAATTAGAAGACCGTAAGAAAAAAGCTTTGATCCACTATGAAAAGGCACAATCTTCGTTTGCTGAAGCCCGCGCATCCTACGATCAAAGCAAAGAAAAAATGGATGCTTCGTCTAACTATTTTACCTCAGCTATAGGCAAATTTAAAGAACTCTCGCATCTGGCAAAAACCTGTCAGGGGAACTTTAAAGAACAAACGTCTGCATTTCTTGACTTAGCCTTTGAAATGGATCAAGAATGTCAAAAAGGCAAAGCGTTGATGGATGAAGCACACGCTCTTTTAGAAAAGGGAATGAAGCTTTCAGATGAAGCTTCATCGAAAATTTCTGAAGCTGCGTTAGAGTTCGGTCAATTAAAAGAAAGAGCCAGTGAAAAATTTGTTACTCTTGAAGATAAGACAAGTCAATTGAGCCATAAACATGCTGAGTCAATTGAAAAAATAGCCACCATCAAAGGGCATGTTAAAGAAATGCAGGCTAATTTGGTAGACAGCAATCGCCTAGTTGCTGAAATTGAGAGAGATAATCACAAAGCTCTACAGATGAGCCATAGATTCACAACTGGAGCTATGTTAGTAGGAGGGGCATTAGGTGGAATCGCTACAGCAGGTTTAGGAATTATTGCAGGTGTAGCAGTTTCTGTAATGACAGCCACTCTCTATGAAAATAAAAAATACATTGCACGAAAAGTATGTGACTGGGCATTTCGTACACCTGTTATAAAAGATACGAAAGCCCTTCCTGTAAAGAAATACGATGTTTCCTTTTCTTTTGAGTCTATCTCTTCTGGTTTTTTTAGACGCTATGTGAGCAAAGAAGCCTCTCAAACAGTGGGATCATTAAAAATTGATTTAGGGGACAAAATTGCTACCTTTTTGGTCGATTTTAACAAACCCCACCCTTTTTCGAAAGCCGACCAATGCACGTTAGTGACTTCAATAAATGATAGGCTCATGCGTAATCCTGAATTGGCACCCCATTACTTAACGATTCTGAAAAAAATTGAATCCTTGAAAATTCAAAGAGGGGCAAATCTAGGAATTAGATCAGTAGTTGAGGAAAAAAATCTACGTTTTGCAAGTCTTAAGAGATACTGTCAGGTCTTGCTTAAAGCAGCAGCATAGTTTGATCTATCCTTGAAGGTCATGATGTATTTTCCTGATCAGGAATGCATCGTGGCCTCAATTTATTTTATGTAATGTTCCAGAATGAGAGCTCGCTTATGAAATATACCCTCAAAATTATTGCATCGATCTTCTTATTTTTTTCCATAACATCCCTGGAAGCTGAAGAAGATTTCTATCTATATGGGGGAAGTGCGTATAATGATTTTCAAGATGTGACTTGCATCGAAAATTTTTATATATTTCAAGGTGACAAACAAGGCGACTTCAGAGGCAACATGGTCGTCTCTTTAAGTAATGGATCTGCTTGGAAGGGACATCCAAATGATCAAAAGCGATTAAGCAGATGGGAACCAGGGGACTTGGTCCATATTTCTTTGCGAACCTCCAGCTACTGGTTTAAGAGGGAACACAAATTCCTTCTCAATAATCACAGCAAAAAAGAAACTGTCAAAGTCATGCTAGTCGGTCATGGACCCCAACCTTTAGTCATATCCAGTCTATCTGAAGTGTATTACGTAGAGGTTGAATTAGTCCCAGTTTGGGGCTGGGATGAAAATGATGCGTACGTCATTCTTTACCATGAAGTGGAGCCCATCTATAAACAAAATATTACTTTAAGTGATGGCAGTGGATGGATTATTTATAAAAATTTTAACGAATTTTTGAGGGGCACAGCGGTATACATTGGTTTTGATGAATTCAAAAATCAATTTTTTCTTATTGCTGGACAAGAAAGAGAAGCTGTTTGGAGTTATGCGGATTCCGGAGCAGTGCAGATCCGCCGCTGAACGAGGAATTTTTTAATGTGAACCACTTGAGTCGAACAGATCCAAGTGGTCACATTTATCCTATCTAAGCATAACCTTGGATCAATTCCGCAGATAAAATGTTGCTATGTGCGATTGTGCTTTGAATATAAGGAGCCCAAGTCGGCTGAAAAGCTAGTTTTACCCAACTTGCGTCTTCGTTTACTACAGTGTAGGTGTTACAGGAAGAAAATTCAATTGCATTCTGGAATGATCTCATAGACCTAACAGGTCCTTCAACAACATAAGCTTTGCCATTTCCTACTTCCCATCTCCCGGAAGCGCAGCGTCTATTACAATTATTATCGCCACATGGAGGTGGACTAAAAAAGGGGGAAGAAAGAGGATCCATAATATACTCCATTTATTATATGTTTAAGTTGAAAGTTTATAAGAAAAATAATTTTTTTGCAACGTATTTTTCCCATGTAAGAGCTTGATTTAGAACAAAAAATGCTTAAATTTTAACTCAAATCCCTCATGAGAAAGAATAAAATTATGATGCATGATTTTTTTAATTTAGTTAGCTTTAAAGAACTAATCAAAAAATTTTAAGGAGAATATCACGATTACCTCAGACGTAGGAGAAATCCCTGTCGAAGAAAGGTTTGTAACCGACTTCTAAGAAGCAAAAAACTGGTTTAAAATGCACAAAAAAAGCAGAAGATTTGATGCAGCATCACTTGGAGAAAGTACTCGAGAGCTAAGTAAAGGTATTTTTGCATCAGGAATTGGGCTCTTTTAACTTTACCCTTTTCATCCGGAGTAACTTTAGCTTTTGGTCTTCTCTCTGCTTTATTTGCAATTGGATCTGCAACTCATTAACGCAAGAAACGAGCCTTTGCCGATCAACATCGCATCGTTAAACAAGAATTTAAGATTAGGAAGCTTGTATCAGAAAAAAACTGGCGCTTATGATGAGATGATAAAAATAGGCCATAAAGTGCGTTATTATAAAGGATCAAAACATATCAGCTTTATGGATCATGGGTATATTGACCCAGTTAATCCTTTCGATATAGAAAATGGCATCACGAATGATTGATCCCGCAGAAAGTAAGAAAACCAAAACAAGCTATATCCAGGCAAATGTGTCAGAAATCACGTCTCCAGCCTACTCTAATATCTGCATTAGGCAGAACAGCTTTTAAGCGTTCTTTTATATAACCAGATTTAGCTGATTTAGTAGTAATATGTATGGTTTTTAAATTTTGACAGTATCCCAATAGTTCAATGCTTTCATCATTAAAATGCTCTATACTGTCATTGGCGAAGATCTTAAAAGTTAATGTTTCTAAATGAGGAAGTTGGGAAAGGCTTTCAAAAGTTTCATAGGTGAAATCGGAATACACGAAACTAATTTTAGTCAAATTTGGGAATCCAAAAAAACTAACATCTCTTGCTGAAGAAAGAATTGTTAGTGACTTTAAGTTTGGTAAATCAGTTGAAGATAATATTTTTCCAAATATAGAACCATCCACATCCAAACTTTTTAATTTTAAATTATTGCTTAATCCCATGTCGTCATTCACATCTTCAAGATCTTTTTTTGTGGCGATGGTATAGATTGGCTTTAAAGATAAGTATTCTAAAAAAGGATAATCACTGGAAAAATCAAGAGTCTCTATTTTAACATAAGGACCAGTTCCTCCTACATAAAGAGAAATTTTTTCTCTTAAGTTTGGGTAGGGGGATGGATATTCATCAGAAAATGCGTAAATTGATGTGCTTAATAATACTAATATCAAAGTAATTGCATTAATTATTATTTTCACTAAAACCAAATTGTTTAAATTAAAAAAAATGAATTATATCTCTTGTTATTAATTAAAACAAGGATAAGGAATTTGCGGATAAAGGTTTTGAAAATGCAGTATCTTTTGTAGAAAAAGTCATTTTGGATTTGATAGAGCCGGATTTTAATAATTGAAATTTTAATATTTTTTAATTATGTTCTTTATGTTTATTTGCTCGAGAAAACAAAAGTAGAGGGAAACTTATGACATTACATGTGATCAGCCGAGAAATATTCTATGACCCTTTACTTCCTCCTCTAACTATTAAAAATTTAGTGAAAGAACCTTTTAAAGAAGGTAAACGACATTTTTATGCTTCAAATGCTGAACAAAAAGTGGGCAGGAGCCTAGTCCACTTACTAGTTGGGTGCCTGCTCCATGCTCCATTGATTAATTTAATCACCTATGTCGCATTAAAATGGATTTCTCAAAGTCAAGTTCCTACTTCTCCTGTATTATATAAGACCAAAGAAGGGTCTATTTACTGGCAAAGAGATACTAAGGATCAAAGCTTCCTCAAGTCGATGACTTTAATTGACCCTAATTCTAAAGAATTTGAGAAAGCAAAGAGAGAACTCGCCTGGTATAATCAAATGGAAGAGGCGCTTGAAATCCGATTTTCTCGAAAACATGTCACAGAATTGTTTGAGAAAGGAAAGAAAGAAGGGTGCATCAATCAATCATTTAATACATTTGATCTTCATTACCACTCCTTAATACACCTTATCGCCAAACAAGAAAATCTAAAAAGGTGGATTCCGTTTATATGTAAATACGATGTTGATTTAGGAAAACAGGATAGCGTGGGAAATACAGGGTTAATTTGGGCTATCGCAAATGCATGTAATGGAATGGCCATGCAAATTTTAAAAACTGCTGGAGAAGGTGAATATATCGATAAGAAGGGTCATGGCAATACAGCTCTGCATGTAGCTGTTGCGAAGGGATATAAAAAAAAGAGCAAGGATGGGGAAAAACTGGAGTACTCTAATTTAGATCTAATTCAAACTTTGATTAGTAAAAAAGCTAATGTAAATCTTCAAAATGATATGGGTAATACTCCGTTACATCTGGCATGTATCAGGCGCGATCCTGAAATGATTAGCGCTCTGCTAAACGCAGGCGCAGATAATCAAATTAAAAATCAGCAGGGATTGACTCCTAGTGGCTGTTTGCATACAGACTACGAGCCTGCAAGTAAACTTCTGAAAGCAACAGTTATTGTTTATTCACTGGATAAAAACGAGTTTAAAAAAAAATTGCCCAAGGTACTTGAACTTTTTAAAGTTTAAGCCTTAAGAGATCAATGGGATTACTTTGATGCAACATAACCTATATTATCAGACGTTGTAAGGTTCAAGCACTATGTGCATTTCATTTCATTCAAACCTAAACAACGCCTAATCACCCTACTACTAAATTTTCCAAACCGTTAATTGGTCTTGACCCTGCCCTCTAATTCCATCCAGCTATAAGTATGAGAAAAATTCAAGATTCTTACATATACTTGTTCAAGCTTACAAATTAGCCCTCTTACCTTGGCCAATCAAAAATAATCACATAAATTAACTAAATTAAATTTAGTTGTTTATAAATTAATTTATTTCTGTTCGTTTACAAGAATGCAACAACTTGATTATAATTTAATTATCAAATCATATTTTAATGTTATCTAAAAACCATGAAAAAAAAACATTATGCTACATATCAAAAATATTAATAACTTTGAACAGTTTCACAAACGTGTGGAAGAACTGCACTTGATTAGTAATGCGGATGATAAACATTTAACGACAAAGCTAAAGGGAAAAACTGGTGAGCTCGAAGGTCGCTTTGTGACTTTCATTAAAAAATTAGCTTCAGTTTTACCTGGACTTCATTTGCTCGAACAAATCCTTTAGAAGTTGCCAAAGCTATTGAACAATTCGCAGAAGATCATAAAGCTTTGTTGATCAAAGAAGATCAAATGATTTTAACAAGTATTTTGGAGAAATTGAAAATCAAAGGTGTAAAGCAACTTAAAGGAAAAGAGTCCTCTCTTGATAAGATAATTCAAAAAATTAACTCATTGCCAGCCCCTCCAGATAAATTTGATGTTACCAATCCCCCTTAAGTTCGCGCGGTAATAAAAAAAGATCAAATTGCAATTAACAATCTTATGAATAAAAAAGAAGCTAACCGGCTCGCTGACAACAAAAATTTACCATTACACCTCGCTGTACAAAATGGAGATTTGGAACTTGTTAAACTTTTAATGCCTCTTACAAAAGAAATCAATACCACAAATAATGACCTTCAAACCCCTTTAATGATGGCCACTGAATCAAAAAATACTAAAGTCGTTGAATATCTCTTAGACAAAGGAGCTAATCCCTATATTCCTAATAGTTTGGGAGATTTTCC
>Ga0105044_10014649_pt1 | contig 10591 bp, 5 predicted proteins | sample MAT01_FD_78092 | JGI IMG/M metagenome (GOLD analysis project Ga0105044, IMG submission 78092) | Freshwater microbial communities from Lake Fryxell liftoff mats and glacier meltwater in Antarctica - MAT-01 | ecosystem: Environmental > Aquatic > Freshwater > Ice > Liftoff microbial mat | place... | reverse complement strand
TGCCGAGCTGATGGAAGCTCACACCGATCTAAAAAAAAGTCTTGGGGAGATCTAAAAGGCCGTTGGGTGCCGCATGACACCCGCGACTCCCTCGTCGATTTCGTCCGCGGCTGGAGCGACAAGACGGAGATCCCCGTCTGTCGCTTCCTGCCCTGGCTCGACATCGGCACCAGCAAGTTCCACGACTGGAAGCAGCGCTTCGGCAAAGTCAATGAACACAACGCCTGGGTGCCGCGCGACCATTGGCTCACCGACTCCGAAAAAGAACAAATCTGCCTCTTCGCCCGCCAACACCCCTTCGATGGCTATCGCCGCATGACCTTCATGATGCTCGATGCGGACATCGTGGCCTGTAGCCCGGCCAGTGTCTACCGCGTCCTGAAAGCCAACAACCTGTTGGCCGGGGCAACGCCCAACATCACCAAAAAAGGCACTGGCTTCGTCCAACCTTTGCTCCCTCACGAACACTGGCACATCGACGTCAGCTACCTCAACATTGCCGGCACCTTTTACTTCCTTTGCTCCATCCTTGACGGCTGCAGCCGCTTCATCGTTCATCACGAAATCCGCGAGAAAATGGAGGAATCCGACGTCGGCATCATCCTGCAACGCGCTCGCGAAATCTATCCCGAAGCCAAGCCTCGCATCATCTCCGACAACGGCCCGCAGTTCATCGCCAAGGATTTCAAGGAGTTTATTCGTATCGCCGGCATGACGCACGTCAAAACTTCGCCCTACTATCCGCAGTCCAACGGCAAGATCGAACGCTGGCACAAGACACTCAAGGGAGACTGCATACGCATCAACGTTCCTTTATCCTTGGATGATGCCCGACGCGTCGTCGCCGATTACACCGTTCATTACAACGAGGTTCGCTTGCACTCGGCCATCGGCTACGTCACGCCGAAAGACAAGCTCGACGGCAAAGACCAAGCGATTCAAGACGAACGGGACCGCAAGCTCGACGAGGCACGCGAACGACGACGCTTGGCTCGACAGGCCCAGGCCGAGAAACCCGTCAACGAATCAACATCCGTCGATGCGAGGCCGGCCATCGACTTCGCCGCCATCAAAGCTGCCGTGAACATCGTCGCCGTCCTGCAACTGCTCGGCTGCAGGGGACAGACACGTTTTTCGCAGCATCGCGGTCCGTGTCCGTTGCACGGCACCCATCGCGGCACCGCGCGGTGCTTCTCGGCCCATCTCGAACGAAACGTGTTCCACTGCTTCAAATGCGGCCAATCCGGCGACGCGATCGACCTGTGGGCGAGGGCCACCAAGCAATTGCCCTACGATACCGCAGTGGACCTGTGTGCCAAGCTCGGGATCCCGCTGCCCCTGCTGAACCCCACCCCATCGCCCAGGGAACCGGTAACGCCTTCATTCGAAACCGGTACAATGCCCAAGCCCCACAGTAGGCAGGTTCCTTAACTCATTAACTCAGCCGAGGCGATTTTCCAGTTCACGCTGAACCAGGACAGCGTCTCGTGAGGCTGCGGTCGCCGCTTACTCCGATTCTTACTCGTACTCTTACTCAGAATCCGCCACGACGCAGATAGCAGCCCTGTTCGTTTGAAGAGGAGTAAGATTTTCCCTCGTAACTTCTATGCAGGATGCGGAGAAGATTTTGCTCGAGAGAATCATTTGTATGGGTCGCTATCAAGCCGCTTGCGGCAACAAAACTCTCTAGTTTTCAGGGAAACGCCTCACTCTATCAAGCTGATGAGCTAGGCGGGAAGCCTCGCGACTTCGCTGATGCATCGTATTTTCCGAGGCACCCACAAAAAATCCCCCTGCCGGACGAAAGAGATGGTGCGTGCTGGTCATGCGAGTTTGGAGCCTGGACGGAGTGCTACTTTGGAGTGCGGCGGGTTTCACGCCGCTTTCTTTCTTTTCGAGGCTCACGAAGAAAGAAAGCAATGTCGAGCCATCGCACTCCAAAGCGGTGGCTTCGAAGTGTAGGAGTAAGAATCAGTGAGGGCGGTGGGCGAAGCCCGCATTAAGAGTAAGAGTAGGATTGAAAGCCCCTTGCTCGCCGGTTAGTGGCAAGCCCCTCGTACTCACGCGACGATCTCTTTCACCACGCGACCTTTCACATCAGTAAGCCGAAAATCGCGGCCGGCGTGGCGAAAGGTCAGTTTTTCGTGTTCGAGCCCCATCAGATGCAGGATGGTCGCGTGCAGGTCATGCATGTGAACTTTGTTCTCGACCGCGTAGTATCCGAAATCGTCCGTCGCGCCGACGGACGTGCCCGCTTTGACGCCGCCGCCGGCCAGCCACATACTGAAGGCGTGCGGGTTGTGGTCGCGGCCATCGCGGTTGCCTTGAGCCGTCGGCGTGCGGCCGAACTCGGCTCCCCACCAGACCAGAGTGTCTTTCAGTAAGTCTCGCCGTTTAAGGTCGGCGAGCAGTCCCGCGATTGGCTTATCGACTTCTTTGGCGTTGCGATCGTGCCCTTTCTTCAGGTCTTCGTGCTGGTCCCACTTGTAGCTGTGCGTGCATTGAATGAATCGAACTCCCTTCTCCGCGAAGCGGCGAGCCAAGAGACATTGACGACCAAAGTTGTCGGTGCGATCTTCGTTGATGCCGTACAGATCGAGCGTTTCCTTCGTCTCGCCTGAAATATCGACGACTCCTGGAGCTTCCGATTGCATTCGATAAGCGAGTTCAAACGAATTGATGCGGCCCTCAAGAGCCTGATCCTGCCCGCTTCGTTCGAGATGCTTTTGATTCATCTGCTTGATCAGATCGAGTTGCATGCGTTGCAAAGCATCTGTTGAATCGCCGGGCGAAATATTGCTGAGCTTCGCATCCTTGCACTTGATGCCAGCGTGACCGATTGGTGTGCCCTGAAAGGCCGCCGGTAGAAACGCACTCGACCAATTCTGCACCCCGCCATGCCCAAGCGTGGGGCAGATGGTGATGAAGCCGGGCAGGTTTTGGTTTTCCGTGCCCAGGCCATACGACACCCACGAACCGACGCTGGGCCTCACGAAGGTATCGCTGCCGGTATGCAATTGTAATAACGCACCGCCGTGGGCCGAATTGTCCGCGTGGATCGATTTAATGACGCACAAATCGTCGGCCCGGTCGCGCACGTGCGGGAACAGATCGCTAATCAGCAGGCCCGATTTGCCGCCTGGCCGAAATTCCCAGGGCGAGGCGAGGAGGTTGCCCGTCTGCGCGAATTGCACGCGTGGCTTCTCGCCTGGATACGGCTTGCCGTCGTGCTTCTTGAGTTCCGGCTTATAGTCGAACGTGTCGACCTGTGAAGGTCCGCCGTGCATGAACAGGAAGATGATCCGCTTGGCTTTTGGTGCGAAATGCGTGGGCCGGATGGCAAGCGGGTTCTTCGAATCGATCGGCGTATCCGCAGCGCGCAGCAGATCGCCGAGTGCCAGCAGGCCAAAGGAATTCGCCGACAGCCGCAACATGTCGCGGCGAGTAAAAGCGGGCGTGAAATTGAAACAGGACATTTGTACTCCCAGGGCGAGCGGCCGCCCGATGAAGTCAGCATCGGGCAGCTTACACTGCTCCGCTCGCCAACTAATTCACGTAGACAAACTCACTGCCTGCAAACAGCACCTGGCAGAAAGAGGCCCAGGCTTTCGCTCGACGCTGCGAAGAATCCCGCTCCATTGTCGTGAGAGCTTTCTCGTAGTTCCCCACATACGTGATCGCTTGCCCGACTTCGTCTCCGACCGCTGACCGGCCATATGCGTGCAGGTAGGCTTGCCGAATTCGCTCGGAGTCTTCGCCAGGCAACTTCAGCAGCGAGTCCGCGAATGCCTTGGCCTGTTCCTTCACGAAAGGGCTGTTCATCATGAAGAGCGCCTGTGGAGCCACCACGGTGCTGGCTCGTTTCCCGTTGCCGACGTGCGGCTCGGCAAAGTCGAACACCTGGAAGAAATCGAAAACGGTATTGCGAACCACCGGCAAATAGACACTTCGGCGATGGTTGTCGTAGCGAGCCGTGTTCGTCGAGTTTTCGTTGTTCACATAACTGAAGTTGCCGTTGTTCAACATTGTGCCGCCGGTTCTGTAATCCAGGTTGCCCGCAACGGCGAGCAACGAATCGCGAATGGGCTCGGCCTCCAGGCGGACTCGGTTCATCTTCCAGAGGAGCTTGTTTTCCGGATCAACTGAGTACTGAGTACTCAATACTGAGTACTCAGTACTGGCTTGCTGATAGGTCGCCGACAACAGAATCAACTTGTGCAACTTCTTGATCGACCATCCGTTTTCGATGAACCGCAACGCCAGATAATCGAGCAACTCCGGATGCGTCGGCCGTTCGCCGAGTCTGCCGAAATTATCCGGGCTGCGAACGATGCCTTCGCCGAAATGATGTTGCCAGATTCGATTGACCATCACTCGGGCCGTGAGCGGGTTCTTCGCGTCGGCGATCCAGTTCGCGAGTTCCAGCCGGCCACTACCTTTTCGAGAGCCCCCATAGCGGGTGTGATTCGCCGCGACGGCCGGCAGATCGGTTTGGGTTGAAACGAACGTCGTTTGTTTCTCTCCAGACAAAATTCGAGGGAAGATCGCCGGGGCTTCTTCGCCGGGAGCTAAATAGTTGCCGCGAACTTGCACGAACAAGTTGCGTGGCTTGCCGTCTCCCTTTACCTGCGGATAATTTGTACCATCCTCGACGGCGAGCACCATTACCGTTTCCGGAGCAGTCTTCTGAATTGCGATCAATTCGCCGTTGGCTTTCGAGAAGCTTTGCAACTCCATCGGGTAGAAAAGTTCCGGGTTGGCCGGAAGTGGTGTCTTCAACGCGAAAGGCCCGGCCGGATTGGTGAGCAGTTTCTTGCCAGCCTCAGAGGAAGAGAGAACCTTCGCGTAACGGGTCGCGAATTCGCCGAGCGATTTGGGTGTCGGCCCTTCGAGCAATCCAGCGGGTGCCTTGCCAAGGAACTTCGCCAGAAGCGGTACCGCTGCTTTTTCGAAGTTGGTATCAGGCAACTTTGCAACGGCGAGCCAGGGAGCGAATAACGTTTCATCCGGCTTGCGCAGATAGTCGGCCCACCCCGCGATGAATTCAAGCATTATCTTGCGTTGTTGCGACACCTCGGCGATTGTCCCGGCACTTGGACGTCCGCCGACCTTTGGTGTCGCTTCCTCAATGGGCAACACGGCCAGCTTGTCGATGTGCGGTAGCAAGGTGTGCGCTTCGATCGCGAGCGTGTTCTTGCCCTCGGCAAGCGTCACGCGGCCTTCAGGCATCCACGCTTGATGTTCGGGATTCCAACCGCCCGTCGTGCCGTTCGCGGCTTGAGGCAATGCCACTTTTCCCTCGACAGACACGCGAACCGGCCGGCTTTGCAAAGCGGCATACCGCAGTTCGAGTTCGTACTCGCCAGCCTTTGAAACAGTGATCGAATACTCTGCCCGCGTGTTTTCCGCCTTGTAACTGAGAATGATGCCGATTCCCTCGCCATAGCCCGTGTCGGACTTATCAGCCGTTCCCTTCTTGTATTTCTCTGCTTCCAGAACAATTGCTCCGGGAATGTTGCCGCCGTTCATGCGGGCCACGCCGGCCCGCCCTTTGGCGTCGGCCGTCGCAAGTAAATAAGCCGCGACGTTGGCTCGGGCATCTTCAAGCACCTTCGCTCGCAACGCGTCCGTCAATCGCTTGATTTCGGCCTGCTTCAGCTCGATCTGCTTGGCACGGGCCTGGGCTTCCGCCGGTTTCTCGTTCTTCGGCAGAGGCCGCTCAAACGCCTGTGCAACCGTGGCCAAATTCTTCATCGTGCGCGTGCTCGTGAAAACCCCGAGCAGGCTGTAGTAATCGCGTTGCGGGATCGGGTCGAACTTGTGATCGTGGCAGCGAGCACAGCCGAGCGTCAGGCCGAGCATCGCCTTGCCGAGCGTATCGAGTTGCTCGTCGGCAATGTCCATCTTCATTTTTTGTTTGTCCGGCTCGGCAAGCACCTTGGGACCGAGCACGAGAAAACCCGTGCCCGTAAGCCGATCGGAGTTTGTGGCCGCGTCCGGAAGAAAGTCGCCCGCAATCTGTTCCTTCAGAAAGAGATCGTATGGCTTGTCGGTGTTGAAACTGCGAATGACATAATCGCGATAACGCCAGGCATTGCCGAACGCTGTGTTTTCGTCGAGCCCATTCGAATCGGCATAGCGAGCGACATCGAGCCAGTGCCGGCCCCAGCGTTCGCCGTAAGTGGGCGAATTCAAAAGTCGGTCGATCACTTTCTCGAATGCGTCAGGCGATTGGTCGCGGATGAAGGTCTCGATTTCAGACAGCGTCGGTGGCAGGCCGGTCAGGTCAAAGGTGACTCGGCGGAGCAGCGTGTACTTGTCTGCCGGCTTTGCGGGCCGCAGATTCTTCTCTTCCAACTTGGCAAGGATGAACGCGTCGATCGGAGTGCGAGGCCAATCGCGATCCTTGACATCGGGAGTCGGCATATTCTTGATCGCCTGAAAAGCCCAGAAGCGTTTTTGTTCTTCCGTGAAGAGTTGTCCTGGTTTGAGTGCTTCAGCCTGCGACGCTCCCGAATCGGGCCAGACGGCTCCAGTTTTCACCCAACTTTCAAGAATGGCGATTTCGCTGTCCTTCAGCCGACCTGCCGGTGGCATCTTCAAGCCATCGGTTTTGTAACGAACAGCTTCGATCAACTTGGATTTCGCCGGTTCGCCGGGAACGGCTGCCGGACCACTCTCGCCTCCTTTAAGCAACTCTGCACGCGAAGTGAGTCGCAAACCGCCTTTGATTTTCTTGCCTTCCGCGCCGTGGCACTCCTGGCAGTGCAGAATCAGTAACGGTCGAACGTTCTTCTCGAAGAAGGCAGCGCGAGCGTCCTGCGCGCGAGCTGGCGCCGCCAGAAGGACGCCCCATGAGAATCCGAGGAGAAACAGAATTCGCATTGCAAAGGACTCGCGCGGAACGGATCGTGAAGGTAGGCGGGATGAATCTCGACTTCGCGGATATTCTACTTTCAGAACGCAATCTTCCCCAGGCCATGTCGTCTTCACAGCAGGGAATTCCCGAGGCTCCGTTCATTTTAGCCGAGATCGTGATATTCCGAAATGTTCCTTCCGAGAGAAAAATATCGCGAACCTGCCGTGCTCGGAACTGTCTATCACAAGGAGTGTCAATTCGTGCTGCTTGCCCTCCCTCGTTCGGCACCCTTCCTGCTATTAAGCCCTCATTCACCGATCTTGTAACGCGACTGAAACATAGTTCATTGTGTTAGTAGGGATTCTCGACTAGCATAACTCGAAAGCCTTCCAGAACTTAGCTTTTCCGATTTCGATCCTCTCAACAAGGAACCCTGTCATGGTGAAACGCTCTCTCCCCTGGCTCGTCTGCGGCGGATTGGCGACAGCCATCGCGATTGTTTCGCTGCAATCGTCCATCGAGCCGCTTGCCGGCCAAGAACCAAATCCCAAGACGAAGCCGGCCCCGGCACCGCCGGTCGCAGCAGCCAAGATCGCAACGAGCCGCGTATCTTCCGTAACGGTTTATCCCAACAGCGCGCTAGTCACACGCGAAGTCGATGTGCCCGAAGGTCAAGGGACCTTCGAGATCACCGTTCGACCACTGCCTCCCAAGACCATTCAGAGTTCGCTTTACAGCGAAGGGACCGAAGGCATCCGCATCCTGATGACGCGATTCCGCACACGGCCCATCCTGGAAGACACCCGCGAGGATGTGCTCAAGCTGCAAGAAGAACTGAAGCAACTCAAAGCGGCCCGCGAGAAGATTGACGCGGACACCAAGGCTAATCTGGCCAACTCTCAATTGCTCACGAAGCTCGAAAACTTCACGGCTGCAACGCCGATCCAGGGTGCGGAGAAAGGAGCCCTGAATTCCGATGCCGTGATCGCAATGGTCAAATTCATCGTCGAACGACGTACCGAATCCACCAAGGAATCGGTTTCTTTGCAGCAACTCGCGGGTGCGAATCAGGAGAAAGTCGATCTCGCCACGAAGAAGTTGAACGATCTGACCGGCAGCACGGCGAAGACCGAGAACGACGCGGTCATCGTGGTTGAGAAGGCGAATAACGCGGGCGGAAAAATTCGCTTGAACTATCTCGTGGAGTCGGCCTCGTGGCAGCCGCAATACAAGCTGCGAGCGGGTAAGACGGCCAAGGACCAGGTGATGCTCGAATACCTGGCTTCCGTCGTGCAATCGACCGGCGAAGACTGGTCCAACGTGAAGCTCGTGCTCTCGACCGCCAAGCCGATGCTGAATGCCGCCCCGCCGGAATTGCAGAGCCTGCAAGTGGCCGTCGTTCCGAAGGCGGGTGCCACTGTCGCGAAACAAATCGACACGATGGAACTCGAAGAACAAGTGCGGAGCCTTCGCAGCAAGGCGCAAAAAGATTTGAACGAGCGCAAACAATCCAGCGGTGCAGGGCTCGTCAATACCGCGGCCGCCATCGACCAATCGTGGGAGTTGCTGAATCCGGAAGAAGCAATGAAACGTGGCTGTGCTCTGTCCACTCGCGAAGGCCCGAGCGTCGCTTTTCACTTGAGCACGAAGCTGACCGTTCCGTCGCGGGCGGAGGAGCAAGTGCTCGAGGTGGCCCGGATCGAGATGCCTCCCGAGTATTACTACAAGGCCGTGCCGTTGCTGACCTCGCATGTATACCGTCTCGCGGAACTCACCAATCGCAGCGAGTACATCCTTCTCCCCGGCGATGCGACGATGTACATCGGCAGCGATTTCGTGGGCCAAATGAACCTGCCGCTCGTTGCCATCGGCGAGAAGTTCACGGCCGGCTTTGGTGCCGATCCGCAGCTTCAAGTTCAACGCTCCATGACCGACAAGGCACGGACCACCCAGGGGGGCAATCAAGCACTGAAATACGACTTCCGCATTCTGGTAAGCAGCTACAAATCGGAGCGCATCAAGCTGCAAGTATGGGATCGGCTGCCGCACCCGGAGACTGATGCCGTCAGCGTGAGCATCCAGAAGACCACACCCGAATTGAGTAAGGACGCCCTCTACTTGCGCGAACAACGGCCCAACAATCTGCTGCGTTGGGACGTCTCGGTCGACCCGGGCATGAACGGCGAGAAAGCAATGAGCATCACCTACGACTTCAAGCTGGAACTCGATCGCCAGATGACCATCAGCAGTTTCCAGAGCGTCGGCGTGGTTGCCACGACTCCCACGGGAAACATGTACGCGTTACCGCCGATGAGTGCCGCCGACCTGGCGAAGATCAAAGCCGCGATGGCCAAGCTCAGCCCCGAGGACCGGCCGATTGCCGAGCGACAGGTATTCTGCGCGATCGACCAGGATAGTCCGCTCGGCTCAACCGGACCGGTTCTCAAGGTGATGGTGAAAGGCCAGCCGGTCTTCCTGTGCTGCAAAGGCTGCGAGGCCGAGGCCAAAGCCCACCCGGACGAAACGCTCGTGAAATTACAGCAGTTGATGAACCGGGTTGTGCCGAAGAAGTAGAGTCTGCTTGAAAAAGAGAGGTTGCTCATCGCGACGGCCTCTCTGTTCACCTCGACCAATCTTCGATCCGAATTCCCGGGATCTTCTTGTAGTCGCGGATATTAGCAGTCACCAGTACCGTGACGTTTTGGAGAGTTACGGCCGCGATCTGCAAATCGGTTTTACCGATCTTCAACTTTTGCTGACGAAGATCCTCGTAGCGAGTCATTGCTGCCTCGTGGAAATCAAGAATCTGCAACCGGGAGAGGAACCGGACATTTTGGGCCAGGCGGCGATAGGCCCATTCGAGCCGGTCGGGTCGTTTTGCCTGCCGCAGTTGCGTGTACCACCCGGATAATTGCTCTTCGATGCTGAGAACAGTTATGGCGATTTCAGATGGAGGAAAAGCGACGGCACGCTCCCTTACCTTTGGGTGCCCCTCCTGAAACAGTGTAAGCGTGTCGGTGTCGAGAACTTAGAGGTTCATTGGGTGTCGGACTCGGCATCTTTCTGGCGACGGTAGTCCGCCATCGACCGTTTCCAATCCTCAATCAACGGATCGCCCTCGAACATCCCGGCGAACTCCGTCCAGGGGTTTTGTTGTGGCGGGTTGGCCAACTCCATCGAAATAAGTTCGGCCCCATCACGGAGTCGTTTACCAACTTGTTTCCTGAGTTTGGCCAATGCCGCGTCTCGGGTCTTCGCCTCGGCGGTTGCCGGGATTGGCTCGCCACTCGTGGCACGGAAGCGGCCCTTACCGATCGGCTTAATGAGCACCTGAATTCCCACTGTTTTCCCAGGTTTGTGTCGCTAATATCTGCTAGAGGATTGAGTCTTCGAAAGGCGGATTGCACCCGCCTCAACCTGCAATCTACTCCATTGAAGTATGCGCATGGAAGCTGGGGCTGCACTGCGGCCCCACGCACTATTTCGATTCCGGCGTCACTCCCAAGACCACGTCGAACTTTGCGGACAGTTCGCCGATCTTCGATTCCTTGATCGGCTTGAAGTCGATCGTGATGGCATCGCGGGACTTCACGTCGCGCACACTTTTCCAGATGCCGTCCTTTTCGTTGCCGGGATGGCCCTTGATGTACATCTGAGTACAGAGCAACTCCTTGCCGGCTTTCTTGACCTTCACGTGAATGTGCGGCGTGCGGATGGAATACGGAACTGGCT
>Ga0105044_10014644_pt1 | contig 10593 bp, 9 predicted proteins | sample MAT01_FD_78092 | JGI IMG/M metagenome (GOLD analysis project Ga0105044, IMG submission 78092) | Freshwater microbial communities from Lake Fryxell liftoff mats and glacier meltwater in Antarctica - MAT-01 | ecosystem: Environmental > Aquatic > Freshwater > Ice > Liftoff microbial mat | place... | reverse complement strand
TTTTCGATGCTCCGCGCCTCCTCGCCTGCCTCGTCGCGTTGCTCGCGCTCCTCCTCCCCGCTCCGGCCCAGGAACTCCGCGAGCAGCCCACGCCCTTTTCCGTGTGCATGGATTTTCGCGCGCTCGCCTCGTCGGCGCCGCCTCACATCGCATTACCAATCTGGCTCGCTTCCCTCGGCACCGAGCGCATCCCCGCACGCGAAGACGCGCCAGCAAAAACGATCTTCCGCCTCCACTTCCGCCGCGTGGGCGACCTCAATAAATCCCTCCAATTCCGCCTCTTCTTCGACGATCTGCCGGACGCCATTCCCACCGTCACAGGCTGGTCTGAAACGGGCGCATCCCGTTTCGAGAGCGGTCCCCTCGGGACTGGCGTCGGCCTTCCCAGTTCGGAGAACCTGACCATCCCGATGGACGGCGTCGATTATATCGACATCACCACCCCAGGCGATGGCGCGGGCATCCGCGGCGTCTTTCTCGCCTCGCTGAAGCGCGCGGAAGTCCAGCACGCCATTGACTACGCCTCGCCGGCCGGCGTCGCGGATGCCTTCGACAATCTCCCCGCTGCGCCGCTGCAGGCCGATGATTACAGCCTCTACGGGCGGGTGAAAGCGTCGATCGATCCCGGCGTCATGAAGCTCACCCCACGCGATGCACCAACGGGCTCATGGGAGTTTGAACTTCAGTCGCCGCCCCTCACCGCCATCGTCACTTTCGACATCCTCGACGCCGACGCGCTTGCCCCGCTCGAGATCACCGTCAATGACCGCCCCATTGGCCCCGCCTCAGTCCATCAGCCCGATCTCGCCGACCCCGCCTACATCGGCCTGGTCCGCCCGCTCGACCGCGATATGCGCTTCCGCTACGCGGGCTGGCTGCGAGCGCAGCGGGCGATCCCCGGATCTGCCCTCCGGGCCGGTTTGAACAAAGTGGTCCTCCAGCTTAATCGAGACTCGGGCTCCGTCGCCGTGCGCGCCGTGGAACTCCAGCTCAAATACAACTCGCCCGCCCTCGACTACACCCTCTCTCCCGACGCCCCATGAAAACTTCGCCCCGCAAAAACGCCGGCTTCACCCTTTTGGAAATCATGCTCGTCGTGCTGATCATCGGCCTGCTCATCGGCATGGCGATCAAGTTCACCGGCGGCCACATCGGCACCGCGCAGATGACCCGCGCCAAGGGCGACATCGAGCAATACCGCACGCTGCTGCTGCAATACCAGATGACCAACGGCTCGCTGCCCACGACCGATCAGGGGCTAAAAGCGCTCATCTCCAAACCCGAAAGCGACCCGAAGCCCCGCAACTGGCGGCAGCTCCTAGACACCCCGCTGCGCGATCCGTGGGACCGCGAGTATCTCTACACCCAGCCCGGCACCCACAACCCCAAGGGCTACGATATTTTCTCCGCCGGCACCGACGGCAAACCCGGCACCGAAGACGACCTCGGAAATTGGGAAAACGCGGGGAGCTGAGAAGGCCGCTTGGGCCGTTTGGCCAAAGACCCTGAATCGGGCTGAAACCCAGGTTACTTTATCACTCCGGTGCCGCGATGTTGCGGACGCGGCGACGGTTCTCTCCCGCAGGCTGGACGCCCGTGACGGGCAACTGACCCGGCTGGGTCACAGGCCGCGGCGGTTGGGCGGTGACTGGCGCGGTGGACGGTCGCGGCAATGCAATCCGGGGCTGCATCGTGGGCGACTGCACGCCGACCGATCCCTGCCGGATCGTCACCGGCGGGAGCGGTCCCCCAGCGCCCGGCCCACCGCGTCCGGGCACTGGGGCGGGCGCGACGGCAATCGCCTCTTCCTGGCTAAAGATGATCTTTGCCGTCTCGGTGCCCTTTTTGAGAATTGCCGTCGATTTCCGAAACGTGTCCGACCAATCGACACTTGCGAGGGAGACTTGGGTATCGGGATGTTCCTCACGGCCAGTGAGCGAAAAATGCACGGAGCCATCCTGCGCTTTGACCGTCACAAAATCCTGCCCCTGGGCGTCGCGACCCACGGCGGTGAGATACCAATTCGCCGCAAAGGACGCCTGCGGCACGGGCGGAGCCACCGCGGGTGTGGCGAGCGCGAACGGCGACTTCTCGACCATTTTCTCATAGCGATCCGCGGAGAAAGGCGCAGGCACGCCGCTCTCCACGGCGAAGGCGTGACCGGCGAGAAAAGCGAGGATCGGGAGGGACGGTTTCATACGGGAAAAAGGCGCATCTTTTGCGAGTGAATAGACGCCGCGCGAAATGAGGTGTCAACGCGGGGGAGCCGCCAAAACCTGCCGTCATCCTGAGCGGAGTTCCGGGAGTCTGCGAACCGGATGGAGCGAAGGATCGCTGACCGTATGAGGACGGAGGCGGTCTGGTGAGATGTGCGCGCCACCACTCCGCACCGCCTCCGCCCGTTTAGATTCAGAGATTCTTCGCTCCGTTCCTGTCGCAAAGCCTCCCGGAACTCCGCTCAGAATGACGGGGTTGTTTTGGGAGCACCTGCGCGCTTATTTCGGCGCGTACCAGCGGGCGATCTTGAATTTGCCGCGCATCTGCGTGGGATCCGCGGCGTCGATTTTGAGGTTCGCAGCGTCGAGGACGATGAACTGCTCGGGCGTTTGCAGCTCCCGCAGGAAAGCGATCAGCGAACTCCAGGAGCTTTTCGTTTCGATCTCGACGCCGATCGCCGTGTAGTCGGGCTTCCGGGCCGCCTCGCGGATGCGCGGGTTGTCGAGCAGCACGGTGTTCTTCTTGGCGAGTTCCTTGATCTGGTCGAGCAACTGCACACCCGCGCTATCCTGATTCGCGAGCTTCGGCTGCTTCTCGCCCAGCCACCCGTCGCGCTGCTCCCACAGTGCCTTTTCGGCGCTGAGCGTCTGCATCGTTTTGAGCTGTCGCGTTTTCGCCAGGAGGTCCGCGTTCAGTCGCGCTTTGTTTTTTAGAACGTAATCACCGACGAAGAAAGTCACGAAGAGGAACGCGATCGCGCCGACAAAGATCGACAGGTTCCTTTCGCGGGTCGAAAGCTGGCCGCTCATAGCTTGCCGTAGATGGTGAACTGCGCGTGCTCATTCGGCAGGAGTTGCGGCGGCTTCGCGTCGATCAGGAAGGCGCCGAGTTCCTTCTCGTCCTTGAGCTTCGAGACGTAGTCGATGGCGAGGTTCGCCGAGGGCGCTTCGCCGATGATCCGCCACTGGGTGGCCTGGAGGTCAAACTCGGTGATGCGGATGCCGTCGTTGGGCAGATTTTTATTCGCCTGGTAGAGGATCTCCACCGCGTATCGGCTCGGATCGATGGCTGGCGCCAGCGTTTTCCACCGGAGCTGCCGGCTTTGCACAAATTGCAGGACCGGCTGCGCGGCGGCGTACTGCGCGTCCACCTTGCGCGCGTTCGCTTTCAGCCACGCGAGGTAGGCAAACGCGGCGACAATCGCCAGCACGTAAAGCACCGCGGCGGCGACGAGGCGCTGCCGCCACTGCGCGGCCCGCTCACCGCGCTGGAGGTCGTCCTGCCACGATACGGGGACAAGATTGACGTCGGGTTCGGGAAGTTCGCCGTCGAAGGACGCGATCTCGACCGGGATTTGGAAAAAATCGCCGAGCGTTTCGCTGAGGGATGCGCATTCCTGCGAGAGGCGGACCCGGGTGATCGCCGTGGGAACACCTTCCATCTCGGCACCGAGCAGCATTTGTGGGAGAGCGTCGCGCAGCGTGCCGGCATCGAGCGCGGGGATGACGTGCGTCCACGCGAGGCGGCTCTTTTCGCAAATCGCCGCGACGAGCTGACCCTGCTCGGGATAGACGGCGAGCACGGTCTCGCCCGGCGGACAGGACGCCGCGATGTGCATGGCGAAAGGGGTGATCTTGTCCGGCAGCCGCCCGCGCTCGCGGAGGGGGGCGCAGAGGGCGTCGAGCTGCGCGTGCTGGGCGGCTGCGGCCACGAGCGTCGATTCACTTTCCCCGCTCTCGACGACCACAAAATCCGCTGAGACCTCCTCGATGGGAAACGGCAGTGTCTTTTCGAGCTGGAGCTGGACCATGCCCGCGAGTTCCCCGCGATCCGTGGCGGGCAGGGTCATGCGCTCGAGGAGCACGGCCTGGCAGGGCAGCGCGAGATGCAGCCGCAGGCCCGCGGGAAGATCCGCCGCGGCCTCGCCGAGCGTGGCGATTTTTTTCGGCGCCACCCCGCTGCGACTGAGGCGCCAGCCATCGGCGTCGGGGGTGAGAAGCGCGAGAGCCGCGCCGGGTTTTTTCATTCTTTCCAGGAGAGAATTTGCGGAACGGTCGAACCTTTTCGGCAAACCACTTCGACTTGTCGATAGGCATTTCCCGACCGGCCTTCGCTGATCAGGCGGGTCGTCTGATCCTTGATGGTGATGAGCCCGCCCAGCTCCTTCATCTGCGCGTCGCCGAGCCCCAGCGGGATCTGGGCCGCCCTGAGCGTTGTGAATTCAAGGTCGTCCGCCGTGCCCTCGATCCCGTCCTCGCCCTGCCGGTATTTGATGAACGCGTTGATGCGCGCTTCGCTCAGCCCGGGGAGGAGCCGGAGGATTTCGGCCGATGCGGCGCTCAGATCGATCGGCCCCTGGCTGTCGAGGGTGAGATCCTCTTTCCATCCCGGCTGCGAGACGAGCGGCCCAGCTCCGGCCACTTCCGCGATTTCTTCGATGCTCTTGAGTTCGCGATTCGCGGGGTTGTAGTCGCCCTCTTTTTCGAGCCCGTTGAGGTGCTTGAGATCATCTGCGTCCACGTAGTCGAAGAGGCAATCGACCAGCTCCTCCCGTTCGCGAAACTCCAGGCCGCGCCCTTCGAGCCATTGTTTGAGAATGGCGATCTTGCGAGGCTCCTCGCCGCGCAGCAGCCAGTTGATGTTCAGCCGCCCGCCTTCGCTCACGATGCGGACTTTGTAGCCGAGTTCGGGAGTCACATCCTCCTCCAGCACCGGCGTCCTGCTGGTCACCAGCGGATGCAGCGCCAGCGCGAGCCCGGAGTGAGCCATCGCGCGCGCCTCCACGTCGCGGTTGGCCTCGACATGGAGCTGCAGCTCGCCCTGCATCACGGCCACCCAGGTGAAGACCGCCGCCGTCAGCACCACGAGCGCCCACAGCACGAGCAGGAGGGCGGACCCGCGGGAGAAAGACGGGCCGCGTCTCATAGCGGCTGAAGCTGCGCCGAGGGTACCGGGATCACCGCTTCGAGGGGCACGTCGTCCGCATTCTTCCAAATGCGCACGCGGACGAGCAGCGGACGCGCCGCCTGGTCGGTCCAGCGGTCGAGCCAGGCATTGAGCCGCGGATCGAAATAGCGCACCTCAAATCCGGCCACCGGGCGGATGAGCGAGACCCAGTTGTATTTGTTCGTCCCGCTGCCCCGCTCGAAAAAGCCCAAGTCAGTCCGTGCCTCGGCAGTGATCGGTTCGCGGCGCAAGCCGAGTTCGAGTTCGCGCGAGGTGCTTTCCACCGGCTGGACCGTCATCGTCACGCGATACTCGCCGGGCGCCGCCGCGGTGAGGACGCCCTGGCCGGCTCGGGTCTTCCAAATGAGTTCGTCGGTGGACAGGTCGCGGAGCTTCAGCGGGTTGCCGAGGATCGCGCCCGTCTCGCGCCGCGGGAGGTCGGCGAGCTGCGTCTGCACGAGACGCACGACCGCTTGCAGCGAGTCGCGCTCAGCCTGCACCTCGGTGGTGAATTGCATCGCCTGCAAATTGGCGGAGACGAAACGGAAGAGCGTGAACGCGAGCAGCGAGATGATCAGCGTGGCGATCATTACCTCCAGCAGCGTGAAGCCGCGCGAGACGCTATTTCTTGCGCGGCAGGACATAAAACATCAGCTCCTTGGATTGTTCCTCGTGGTCACTCTCCCATGTCACCGCGAGGGTCACCGCCGAGATCCCCTCGATCTTCTCGTCCTTCTCGGTCTTCTTCACCACCGGCACGCTCGTCACCTGCATTTTCATCCCGGCAAATGCGCCCTTCAGTTCCTCCGTGCTCGCATCCGTGGGCAGCGGCACCGCGCCCGACTCGATCTCCGCCCACCTGTTCTCCAGCGCGCGCCGCGCCAGCCCGTCCTCCTCCTTGAGCCGTTCGGCGGACACGCAATTGCTCACACAGCGCCCGAGCGTGATGACCCCGAGCGCGAAGATCGTCACCGCGAGCAGCGCCTCCATCAGCAGGTAGCCGCGCACCTTCCCGCCCTGCGCCCGGCGCATGGCACTCACCGTTTCACCTCCGAATCGAGAAAGGTCGCCCGCACCGTCAGCGGATCGTAGCGCACGCGCCAGCTCCCGGCCTCGCCGGCATGCACGACCACCGTTTCCTCGCACAACCCGCTCCGCCAGAACACCCATTCGTCCGGCGGCTTCTTCATCAGCGCAGACGGGCGTTCGAGAGTGAAACTTTCGCCTTCCGCAAAAAGGAAACGCTCCGGCTCAGCGGCGGGATCGTCCGTATCGCGCCGCTCCACGGGGAACAGCGTCACTCCATCCTCCGCCCAGAGCATCGCGTAGGTGCGCCGCTCCATCATGCTCTTCTCCCGCGCAGTCCGGACAAAGCCGTCGAACTTATCGAACGACGCCTTCAAGCGCTGCTCCGCGAGCATCGCCGTCACGCTCGGCACGGCGATCGACATCATCAGCATGCCGATAAAGAGCGCGATGCAGATTTCGAGAAGTGTGAAGCCAGCGCGGCGAGACATCGGGTGGGAAGGTAGCACCGCCGGAGGCAAAAGCTCAAAGTTCAAAGCTCAAAGCTCAAAGCTCAACCTGCCGGGCGCGGCGGCGCCTTTGAGCTCTGAGCTTTGAACTTTCGGCCACCGTTGACCGCCCCTCGCCTCACTGCTACTGAACCCACCGTGTTTCGCTCCACCCCGGCTCTCTTCCTCGTCCTGGCCGCCGCCGCCTTCGCGCAAAATGCGCCGGTCCCGCCCAATCCTGCGCCCCCGCTGCCGGGAGCCGTGGCCGGCGGCATGGTGCGCCTCCAAGTCACCGAATTGAAAGGCGCGCTCGATTATTACGAGCGGCTCACGAAAAAACGGCTCGTCTATGACAACCAGACCGCCAGCCCGACGCCGATCACCATCGCCGTCAATGGCGAAGTCACCGCCGAGGAAGCCATCCGCATCATCGAAATCAGCCTGATCCTCAACGGCATCACCCTCGTCCCCGTCGAGCGCAGCAATATCGTCAAAGTCATCGGCGTCGGGAAAAATCCGCGCAGCGCCGCGATCCCGATCATCTCCGATGAAGCCGCGCTCCCCGACGGCGAGCAAGTCGTCACCTTTCTCGCCAAGCTGCAGTATGCCGACCCGACCGAACTGACCCAGGTGCTCGGCACCTTCGTCGTCCAATCTGCGGGGCAGTACACGAACCTCACCGCCCTGCCGAAATCGCAGTCCATCCTGATCACCGAAAACACCGCCATCATCCGCGGCCTGCTGCGGATCATCCGCGAGATCGATATCCGGCCCGCCGATGTCGTCAGCGAATTTCTCACCCTCGAGCGCGCCGACGCCAAGGATGTGCTGGAAAAGCTGACTGCCATTTTTCAAAAGGAACCGAGCGGTGCTGCGGGCGCTGCTCCACGCGGCGTGGCGGTCCCGCGTCCACTTGCCGCCACGCCCGAGGGTATTCCGCTCCCGCCCGGCGCGACCGCGGAAATCACTTCGCCAAACTCCATCGAGATCCGCGGCGGCACTTTGTCCGAAGACTCGATCATCATCGGCAAAATCAAGCTCACCGCCGACATCCGCACGAACCGCATCCATGTCGTCACGCGGCCCGTGAACATGCTTTTCATTCGCAAGCTCATCAGCGAATTCGACTCCAGCGTGAAATTCGGCGAGCCCGCCACGCGCCCCCTCAAGTTCGTCTCAGCAGCCGACGTTTTGGAGGTCGTCGCCCAGGCCATCGCCGACACCGGCGTCAAGGCCGAGAAGCTCGGCGGCGGCGGAGCCGCCGGGGGTGGCGCGGGTCAAACTGGAACCAACCGCGGCGGCGGTGCCGGCAGCGTTTTTGGCGGAAATACCGGCGGATCCAGCAGCGGCGGCGGTGGCGGCGAACTCAGCGTGTCCGAAGGGCTTTCCACCGAGCCGGTCGATACCACGCCGGACGCGCGCATCGTCGGCACGACGAAAATCATCGCCGACAAAAACGCCAACGCCATCATCGTCATCGGCAACGCCGACGTGCGGGCCAAGGTTTTCAAGCTGCTCGACCAGCTCGACCGGCGCATTCCGCAGGTCATGATTCACGCCATCATCGGCGAGCTGAACATCAGCGGGAAAGTGCAGTTCGGAGTCGATTACGTCCTCCGCAGCGCCGGCCTCGGCGTGAGCCCCGTCACCGTCACCTCCGGCGGCACCACCGACACCACCACCACCACCGGCACCACGACCACCACCACGACCGGCACCACGGCCAACAATTTAGTGACCTTTGGCTCCGGGAATCAGCCCGCCCTCAATCTCAACAATCTCGTCGGCCAGGAGCGGATTCTCCAGGCGGCCACCGCCGGCGGCTCCGGCCTCACCGGCTTCTTTACCGCCGGCAATTCCCTCAGCGCCGTCGTCACCGCGCTCGAAAACACGGGCCGCTTCACCGTCATCAACCGCCCCAGCGTGTTCACCCGCAACAACAAGAAAGCCATCATCGCCTCCGGGCAGGAGATCGCCGTCCCGCAGAATATCCAGAGCTCGATCAACTCCACCAACGCCGGCAATGCCGGGGTCGTGACCAACTCCAGCGTCCAATACAAGAACGTCACCCTCCAACTCGAGATCGTGCCGCTCATCAACTCCGACAAGGAGGTCTCCCTCGACATCCTCCAGCGCAATAACGAGGTCTCCGGCTCCACCCGCATCGACAACAACGACATCCCCACCATCGCCACCCGTTACGTCCGCACCTCCGTCACCATCCCAAATCAGGCCACGCTCATCCTCGGTGGCCTCATCAAATCCAGCGTCAACCGCGCCAAGACCGGCATCCCCATCCTCGGCAGCATCCCGCTCATCGGCCCGCTTTTCAGCACCACGACGAAAGAGAAAATCCGCACCGAGCTCGTCATCCTTCTCCGTCCTGAAGTCACTTGGGCCCCTCCCGACGCCATCGCCCTCCGCGAGCGCGAGATGGAGTTCATGAACATCCCGCCCGACTTGGAATCGACCATCTACCCCGAAGTGAAACGCAAGAAGGCCAGCCCCGAGCAAATGCTCCGCAAGCCAGCCGTGCCGCTGCGTGAAAAGGGGGCGCCGGTGAAGCTGAGGTGACAGGTGATTTGTGCGAAGCCGTGAAAAAACTGCCGTCATCCTGAACGGAGTTCCGGGAGTCTTCGAACCGGAACGCAGCGAAGGATCGCTGACTCTCCGTGGGCGGAGGCGGTCTGGTGGGATGCGTGCGCTTTCACTCCCTCCGCCTCCGCCCATTACAGTCAGCGATTCTTCACTCCGCCATTGTCGCAAAGCCTCCAAAGGCTCCGTTCAGAATGACAGCAATTTTTTGATCGCTGCCGCGCCGACCGCACCTGTCACATTTCTATGACCTCCCGCAAGGTTCTCATCGATCTCCTCCTCGCCTGCGACCTCTCCAGCGACGACGCCACCGCCCTCGCCGCCCTCCAGCCCGGCCCCGGCGTGAGCTGGACGGCCCAGGTGCTCGACACCGGCAAAGTGGATGAACACAAGCTCGCCGCCGAACTCGCCCGCCTTTTCAAATCCCCCTGCGAGACCATCGAAGCTGCCAAAGTCGAGCGCGCCGCGCTCCAGCTCCTCCCCAGCCGCTTCGTCTTCAAACATCACATCCTCCCCATCGCCGCCACCGACGCCGCCGTCCGTCTCGGCACCTACGATGTCTTCAATGCCGTCGCCCGCCGGCTCGCCGCCCAGCAGCTCCCCGGTCGCAAGCTCGAATGGGTCATCGCCCCACGCGGCCCGCTCCTCCGCACGATCAAAGCCGTCTATGGCGTCGGGGCCGAAACCTTCGACGAAATCCTCGCCTCCACCCGCACCTACGAAGGCGACCAGCAGGACAAGGCCCAGGACATCACCGGCGACGACCCCGCCGCCAGCGTCGTGAAATTCGTCAACCAGATCATCCGCGAAGCCATCCTCGAGCGCGCCACTGACATCCACGTCGAGCCCCTCGAAAACGACCTCCGCATCCGCTACCGCATCGACGGCCTCCTCCACCAAGTCGCCGTCCCTCCCCAGCTCCTCCTCCTCCAGAGCGCCATCATCAGCCGCCTCAAAGTGATGTCCCACATGGACATCGCCGAGCGCCGCCTCCCCCAGGATGGCCGCATCAATCTCACCACCGATTCCGGCGCCATCGACGTCCGCGTTTCCACCATCCCGACCGTCAATGGCGAGAGCATCTCCCTCCGCCTCCTCTCGCGCAGCGATGCCAGCAGCTTCGGCCTCGATCGGCTCGACATGAGCGAAAAACAGATCGCCACCGTCAAATCCCTCCTCGCCCAGCCGAATGGAATCATCCTCGTGACCGGCCCCACCGGCTCGGGGAAATCGACCACACTTTACTCCTTCCTCACCTCCATCAATGCCGTCACCCGCCGCATCATCACCATCGAGGAGCCCGTCGAGTATCGCCTTCCTG
>Ga0105044_10014643_pt1 | contig 10593 bp, 7 predicted proteins | sample MAT01_FD_78092 | JGI IMG/M metagenome (GOLD analysis project Ga0105044, IMG submission 78092) | Freshwater microbial communities from Lake Fryxell liftoff mats and glacier meltwater in Antarctica - MAT-01 | ecosystem: Environmental > Aquatic > Freshwater > Ice > Liftoff microbial mat | place... | reverse complement strand
GGGGACACGACTGATTTAATACACAACTACAGAGCTTCTTATACTGATTCCGGACTGAAACGATCAACTTTCGCCTTTGCTTATAATGTTAAAATTAAAGATGGCGATGTAGTTAGAACTACGTGGTTCATTCAAGCTTATGAAGGTCGATGCCTAACAATATCCGGCGACCGCGCCAAGGTCGCCACTTGTCACACTGGTCAATGGTGGAAACTTCACAGCGTGGACGGATTCTATGTCATTGATTACTCTACCGGTTCGGATAAAAGTAATTCTTTATATCTTAACGGAAGTGGTACATCAAATGAGGTACTATATAAACTCGGTAATTACAATACAGCAACAACCACTAACAAAGAAAAGTATAAATTTCGAATCTCGAATTGTACTTCTGCCAATGGCGCTGTTTCTCCAGCACCTTAAAATAGTATAAAAAGGAATCGATATGAACGCAATAAAAAACCGCACTGGAATTAAAAACCTCAACAAAGACGACATCGTGTTGCTAGACGACGTTTCGGGCGGATTTGGTCTTATGGAGGCGGCGCCTTCTATGCTCAACACTTTGGAAGGTATCGGTGTAAGCTACTTCATGTATCATGTATCCAATACTGCCGACAATCGCGATAAGCATCGACGGTATTGCAAGGCGATCGTTGGGAATGTAATCGAAAGCAGTTTTGAGCACATGATTCTTGTATGGCGGGCAAAGACGAGTATACCTGCATGGATTAGAACGTTGTGGCAAAACGCTCAGAATAATGTTAACAATGGCGCAACGACGCCTGCGGGAGTGTGTAACAACGTCTAGCCATCTCTAATTCATAAGATGGTTTTCTGGTTTTCAATAGACGGCTCAGTGTTATTGCTTGGCCGTCTTTGGAATTTCATCAAAAAACTTTTGAGTGATTAATATCTTGATAAAAATAAGAGATTTGGTTCTCAAGCCGAAACATATCAAAGGCGCGGTGGCGCTAATTTTCTTAATGCTTGCGTTCATTATTGCTCGTAGGGAGCAACCAAACGCTGACGCCGCTCAGCCTGCCTCTGAGCCGACCATGCAGGCAAAGGGTGGAGTTAGTGGCGTTGGTGTCGTCGAGCGTACAGCGATACGACATGACCAGCTCGAATCAGCGATCGCTGTCTCGAAGGCACCGACATCTGCTGGGCCACCCGTCGAACCAAGGCGTGATTTCTTAAGCAACTTTGATTTTGATGTGATGGCGCAGCGGGCAGATCAGTCGGATGCGCACGCAGCGTGCATTTTGCGCGCGGCAATCTTGGTGTGCAGCTATCCTGTGGATCTGGAAAGTTTCCAGCGGGTAATTATGATGGGCGCCGGCGAAGAGCCGAAAGGCAGTGCAAATGCCAGAGTTGCCATCGAACGGTTATTGCGTCTGGAATCTTTTGAGCCGCGCCGTAAGAAGCTTTGTGAAAAAATCACCGGCGAACAGCTTGCCCAATTTGAAGCAAGGAATCATCAGGCCGCCCGCTTGGGCGTGGCGAAGGCGGCGATCGCCTACTTTCTAAATCCGGGCAGTTTAATTGGTGCCGACGGCAAAGCGGATGAGATACGCACGGGCGAGTACCGACGAGAAGCCGTGCCATTGTTGGAGCGCGCAGCGCAAAAGGGCGACGTGGAAGCGCTAAATTTGTTGTTTGGATTGTATTCCACGGGGCGATACGCCGGTGTAACTGCTTCGATAGAAGTTCCGGTAGATCGCGCAAGAGCAATGGCCATCGGCATAGAACTAATCGCAATCTCAAATCCGATGGTCGCGGCTGACGTAGAACAAGCGTTGATTCCACTGAAAGCAGAAATGAAACCAACGGATTGGGCAAGTGTTGAGCAAATCGGCCGCGCATATCGTGCGCCGCGCTCAAGCTGGGACCTTTCAGATTGGCAGGAGCCAGACCAGCAAATAGAAAACTGTGGAGCCTAACGTCTGTCGGCGCATAGATCGTACTTTTCCCAACCAAGGTATTTAAGAATATGCCGTTCAATAAAGGGTCGTCTACGTTATCTACCGCTGCCAGTCCCGTGGCAGAAAGCGCTACGGTAGGACGTGCGAAATTCCGTAACGAGGTCCTAGCACAACGCTCAAATCAATGGCTGGGAAAGACTAGCTTGGCTGTGCCGATCTCGTTTTGGATTTACGCCTCGGCAGCGCTTAGCTTAGCCGCCCTCATAGTCGCGTTCCTGGCTTTTGGGAGTTTCTCGCAAACGGAAACCGGCAGTGGCGTGATTAGCCCTGAAGGCGGCGTCACAAAGGTGCTAACCACTGCAAGCGGAGAAATCACAGAAGTATTGGTGCGCGAAGGTGACCAGGTTAGTGCAGGCGCATCGCTATTTCGTGTTCGCATACTGCAAAAGAAGCCCGCAGAGAACGAAGCGGTCGTCGCAGCAACCAACATCCCTACCGATCTGTTTGAAGTGATCAAAGCCCCGGTAAATGGCCGCGTCTACACACTTGCAAAACGCACAGGCGATGTCATTCATAGCTACAACACTGAACCCGTTGCCACGATCGCCGCCGATGCAGCGTTGGTGGTGGAGGTGGCCGTTAGCGCAGCGGTGCAGGCGCGCACGCGAACCGGACGCACCGTACAGCTTGAGCTTGACATGTTTAAGGGCCGCCCACAGGGCAGCTTGCACGCGCAGGTGATTGCCGTTTCTGCCGAGTCAACCGAAGCCTTTGATTTTAAGAGCGGTGGCACTACCCGCAGCTATAAAGTGGTGCTGCGCATTGATGCTGAAGCGCTGAGTTTTCCGAGAGATGAGCTGCTAGGCAAGACTGCGCAGGTCAAGTTTGTGTTGGAAAAGCGTCGGCTGTATCAGTGGCTGTTGGATCCATTGCAAACGCTTTTTGGTAGCCAAACGATTTAAAGCCGCGCCTAAGCGGGGCGCAAGCCAATTAACCTCATTTGTAAGGTATTCCAATGCAAGCCAGCACCCTACAACGTCAATCCCGAAGTCCCCTGCTCAACCTCAACTTTCTACCCTGGCGCGCGATGAGCCGTCTGCCGGTGATCCTGCAAGACGAAGTCGCCGAATGCGGGCTGGCCTGCTTAGCGATGGTGAGTAGTTACTTCGGCCTGCGTACTGATTTATCGGCACTGCGCAGCCGCTTGGGCGTGGCGCAAGACGGCGTCACGCTTAAGACTTTAATGGCGCAAGCCAGCGATCTAGGCTTATCCGCGCGTGCGGTGCGCGCTGAATTGATGTCGCTGAAATACCTGCACGCACCCTGCATCCTGCATTGGGATATGGATCATTTTGTCGTTTTGAAAAAGGCCGGGCGCAAGCACGTGGTGATTCACGACCCCAGAATCGGCTTGGTCAAGCTGAGCTATGAGGAGGCGTCGCGGCTCTTCACCGGCTACGCCGTGGAATTTGAGCCGAACGAGCGTTTTGAGGTGCGCGATGAGCGCACGATTCCGACGCTGCGCTCAATCATGGGGCGTACTCAGGGCTTGGCCGGCGCGCTGGGGCATATTTTCTGCCTAAGCCTGCTTCTGGAACTGGTCGCGTTAATTTCCCCGGCATTAATGCAATGGCTGGTTGATACCGGCTTGGGTTCTGGCGACCAAAACTTGATCCTAACCGTCGTGCTGGGCATGGGCTTGCTGATGGTGATCAACTTGACGGTGGATACCATTCGCTCGTGGATGGTGATGGTGCTGTCGATCAACCTTGGTTTTCAGTGGTCTTCCCGCATTCTGACGCATTTAATGCATCTGCCGGTGGACTTCTTTGAGCGCCGCCATATGGGCGATATTTTGTCGCGCTTCGGCTCGGTAGCGGCGATCCAGCAAACCGTGACCACAGGTGTGATTGAAGGCATTCTGGATGGTCTGTTAGGCGTCGCGACGCTGATTATGATTTGGCTTTACAGCCCAACGCTTGCGCTGACCGCGATTGCGGCGCTGGTGGCGCTATGCTTGTTGCAGCTTTTGACTTTCGGCACGATGAAGCGCCTTGGCAATGAAGGTATGGTGGCGGACGCCAAAGTTTCCTCGAATTTTCTGGAAAGTATTCGTGGCATTCGGCCATTGAAATTAGCCGGGCGGGTTGAGCAACGCCGCATGGCCTGGCAAAACCTGACCGTGGACTCGATCAACATCAAAATCCGCAGCCAGTGGTGGGGAATCGCCATAGGTGCTGCCGGCACGCTGATTTCCGGCGGACAGCGGTTGGTCGCGATCTTTATTGCGGCCACGATGATCGCTAAAGGCCAGTTCACCATCGGCATGCTGTTTGCGTATTTGTCCTACCAAGATCAATTCATGGGTCGCACGGGCGCGCTGGTGGGACTTTATTTTCAGTTCCGCATGTTGCGTCTGCACTTTGAGCGGCTGGCCGATATTGTGTTGACTGAGCCCGAACAGCTCACGCATCTGCAAACCGACGTCGATGCGCAGCCAGTCGCTTCGCGTTCCCGCATGCGCCAAGACACCGGCCCAGCGACAGTGGAGTTCATCGGCGTGTCGTTTAAGTATTCGGAATTTGCCGCGAATGTGCTGAGCGATTTCAGCTTTTCCAGCGCCGGAGCCAAATGCACGGTGCTAACTGGCCGCACCGGCATCGGCAAAACCACGGTCGCAAAAATACTGCTGGGCATCTATCGGCCTTCAGCAGGCAAGATTTTGATCGACGGTAGGCCGCTGGAGTCGATTCCACTGGACGAGCTGCGTCAAGATATTTCCTGCGTGCTGCAAGACGATGCGTTATTTGCAGGTTCCATTCGCGAAAATATTGCGTTTTTTGACCCGGAAATTGATCAAGCTTGGGTCGAGGAATGCGCCACCATTGCTTGCGTAAACGAAGACATCAAGCGCTCGGCAATGGGTTATTACACCTTGGTGGGCGATATGGGTTCAACGCTTTCCGCTGGGCAAAAGCAACGCCTATTGATTGCGCGCGCACTGTATCGAAAGCCGCGTATTTTGCTGTTGGACGAGGCCACCAGTGACTTGGACGTGGCGACCGAAGAACAGCTGAATCAGAATCTCTCCAAGCTGGATGTACATCGTATCTATATTGCGCACCGGCCGCAGACGATTAAGTTTGGGGATCGGGTAGTGGAAATAGCAGGGCTCCATCCACATTGAGCCAGCTTTGTTCTGCCACAAAACACTTTTCCTGAACCCAAGACTAAATATTCAATGAGAACTTTAAAGGTTGCTTTACCAAGCCCAATTCCTTTTATACGGATACGCTTAACATTTATCCGCGGATAGATGATTCTTTATGCCGCACGTGAAAGTGGCAGGGGCTGGTTCTATTAAACAAGCACAATAGGTGTGCCGGTTCCTGGACTATACCGCAAGCTGGGCTTTAGCCTAGCGAGCTTTTACCAATGGCGCTCTAAATTTGGCAGCATGCAAGTCAGCGACGCGGTGTGATTGCGTTCCATCGAGCCCGATAACGGCAAGCTCAAAGGCTATGAGCGCCGCGTGTGTGCGCTCATGAGCTTGTCGCGCGATGCGTATCGGCATCCGCCACACGTGTCTGACAGCGATCAATTCCTCCAGGCTGAGCTGGTGCAGTTCGCACATGACCGGCCTCGCTTTGGTTATCGCCGTCTAGCTTTGATGGTGCAACGCCGCCATAGGGAAGTCATCAACGTCAAACGCGTGCGACGGTTGTATTGCGGATTGGGCTTGATGGTGCGCAAACGCAAGAAGCTGCCCCGACCGCGAACGCCGTTGCTCGCGGCTTCTCATGAGAACCAAGTCTGGAGCTAGATTTTGTCAGCTGTAGCTTAGCATAGCAACGGCACGCAGAATCAAGATTCTGGCGATTGCGGATGACGTCAGCCATGAAAGCATTGATCTTGCCGTCGATCACGGAATCAGCGGCGCTATCCCCAAGCCATTCGAATGGACAACGCGACCAACAGAAAGGAAAAACACGACGCGAAACAGGCGAGCAAAACCGACCGTGAAACGCCCACCGCTACGCACGAGGCGGGCCTTGAGGGGTCACTGATCTCGCGCCCCACCGCTTCGAATCAGAGGCGCGGGGTCAGAAAATACGCAACATTACTCGGCAAACTTTCTACTTATGGGTTTGGGGCAGGTCAGTTGGCTGTGACAGGCTAATCCAGAAAATTCCGGGTTGAAATTTAAATTTCACGTAATCGTGACGGATCGATTAACAATAAGGGATGCCTTTGGCATGCGTGTGGATGGCGGTCATCGTTACAAATTGATCACCCCAGCTTCTGGGGCGCGACATTCCGGACAGTCGCAACTAAGCAACTAAATGTCCATAACGTCATCATAGGGAATACCAATATGAACGGAAGACCTCACACAGACACACCCCGAGCCAAGAGGGGACTCAGTAGCGTAACCATGGCAGCCGCAATCTTCGCATTCTGTGCGACTAGTCCAAATATAGTTGCGCAAGAGCATTTTACTAATCACGCATTACCTGACTTAGTTCTAGTTCCTGAATCCACCGGGCCTGGGAGCTTTAAAGTTGAGGCAGAGCGCCAGCCCGAGAGAATTATTCCAGAGTTCAAAACCTTGCTCGACTTCTATCTCGATCTGGAGATAAAAGGAAAGCTTAAGCCGGAGTTTAAGAGCAAAACTCCGGATTACGATTTGCTCGTGCGGGTCTATGAATACGAGCTCGCAAATCCGCGATCAGGAGACACTCAGATTGGCACTGCCACTGGTGACCCACTGGGCATCATCGCGAAAGACGCTTCGACCGCATGTAAGGGCGCTGCAAAAGGCTGCTTTGCAGGCACAATATCATCCGGTTTCGCCTGCCTGCTTCTTGCTGAAGCGGGGCCCATATCGGCAGTGTGTCTCGCCGCTGTAGTAGGGGGCGGATTTGCCTGCAGCCTAAATGTGCGCAATAACTGCACATCCCAAGCGCAAAACTCTAATTTATATTCATTGACGCGACGCGGTAAAATCTATGCTAACGACGTTACCGTTCAGGCAAGATGTAATTTCCCTCATACGGTTAAGGGAATGCGTACGTCTTGGGGTATTCCGTGGACGAATGGTCCAAAAGTATTAAATGGCCTAGAGATTACGTGCACCGATGGTGGCCGCCAGGGGGCGGGGCAATTTACAACACTGGGAACAATTAAAACTAGCGTTTGTGACGGTAGTGCTTCATATAATGCAGTTCAAGGACTGACCACTTACGCGGGAGATCTAGTCGATGGCCTTAAAGTGCAGTGCGATAAGGCGTTTGACACTACTACTGCAAATTGGGTGTCCGGTTTACATGGAGGTGACGGGGGTACCTCGGCGGTCAACTTATGCACGGAAGGAGAATATGTTGCAGGGGTTGATATTTATAAGAAGAACTCGACTTCTGATAATTTTATTCACGCGATTCAGGTATATTGTAGGGCAGTAAAAGTTCCTTAGTTGAATCAAACTAGGCGCTACTAGACGTAAATTCAGTAGTTTAGTAGCGTTAAAATTGTTGTGTTTTTGTCCTAAACAGTCATTCTCGCAAATGACGCATGTTATTCGACCGTCGCCATTGAAGGTTTAGGAAGTCGAAGCGAGGACATCCCCTCCTAACCAACTTAATCCTAGCCTAGCCTAGCCTAGCCTAAGACAGCTCATATCAAAATGACTTCAGCACACCGGTTACCAATGGCGACGTTCGCGTGAAGTCATATTGCCGAAATGGCGATTTGGTCAAAAATGCCCCCGTTGGCTTTTCTTTATTGTGCACTTATAATTGCGTACAATATAGACCTAGCACATAAACGGATCCAAATATTGAAATTAATCAACTGGCGCCAAATCATTCGCGCAGTCTGTGGACGCAGTGCACAAGTTCCACCTCATGTTGAATAATAAAAATCCAGTAAATAAATTTATTGCGATTCCCGATATAATTACGATGGCCATTTTGGTCATCTTAATTATATCAAATTGGCGAAGCTATTGGCTCTGCCCTACCTAAGGATGGCGCAGATCCTCCAATCTCTATAAGCAGCTAGCAGGCTGTTGAGGGCGTAGGCGGGGCGGCTAAAACTGGGAAAAAGCCGCAGAAACCGGCGTTTTCCAGTGGTAAATGAGGATTTCGAGGAAATTTTTTTGACGCAGTTTTAGCAACGCAGGTAGCCTTTCAACGGCTTGCTAGGAATATCAAAAACTGCTGAAAGTCTTTTCCAGACCAGTGTTTCTCAGCGCCTTAATCTTAACTACGGCGCGATTTGCTTCGGCCCCATTCGATTCAATCAGTGCCTGCAGATTTTGCTTTAATAACTCTGCGTCGGCAGGCTTTTGATTTAACTGAAATTGAGTGTAGCCCGCGTACGCACCTGCCAGCGCAAGGCGCCAATGACCCTTAGGTAGAATCTGCTGATAGATGGATAAAGCTTCCCGTGCAAAGTCTGCCGCCTGCGCGATCCTGTTTGAATCGATCTCAATTTCAGTTAACAACGCTAAGATCGCTGCAGTTCGAATGTTGGGTTCTTGGTAAAGGCTCTCAAAATGCTTGAGCGCAAGCAGCGCGGAGCGTTTGGCCGCGCCATATTTTTTCTTTAGATAGGAGGTCTTTGCCAGATATTGATTCACAGTCGCGACATAGAAAGTTTCCTCAGGAAATGACTCCTGCACGATCAATAGCGCCTCCGAGAGGCTTTTTTCAGCTTCATCCGCCCGGCCGAGGTCTATCAAAGTGCCTGCGTAGTTGAGTAGGGAAGTGACATAGCTAGTGCTGCGTTTGCCTTTTAGGATGCCGTTTTTACGCAAGATGAGTTGGCGCAGCTTTAGCGCTTTCTCCGCTTGGTCAGTTGCTTGATAGGCATAGGCCAAATTTGATAGCACCGTCATGTATTCCGGGTGCTCTTCTCCGAGTTAGCCTTTTGCGATGTCGCGCGCGCGCACGTACATCTGGACGGCTTCGTCATTCTTTGTGAGATCGAGCAGCACCTGACCAAGATAGACTAGGTTGTACGCCAGTTCGATGTCGTCGGAGTCACGCAGCTTGGTATTAATTGCCAGCGCCCGACGCATTAATGTCTCTGCCTCATCAAGCCGACTTGTTTCCCGCAACGACGAGCCGTATTCGAGCATTGCCGTTGCCGTCTCCAAATTCGCATCGCCATAGAGCTTTTGATAAAGCATCAGCGCTTGCTTAAACTGGACGCAGGCGGCGACGTAGTCTCGGGAATCGTTGTAAGCAGTGCCCAGCGCCAACGTTGTCCGTGCGAGCCACTTTGAGTCCACCTTGGCAGACTTTGCCAGATCTAATGCATTTCGGGCATATTTTAGCGATTGTTGCGATTGGCCTAGCGCACCGCTCGCGCTAGCCATTAGCCCCAGGCATTCGATATCAATGATTGCGTTCGGCAGAATCCTTCTGTTGATAATCTGTTGGCACATCGAGAGAGATTTTTCGTAATGCCCGAGGTTGTTATAAACCCGAGTTAGCGTCAGCCAAAGTTTGTAGCGTACTGCAGGGTCAAGATCGGACTGGGTTTGGACAGACTCAAGGCCTTTTTCTAGCACAGCCTCAATGGTTCTCGGTTGATCCTTTTCCGACTGATAAGGATCGGCCGCAGAAAATATGCCTGAGATCAACTCGGTCACCTGCTCTGCGACGTCCCGCTCTTGCCCGGCCAAAACCTTGTGCTCCTTAGCCAGTCGACTTTGCACGTTTGCTTCGCGGGCGGCCAAAACCGCTAAAGTAGTAGTGGATATTAGTGCCATGGTGAACAAGGAAATGACCGCAACGGCGGTTCTATTGCGCCGCACCATTTTCCGCACGCGATAACTCCAGGTGATCGCCCTGGCCTCGACCGGGCGATTTTCCAGCCAACGGCGCAGATCTTTTTCTAGCTCTAACACCGAGGCATAGCGCTCATTCGGATCGCGCTCCAAACACTTGGCAACGATCCAAGACAAATCCGAGCCCAATGTTTGCTTCATTTGCGCCACCGTCATTTTGCGGTGCGTCGCGATGTCGGTTTCCGCAGACTCGTCTAAGCTAACAAAACGCTTAAGCAGCGTCGGTGGTTCGCCACTGCTGAGTATTTTGCTCAATTCTACCGGCGATTTGCCAGATAGCGCCTCGTCGCTATACGGCGTTACCCCGGAAAGCAGCTCGTACAGCACCACGCCTAAGGAATATATATCGGTACGCGTATCGACCTCAGCCGTCTGGCCGTTGATTTGCTCGGGACTACTGTAGAGAGCCGTGCCAACAAAGCTGCCAAGCTGGGTGTGTGCGGTCAAATTACCAAGCCTGCGCTGTAGTGATTTCGCTACACCAAAGTCAATGATTTTCGCGGTGGCATGCTGGCCTTGCGCACTTTTGATCAGAATATTGCTGGGCTTTAAGTCGCGGTGGATGATGCCTTTTTGATGTGCGTGTAGAGCGCCATCGCACACTTGCAGAAATAACTCGATGCGTTGTCGGAAATTTAGTTCACGCGCGTCACAGTGCGCAGTTATGTCCAGGCCCGGCACGTACTCCATAGCAAAATAAGGCCGCCCGGCGGCGCTGCTGCCCGCATCAAATACGGCGGCAACATTGACGTGGTTCATCAGTGCCAGCGCTTGGCGCTCGGCTTCAAAACGCGCCAGCACTTCAGCGGTATC
>Ga0105044_10014638_pt1 | contig 10596 bp, 7 predicted proteins | sample MAT01_FD_78092 | JGI IMG/M metagenome (GOLD analysis project Ga0105044, IMG submission 78092) | Freshwater microbial communities from Lake Fryxell liftoff mats and glacier meltwater in Antarctica - MAT-01 | ecosystem: Environmental > Aquatic > Freshwater > Ice > Liftoff microbial mat | place... | reverse complement strand
CGCGGGGTAACCCGCGTCCCTACCGGGATGGGGCGGCCGGAGATGTGCCTGGTGTTACCGCGACGGGCAGGATCGGCATGGTCAGACAGTCACCATGCTCCTCCTGCGAAAGCATCCGATGCAACGTGTCATTTTAGGCGCCGGCGTTGAAGCTGATAGCCGCGAAAGGCCGGTTGCGCGCGATGCGACTGCAACTAAAAAAGGTCATGGCTCGCAACGCCTAACGCACGGTAAGGCCGCTTGCCTGAGATCTTATCGACATGACAAACTGGAAACAATGGTACCATCAGATTCCGACTTGCTGCAGCCTCAGGCCGGCGAGCCTCTCCAGGCTGCGTTGCGTCATCGCATCGTCGGCGCGATCGTTCAGGGACTGCTGTCTCCTGGACAGCGGATGCCTTCATCACGACTGCTTGCCGCGCAGCTTCGCATCGCGCGGAACACCGTGGTCGCTGTCTACGACGAACTGGCCGAGCGTGGCATCTTGGAAGCGTTGCCTCGGCGCGGCCTTTTTGTGGCGGCTCAGCCTGCACTGCTGTGCGGCGACCTGGCGGAATCGACAACAACTGACCTGATGCGTAGGCTGATGTTTCGTCCCTCGATGCAGCGCAACATTGTCAAGCCGGCGGACTGGCAGAGTTTTCCCTACCCCTTCGTCTACGGCCAGGTCGATCCCCTGCTGTTCCCGCTGGCGGACTGGCGCGCCTGTTCGCGCCTTGCTTTGGGCCGCGCATCGGTAAACTGGTGGGCTGCCGACCATGCAACGGCCGACGACCCGATGCTGATCGAACAGATTCGCCGCCACGTCCTGCCAGCGCGCGGCCTGCACGTGCGGCCGGAACAGGTGCTGATCACCATCGGCTCGCAGCACGGAATCCATCTGTTGCTCCGCCTTTTCGGTGGCCCTGGCCGTGTCGTCGGGATCGAGGATCCCGGCTATCCTGATGCGCGCAACATGGCCGAGATGGACGGCGCGACAGTGCGTCTGTTGCCGGTGGACGATCAAGGCGTAGAAGTCGGCGCGGCGCTCGCCAACGTCGATCTGGCGATCGTCACGCCGGCGCATCATTGTCCCACGATGGTCGTCATGCCGATCGAGCGTCGCCACGCCCTGCTGCGCCGGGCCGAGCGCGACGACGCCATCCTGGTGGAGGACGACTACGAGGCGGCGTCGGACACATCCGATGCGCTGCCCGCGATCGCGGCCATGGATCGTCAGGGTCGCGTGCTTTATCTTGGCAGCTTTTCCAAGGTGCTCGCACCCGGTATGCGACTCGGCTTCATGGTTGGGCCGGCGCCGGTGATCGCGGAAGCGCGCGCACTCCGCCGGTTGATGCATCGCAGCGTGCCGCTCAACAACCAGCGTACGGCCGCGGTTTTCATGGCGGAGGGTCATTACGGCCGGCTGCGCCGCCGCCTTGCCGAAAGCCTGAAGGAAAAACGCCTGGTGGTTCGCCTAGCGCTCAGCCGCCACCTGCCAGGCTTCACTCAAGGTCCCGAGACCACCGGCAGCGCCATTTGGCTACGCTGCCCCGACGGCATGGGCGGCGCCGCCCTCGCTCTCGCTGCCCGCGCCCAGGGTGTCGTGATTGAGATCGGCGAGCCCTTCTTCGCTGATCCACGGGACGGCCGTCCGTACATCAGGCTCGGTTTGGCTTCCATTGCGACGGACGCGATCTTCCCGGGAATCATGGCCCTGGCCCGCGCCGCCGCGAATCTGGACCCATAAGTTTGTCATCCGTGGCTCTATCGCGGCACGTCGCCTGACCCTCAAGCTGACATCAACGGAACATGGAGGCAGGGCGATGAGTAGGGCGGCCGGAATCAGCAATGAGCCCTTCGCCAATCACTGGATGCCCTTCACTGCCAATCGCGCGTTCCGCGCCAATCCTCGCGTGCTGGTCCGGGCCGAGGGCATCCACTATTGGAACGACGCCGGCGCGAAGCTCATCGATGGCCTCTCTGGCCTGTTCTGCACCCCGGCCGGCCATTCGCGGCGAGAGATCGCAGATGCCGTCGCGCGCCAACTCACCGAGTTGGACTTCGCGCCGCCCTTCCAGTTCGGCACGCCCGGCGCGTTCCGCCTCGCCGCCGAACTCGCCGCAATCACGCCGAGCGGGCTCGACCGCATCTTCTTCACAGGCTCCGGCTCGGAGGCGGTGGAGACGGCGGTAAAGATCGCGTTCCAGTATCACCGCCGTCGCGGCGAAGGCCAGCGGCTTCGTGTGGTGGGCCGGGAGAAGGCCTATCACGGCGTCAATTTCGCCGGCTGGTCGCTGGGCGGCATGGTGCGCAACCGCGACCAGTTCGGCCTGGGCATGCCCGGCGCTCTCCACATGCGCCACACCCACTTGCCCGAGAACCGCTTCCAGATGGGGGAGGTCGAGCACGGCGCGGAATTGGCGGACGACCTCCAGCGCCTCGTGGATCTGCATGGCGCCGACACCATTGCTGCCTGCATCGTCGAGCCCGTGGCGGGCTCGGTCGGCGTGCTGGTGCCGCCCAAGAGCTACCTCCAGCGGCTGCGCGATATCTGCACGCGCCACGGCATCCTACTGATCTTCGATGAGGTGATCACCGGGTTTGGGCGCACCGGCGACGCCTTCGCGGCACAGCGTTTCGCTGTCACGCCGGACATCATGACGATGGCCAAGGCGATCACCAACGGCGCCATCCCGATGGCCGCCGTCGCGGTCAGCCGCGCGGTGCATGACGCGATCGTCGAGCAGGCGCCACAAGGCGCCATCGAATTCTTCCACGGCTACACCTGGTCCGCCCATCCGGTTGCCTGTGCCGCGGCGCTGGCCTCGCTGCGACTTTACCGGCAGGAGGATTTGTTCACCCGCGCCCGCGCATTGAGCCCCTATTTCCTCGATGCGGTGGCCAGCCTGCGCGACGTGCCGATAGTGCAGGACACGCGCGGCATCGGCCTGCTCGCCGGCATCGATCTCGCCCCCGGCGCTGCACCCGGCGCGCGCGGCTTCGCCGTTCTCGACGCGATGTTCCGCGCCGGCGCGGTGGTGCGCGTGACGATGGACACCATCATTCTAGCGCCCCCCTTCATCTACGAGCGCGACGACGTGGACCGCCTGATCGGCCTGCTGCGCGACGTGCTGGTGCGCGTCTGATGACCACCTTTCCCGAACACGGCCGCGCCCGCGCGGATATCGCGGCGGCGCTGGAGGCGATGGCGGAGGGTGACGCCGATTGGCGCGGCGGGCGCGTGCCGCTTTATGTGTTCGGTGCGACGCAGGAGGTGGCGGAGGTCGGGCGGGACGCGTTTTTCTATTACTTCACCGAAAATGCCCTGGGTGCGAAGCGCGCCTTCACCAGCCTCAAGCGCATGGAGGACGAGATCCTCGCCATGACGCTCGACCTTTTCCACGGGCCGCCAGGCGCGGTCGGCCAGATGACCTCGGGCGGCACCGAGAGCATCCTGCTTGCCGTGAAGGCCGCCCGCGACTGGGAGCGCGCCCGCCGGGGCGATCCGCGGCATCGCGGCAACCTGGTGATGGCGGAGACCGCGCACCCTGCCTTCGACAAGGCCGCGGTGCTGATGGACCTGCCGGTGCGCCGCGTGCCGGTCGGCACCGATCTGCGGGCCGATCCGGTAACGCTGGCCGCGGCGATGGATACGGACACGATCATGCTCGTCGGCTCGGTACCATGCTTCCCCTATGGTGTCGTCGATCCGTTGCCGGCACTGGCGGAACTCGCCCTGTCACGCGATGTCTGGCTGCATGTCGATGCCTGCGTCGGCGGCTATTTCGCGCCCTTCGCGCGTGATCTCGGCGCGCCAATCCCGGATTTCGATTTCGCGCTGGCGGGCGTGGCGTCACTGTCAGCCGACCTGCACAAATTTGGCTTTTGTCCCAAGCCGGCCTCCACCGTGTTCTTCCGCGATGCCGGCCGCGCGAAACACGCCGGCTTCGATCTCGACGTCTGGCCGAATGGCCGTTTTGTCACCGGTACGTTTGTCGGCACGCGGCCTGGCGGCGGCGTTGCCGCGGCTTGGGCGGTGCTGACCCATCTCGGCCGCGAAGGCTACCGCGAACTGGCGCGCCGACTACTGGCGATGCGCGCCGCCTATGTCGCGGACATCGAGGCGATTCCAGGCATGCGTATTTTCGGCGCGCCGGAACTCTCCATCATCGCCTTCGGCAACCCCGCCCTCGACATCGACAGCCTAGCGGAGGGCATGGCGTCGCGCGGCTGGGTCCCCGGCCTGACCAGGACGCCACCCGGTCTGCACATGATGATGTCGCTGCTGCATGAACCGGTGCGCGCGCACTACCTCGCCGATCTCCGCGCAGCCGCGCAAGCCGCCGCCCCGGCGCGCGGCGAGGCTGTGCAGGCTGTGTACTGACATGCCCCGCGTACTGATCGCGGCCATCAAGCACGAAAGCCACACCTTCAACCGCAGGCCGACGACGCTCGACGTGTTCCGGCGCCAGGGCTATCTGCGCGACGCCGCGGTCGTGCAGCGCTATCGCGGCACCGGGCTTGAAATGGCGGGCTTCATCGACGCCGCCGAGGCGCGGGGCTGGGACTACACCACGCCGATCGCCGTCTCCGCCGGCTCTGGCGGTCGCGTCGCGGCCGCGGCGCTGGCCGAGTTCATCGCCGTGCTGGAAGACGGGCTGCGCCGCGCCATGCCGTTGGATGGCGTGCTGCTCGCCCTGCATGGCGCCATGGCGGCCGAAGGCGAGGACGATCCGGACGGGCTGATCCTGCAGCGCGTCCGCGCCATCCTCGGGCCGGAGGTGCCGGTGCATGTCACCCTCGATCCGCACGCCAATGTCTCCGACCGCATGGCTGCGCAGGCAAGCGTGCTGATCAGCTACCGTACCAACCCCCACACCGACCATTACGAAACCGCGCAGCGTGCCGCCACGCTGCTGGCGCGCGCCTTCGCGGGGCAGGTGGTGCCGCGCAGCGTGGTGGCGCGGGCGCCAACGCTGGTCGGCTTCGATCGCGCCCGCACGCATACCGGCCACGGACCGATGATCGACGCGATGGCGCGCGCCGACGCGGCCGAGCGCACGGTGCCCGGCGTGTGGCATGTCAGCATCAATGGCGGCTTCAGCCATGCCGATGTGCACGACGCAGGGCCGAGCGTGACGGTCAGCGGCAGCGCCGATCAGGCGACGCTGCAATCGGTCGCCGATGCCATCATGGCGGAAGGCTTCAGGCGCCGCACGGAGGAGACGGTTCGCCTGCTGACGGTGGAGGAGGCGATCGACATCGCCCGGCGCGGCGCCGCCGGCGGCCCGGTGATCATCGCCGACTACACCGACGCGCCCGGCGGTGGCGCCTGCGGCGACCATACCGGCCTGCTGCGCGCCATGATCGAGGCGGGCCTGACCAACGCTGCCTTCGGCGCGATTTTCGACCCGCAGGCCGCCGCCCTGGCGCGGGCGGCCGGGCCGGGTGCGCGGATCATGCTGCGGCTCGGCGGCTGGATCGATCCCGACTTCTCCGGCACGCCGATCGAGATGACGGCCGAAATCCGCCTGCTCTCGGACGGCGCGTATGTTCATACGGGTCCCTATGCGCCCGGCACCATCGGCAGCTTCGGCCCCAGCGCGCTGATCCGCATCGGCGGCGTGGACATCATCCTGGCGACCGAGAACAAAAACATCCTCGACCAGGAGCAGTTCCGCATCTTCGGCATCGAACCGGCAAGCCTTTCGACGCTCGGCCTCAAATGCATGCACGGCTTCCGCGCCGCCTTCGAGCCTTTGGCGGGCAGGACCATCGCCTGCGACGCCGGTGGCCTCACCACCTATCAGTATCATCGCTTGCCATTCCAGGCATTGCGCCGCCCGATCTGGCCGCTCGACGATGTGGGAGACGCACCGTGAAGCCACGAATTCTCATCGCGATGGTGAAGCACGAGACCAACGGCTTCAATCGTTTCCCCACCGAGTACCAGGACTATCTCGACCAGAACTGCCATGTCGGGGCGGCGATCCTCGCGGTCTATCGCGCCACCAATCTCGAGCTCGGCGGTTTCATCGAGGCGGCGGAACATGAAGGCTGGGATCTGGTCCCAGCCATCGCCGCCTCCGCCACCTCGTCCGGCCCCAGCAGCGACGCTGCGTTCGAGGCGCTGATGGCGCCGCTGATCGGCGCGATCCGCCAGGCCGGGCGGCTGGATGGCGTGCTGCTTGCCCTGCACGGCTCGATGGTCACGGCAAGTCATGACGATGCTGAAGGGGAGATCCTGCGCCGCCTGCGCGACGAGGTCGGCGCCGATCTGCCGATCATCGTCACGCTCGATCCGCATTCCAACGTCACGCCGGAAATGGCACAGCGGGCCACTGCGCTGGTCGCTTTCCGCACCAGCCCGCACACCGACCAAAAGGCCACCGCTCTGCGCGCCACGGCCATCCTCGCCCGCACCTTGCGCGGCGAAGTGGCGCCGCGCGTGGTGCTGGCGCGCCGCCCGATGCTCACCGGCTTCGATGGCGCCCGCACCCACCACGCGCATGGCCCGATGCAGGATGCGCTGGCCCGCGCGCGGGAGATGGAGCAGATGTCCGGCGTCCTGTGCGTCTCCATCCACTCCGGCTTCTCGCGCTCGGACTGTGCCGCGGTCGGGCCTTCCGTTGCGATTACCGGCGACGGCAGCGATGCGCGCTACCTGGCCCTGGCCGACTCCCTGATGGACGACGCCTGGAAGCGCCGCGGCGAGACCACCGAGCGCTTGCTGTCGATCGCTGAAGGCATCGCCGCTGCCCGAGCGTGGCAAGCGGGCCAGAAACCCGTGGTGCTTGGAGATTTCGGCGATGCGCCCGGGGGTGGTGCCTATGGCGACGGCACCGCCATCCTCGCCGCGCTGATCGAGGCCGGCGTCGCCAAGGCGGTCCTTGCCTGCATCTGGGACCCCGAGGTCGCCGCCCAGGCCGTCGCCGCCGGCCCGGGCGTGCGTATCGCCGTCATGCTCGGCGGACGGCACGATCCAGCCCATGGCGGCGGGCCAATCCAGGGCGCGGCGCAAGTACTGTCCGTTTCCGATGGCCGCTTCGTCTTCAAGGGCCGCTACGGCACCGGCTCACGCGGCAGCTTCGGCCCCAGCGCGGCACTGGCTATCGGTGGCGTTACGGTCATCGTGACAAGTCACAACAAAGGCATCTACGATCTGGAACAGCTTCGGATCTTCGGTATCGAGCCGATCGAACAGGCGGTGTTGGTGGTAAAATGCATGCATGGGCACCGTGCCGAGTTCGAGCCGATCAGCAGCCGCTGCCTGGATATCGATTCCGGTGGAATCAGCAGCGGCGATGTGTCGCGGTTTGACTGGAAGAAGATACCACGGCCGATCTGGCCACTCGACGACATCTGACTGGGAAGGAGACTGTGCGATGAAACTCACACGCCGCGACCTGGCCGCCCTGGGCGGCGCAACACTGGCGTCGCCCGCCCTGCTGCGTCGCGCGGAGGCGGCGACGCCTCGCGATACGCTGGTGGTGGTGCGAGAGATCTCCTCCATCGCGGATTGGGACCCAGCCGTCTCGCAAATCCTGGACGTGCAGGAGATCAACGGTGATCTCTACGATCGCCTCGTCGGCTTCGACCCACGCCAGGCCAACCCGCCGCTAAGCCCGATGCTGGCGGAAAGCTGGACCATCACCCCGGATGGCCGGACATTCACCTTCACGCTGCGCGAGGGCGCACGCTTTCAGTCGGGCAATGCGGTGACGTCGGATGACGTCGTTTTCAGCTTCCGCCGCCTGCTGCTGCTGGACCGTGAGCCTGCCTCCAACATGCTGCAACTCGGCCTGACACGGGAGACGCTAGACGGGGCGCTGCGCGCGCCAGATCCGCGCCATTTTGCGCTGGCGCTGCCAGAAGTCTTCGCGCCGAGCTATGTTCTCAACCTGCTCTCGGCCGCGCCCTTCTCCATTGTCGATTCCCGCCTGCTGCGGCAGCATGAGCAGGATGGCGATTTCGGCAGCCGATGGCTGTCCCGGCGCAGCGGTAACGAGCCTGGTGCAGGCTCCGGTCCCTTCCGCATCCAGACCTACCGCGCCTCTGACATTCTGATATTGGAACGCAATGAGAACTACTGGCGCTTCCGCCCAGCCATGCGCCGCGTGATCTTCCGCCACGTCCCCGAAGCCGGCACGCAGCGCCTGCTGCTGGAGCGTAACGACGCCGACGTGGCCTTCAACCTGACAGCCCAGGACGTGCATGCCTTGCGCAGCATCAACGGCCTCCGCATCCAGGATTTCCCATCGCGCCGGCTGATCTATTTCGGCTTCAACACGCTGACCAAGCCGTTCGACGATCCTCGCGTGCTCAAAGCGATGAAGTACCTTATCGACTATCACGGCCTGGAGAGCACCGTGATGCGCAGCCTCGGCCGCGTACACCAGAACTTTATCCCGTCCGGCTGGCTCGGCGCGATCGACGACAATCCCTATCGCCTCGACGTACCCCGCGCGAAGGCGCTGCTGGCTGAGGCAGGCCTGCCGGACGGCTTTTCCTTCCGCTTCACCGCGTCCAACCGCAAGCCCGAGATGGATCTGGCGACCAATTTCCAGGCCACCGCCGCGCTGGCAGGCGTACGGGTGGAGGTGCAGAACATGCCGTCCTCCCAGTCCATCCCGCTGTACCGCGACCGCCGCGTGGAGGCGCTGCAGCTGTCCTTTTTCGGCGGCTATGGCGATCCGCACGCCACGTCGAGCAAGTTTGCCTACAATCCCGCCGCGCTGCCCGGCGCCGATCCGAATCGCCGCTGGCCGTCCGAGCTGACTTGGCGCCTCGGATGGGCTCCCGCTGACCTGTCCCGCCGCGTGCTGGAAGCGACGCGCGAGCTGGACGAAGTGCGGCGCGGCCAAATGTACGAAGCATTGCAGCGCGATGCGCGCGCCGAAAGTCCCTTCGCCTTCATGTTCCAGGCGATCCAGGTGCTGGGCCTGCGTGCTGGCGTGCAGAATTACCGCTGGGGCACACGGGGCACCGATACCAGCTTCGCCGCCACGACCAAGACCTGAGATGGCCGTCACAACCGCACAGGCAGGCCGCGGCCTGCGCATCGTCGGCCGCGAAGCCGGCATGCTCTTGGCGACTTTCCTCGGACTGCTGTTGATTACTTTTGTGATCGGCCGCGTCATGCCGGTGGATCCGGTGATCGCCGTCACCGGCCCCGACATCTCGGACGAGACCTATGCGCGGGTGAAGGCGGAAATGGGGCTTGACGCCCCGTTGCCGCTTCAGTTCGTACGCTATGTCGCCGCCGTCATCCAGCTGGATTTCGGCACCTCCATCATGACCCGCAATACGGTGGCGCAGGACATCGCCCGGGTATTCCCGGCCACCTTGGAACTGGCGACCGCCGGTGTGCTGATCGGCATCCTGATCGGCGTGCCGCTCGGCATCCTCGCCGCGGTCTTCCGTGGCACCGCGATTGACGGAACGATCCGCTTCATCACACTCATCGGCTATTCGGCTCCGGTCTTCTGGAAGGGCCTGATGCTGCTGCTGGTCTTCTACGCGCTGCTTGGTTGGGCCGAAGGTCCGGGCCGCACCTCGGTGTTCCAGGAAGGCGTTGTGCAGCCTGTCACCGGCTTGCTGCTGGTGGATGCCGCGATGGCGGGGGAATGGGACGCCTTCCACGATGCCCTGGCCCATCTCGTGCTGCCCGCGATCAGCCTCGGCTACGGCGCAGCCGCCTATATCGGCCGCATGACGCGCAGTTTCATGCTGGACCAGCTCGGTCAAGAATACGTCACCACGGCGCGGGTGAAGGGCGTGCCGGAATGGCGTGTGGTGCTATTTCACGTCCTGCCCAATTGCGCCGTCCAGCTCGTCACCGCCATCGCGCTGACTTATGGCCTGCTGCTGGAAGGGGCGGTTCTTACCGAGACGGTGTTCGCCTGGCCAGGCCTCGGCCAGTACATGACGCGCGCGATGTTTAACGCCGACATGAATGCCGTGCTCGGCGGTACGTTTGTCATCGGCGTGGTCTTCGTGGCGCTGAATCTGCTGTCCGACGCGCTCTACCGGGCCCTGGACCCCCGCGCCCGATGAGCGGCCTCGCGCTCGAACCTGGCAGCACGACCTCAGCCCTGCGGGCCAGGCTCCGCGACGGCTGGCTCATCTTTGCCGCCAGCCCGGCGGCGCTGGTTGGCCTTGTGATCATCCTGCTGCTAGTGCTCACCGGCCTACTGGCCCCCTTCATCGCGCCCTATGATCCCTATGCGCAATCACTGCCTGACCAGCTCAAACCGCCTTCCGCGACGCATTGGTTCGGCACTGACGAGTTTGGTCGCGACATCCTCAGCCGCATCATCTACGGCGCGCGCGTTACCGTTGGCATCGTGCTGCTGGTCGTAATCATAGCGGCGCCGATCGGCTTGGCGATCGGCTGCGCCGCCGGCTACATTGGCGGTCGCGTGGACAGCGTGCTGATGCGACTGACCGACATCGCCCTGGCGTTTCCGCGCCTTGTCCTCGCGCTGGCCTTCGTCGCCTCGCTCGGGCCGGGGCTGGATCACGCCATCCTCGCCATTGCGCTCACCGGCTGGCCGCCCTACGCCCGCCTTGCCCGCGCCGAGGCGCTGACGTTACGCAACAGCGATTATATCG
>Ga0105044_10014637_pt1 | contig 10596 bp, 7 predicted proteins | sample MAT01_FD_78092 | JGI IMG/M metagenome (GOLD analysis project Ga0105044, IMG submission 78092) | Freshwater microbial communities from Lake Fryxell liftoff mats and glacier meltwater in Antarctica - MAT-01 | ecosystem: Environmental > Aquatic > Freshwater > Ice > Liftoff microbial mat | place... | reverse complement strand
CCTGGCCGCCCAGCGCGCCCGCCTCACCGCCGCCCACGATGCCCCCCGCATGGCCCTCCGCCTCGCCCAACTCGCCGAGGACGCCAAGCCAGAGACCGCGCGAAGGGCCGCCGTGAATGTTCTGGCCATCGCCGGCTGCGCGATCGCGCCCAAGGCGGTGGCGCCGCGGCCGCCGGCCCCGGGGCCGCTCCCCAACCTCTCAACGACCCACGCCCCCCTCACCCCAAACGGCACCGCGACCTTCAGAGAGCGCCCCGCGCCCCGTCCCACCAGCGGCCACCCAACCCCCAACGGCCACGCCCGCCATCTCCGAGCCGCCGCCGGCACCGCCGCACTACTCGGCACGGCCTGACGCTCGCGGCTCTCCGTCTCTTGGGACGGGGCGACGCCGCCCCCTCAACCCCCCTCCCCCAGACACTCCGCATACACCCGCTCCACCTCCGGCGCATGCTCCCCCATCGACCGCGGCGGCCGCACGTTCCTCCTCAACTGGAACAGCCTCGACGGCTCCCGCGCGATCCCCGCCAGCGTCCTCGCTAGGTCGAATCGGTCGTTCCCCCGGTGCAGCAGCCCGTTCACCCCGTGCTCGACCAAGTCCGGAATTCCCCCAAGCTCAGCCCCAAGAACCGGCAGCCCGCACGCCAAAAACTCCATCACCGTCTGCGGCCCGTTGTCCCACCACACGCTCGGCACCACGCCCAGGTCCTTCCCGGAACACAACCGCGGCACCTCATGCGCCCCGTACCCCCGCTCCACCGTCAACCCCGCCAGCCGCCCCTCCAGCCGACGCAGCCGCGGCTCGATCTCCTCCACCGCCTTCGCGTTCACCGTCAGATGAAACCGCCGCAGCACCTCGGGCGTGAGCAGTTCCAGCGCGTCGCACAGCATCGGGAGGCCCTTGTAGTAGTTGTGGTACCCCATGAAGAGCAGCCGCACCGGCCGGGGCGTCGGTCCCTCGAACGGCGGCGGTGGCGCCAGCAGTTCCGGCGACGCCGCGGCGAGGTCGGCCATCCGCGAGCCGATGGGCACCGTCCGCAGCACCGACCCGCGCACGCCCAGGGCCTCGAACTTCGCATGAACGAACCGCGACACCGCCAGCACCCGGTCGCAGCGCGACAGCATCTCGACCATCGCCTTCCGCCGGCGGCCGTAGTCGTTCAGGGGCCGGGCGTTCGGCGGGTCGGGCTCCGCGACGTTCTCCAGCGGGCGCCACTCCGGCGCGTCGGGCTCGAAGGCGAACGCCCCCGGCACCGGCCCTTCCCCGGGGCCGCCGCCCGGGGCGTCGTGCACCGTGTCGCGGAACGCCTCGACCGCCCGTCCCGGCCACGGCGGCTCGATGATCGGCTCCCCGAGCCGGCGGACGACCAGCCGCACCAGCCGCTCCGAAAGGGCCGGACGCCGCGGGGGCGGTGCCGCCCGCGCCGGCGGCGGGGCAAAGTCGCGCCGGTACTGCGCGGCCCGCGCCCGCCGCTCCGCCCCGGGGTCGGGCGTCTCGATGCACCCGGTGCACGCATGCCCGTTGTCGAAATCAAAGCACGGTCGCCGTCCCCCCTGCATCAAGTAGACCTGCGGGCAGACAGTGTGGTAGTTGTGCAGCGAGAAGACGGTCCGCGCCCCGGCCCACGTCGCCGACGGCGTCCGCGCGGCGTCCACGCACGCCGCCGACATCCCCTCGATGTTGTGGAAGTGCACGATGTCGGGCTCGATCAGCCCGAAAAACCGCGTGATCTCGGCCTCAAGCGCCGGGGCCGAGACCTCGGCAAGGGGCTCACGCATCTGGCACGGCCCGGGCGCGATCACGGGGGAATTGACGATCTCAAAGACCCGCACCCCCCGGTGGTCCGCGTGCCGCCGGACGCGGCACTGGGGCTCCACCCCCGGCAGCCCCGTCGGGACGTAGGTGAGGCCGCTCGAGAGCCAGATCACGTCGTGCCCCCGCCGCGCCAACTCGAGGGCCAGCCCCTGGCAATACCCGTTGACCCCCCCGCCGCTCGAGGCCCCCTCGGCGATCCGGGCCCAGTTCACGATGACGATGCGCATGAGGGGGTGAGTATATTCGTTTGTCCACGCGGCCGACCCCGCGCAGACGGAGGCCCTCCATGAACGTCCAGATCACCTGCGACAACTGCAACACGACCATCGACGTCGCCGACCCCACCCCCGGCCAGAAGGTGGCCTGCCCCCGCTGCGGAGACGTCAACGTCCTCCGCGGCGCCGGCCCGGGCACGGCCTCCGTCGGTACCCCAGCCCGGCGCGACGCCGCCCCCGCGCGCGAGGACCGCGCCTCCGTCGCCGGTTATCCCCCCGCCACCGGCCCCGAGGTCGACGTGCTCCGCGTGCGCCCGGCGCTCTTCCGCGCCCACCCCCTCCTGGTGACGGGCCTGACGCTGATCGTGGTCGGCGGGGCCGTGGGGGCCGTCATCGCGGCGACCACCGCGCTGATCCCGGTGGCCGTCGCCGCCGCTGTGGCCGCCCTCGTCGCCCTGGGCGTCCTCGTCGTCATGAAGATCAAGTGCCTGGGCGAGGGGCTGGTGATCACCACGAAGCGCACGATCGACCGCGAGGGCCTGCTCCGCAAGACCACGAGCGAGGTGCTCCACGCCGACATCCGCAACGTCCAGGTGGTGCAGGGGGTGTGGGAGCGCCTCTGGCGGGTGGGGACGCTCTCGATCTCCAGCGCCGCCGACGACGTCGCCGAGGTCCGGATGCGCCACATCCCCTCCCCGGACCGCGTCCGGGCGATCATCGACCTCTACCGGAACCTGTGACGGCATCCCCCGGCCCCGCGGGTGCGAAGGGAATGTTGAATGACCCCCGGGGTCGCGCGTACCGTCCACCGCCCGCTCACCCGCCGACCCCGCGCCGGAGCCGCCCGATGCCCACGCCCACTCCGAAGCCCTGGATGCAGCAGATCCGCCGCCGCGTGCTGTGGGTGGTCGTCGGCGTCGCGGGCACCGCCGTCGGGGTGATCTCGCTCACCACGCTGCCGGCGTGGCCGATCGTGGGCGTCGCGGTCGCGGCGGTGGTGGTCGCCGTCAACGGCATCACCAGCCGCCTGAAGACCCCGATCTGCTACGGGTGCGCCCACGACCTCACCGGCATCGAGGCGGGCGAGCACGGGGCGATCTGCCCCGGGTGCGGGGTCGTCACTCCCCCCACCGGTCCGCGCCGCGCCTGACCATGCGTCGGAAGCCGCCCCGGCCTCAGTGCGCCGTCTCGTCCTTCATCGCCTTGTTGAACTCGTCGGCCGACATCTCGGAGACGGTCGCCTTGGCCAGGATGGCGTCGAGGGTCTTGTGATCCCTGATCTGCTGGAAGATGCCCCCGACCTGGTTGGTCCGGATCAACTCCTGGCGGAGCTGCTCGGGGCGGACGTTCCGCTGGGCGGCGATCTGGGCGATGCGGCCGTTGATCTCGGCCTCGTCCACGCGGACCTTGAGGTCCTCGGAGGCCCGATGCAGGATGAAGAACAGCTTGAGGTCGCGGGCCGCGGCGGCGCTCGAGGCGGTGCGGAGCTCGGCCATGTGCTCCTCGATCTTGTGCGACTCAACGCCCCGGTACATGAGCTCGAGCCGGCGCCGCTCGAGGGTCCGCTGGGCCTGCTGCGCGGTCATGCGCTCGGGCAGGTCGATCGTGGTCTTGTCGATGAGGTGCTTGGCGATCTGCTGGTGCATCGCGGTCTGCTGCTGGACCTGGACCCGCTGGTTCATGCGGAGGCGGAGCAGGTCCTTGAGCTTGGACTCGTCCTCGATGCCGAAGGCCTGCACGAGCTGCTCGGCCGTGGCGGGGAGGATGCGGTCGACCCGCTCGACGTTGAAGACGATCGTGAGGTCGGCCCCGCGGATCCCCTCGACCTCGTGCCCCTCGGGACCCTTGACCTTGATGGTCACGGTGCTGCCGGGCTTGACGGCGCCCAGCTGCTTGGCGAAGTCGTCGACCTGGATGCCCAGGATCATCCCCTTGCCGCCCTTGTCGGTGCCGGGGATCTGGATGACCGCGCCCTTGAGGTTGTAGAACTCGGTGCCGTCGCCGCCCGTCATGACGGCGTGGCCGGTGGCGTAGTCGCCCGGCTCCGCGGCGTCGCGCGACTCGAGTGTGCCCTCGTTGATGGCGATCTTGCGGAATTCCTCGTCGACCGTGGCGTCGGTGATCTCGACGGTGGGCTTCTTGACGGCGATCCCCTCGAGCTTGGGGAGGTCGAACTCGGGAAGGACCTCGACCTCGACCTCGAACGCGAAGGGCTTGCCGTCGGCCAATTCGGCGTCCTTCAGGTTGCCGCCGCCGGGCTCGCCCACGACCTTCAGTTTGTGGTCCTCGACAGCCTTGTTGAAGGCGGAGGCGACCAGCTCGTTCTTGGCCTCCTTGCGGAGGGTCGCGCCGAAGCGCTTCTCGACCAGCCAGCGAGGGACGCGGCCGCGGCGGAAGCCGGGGAGCTCGGCCTCGGTCGAGAGCGTGTCGATCGAGTCCCTGAGCTTCTCCGAGACGACGTCGGCCGGGATCTCGATCGAGACGCGCTTGCGGCTGGGGCCGGCGTCGGAGACGGTGACGACGTTGGGACGCTCCTGGACGACGCTGTCTGCCATGACCGATCTCCGCGGCTGATGAGCCGGCGACTGGGCGAAGGCCCGGCCGGCGTGCTGAACGGGACGACGAGCCCGCCCGACGCTCGCCGGGGGGTCGAAAGTCTACGCAGGGGACGCGGCGGTTCCATCGGGGGGAAACGTCGGCCGGCGCGGCCCCGGATCGGCGGGGGCGCGGTAGTCTCCCGCCATATGACCAATCGACTTTCGGTCCGCGGCGTTCTGATCGGGGCGACGGTGACCATGCTGGGGTGCGCGGGGGGCCGCGGGCCGACGGAGGCGACGCGCGGAGGGGCCGCCTCCATGGCGCCGCCGGTGGCGTACACGGCGGTGATCGACGGCGTGGAGCAGCCGGCGCCGGTGATCGCGATGGGGGACGACGCGACCGTGCGGGCGATCCTGGACGAGGGGAAGAATCGCAATCAGGTGATGTCGCACCTCAAGCGTCTGACATCCGAGATCGGGCCGCGGCTGACCGGATCGACCAGCGCCGAGCGGGCGAACGAGTGGTGCCGCGACCTGTACGCGCAGTGGGGCCTGAAGGACGCTCGCCTGGAATCGTGGGGAGAGGTGGCGGTCAGGTTCGACCGCGGGCCTTCGACCGGGAAGGTGCTTCTGCGGCGGGAGAAGAAGGACGACGCGGGGGTGGTGACGGGCGTCGAGTACGACGACCTGCGGGAGTTGACGCTGAGTGCGCAGGCGTGGAGCCCCGGGACGGACGGGGCGGTCCGCGGGCCGATCGTCAAGGAGCCCAAGGACGAGACGGAGTTCGACGCGGCGCGGGAGCGCCTGGCGGGCGCGTGGGTGCTGATCGCGGCGCCCGCGCCCGTGGGACAGCGGGGGATCCGGGGAGCAATGGCGGCCAGGTACGAGTTGCGGCGGTCGGCGATGAAGAAAGTCGCGGAGGGGACGGACGTCTCGACGCTGACGGTGCCCGAGCGGCTGGCGATGGAGCCCGTGGCGGGATACATCTCGACCAGCCGCGACGAGCGGGTGTGGACGGGGGCGGTGCCGGGGTGGCGCGAACTGGACCTCGCCGCGCAGCCGACGCATCCGCACATCGTGGTGCGGGGGTCGGACTACGACGCGATCAACTCGCGTCTGCACGACGGGGAGCCCATCGAGGCGGAGATCTCGCTGCGGCACACGCTGACGCCGGGGCCGTTCCCCGTGTACAACACGATCGCCGAGATCGCAGGGACGGACCTCGCGCACGAGTTCGTGATCGTCTCGGCGCACCTGGATTCGTGGGACGGCCCGGGCTCGCAGGGGGCGACGGACAACGGGACGGGGACGGCGGTGACGCTGGAGGCGGCGCGCATCCTGATGGCCGCGGGCGCGAAGCCCAGGCGGACGATCCGGTTCGTCAACTGGACCGGGGAGGAGCAGGGGCTGCTGGGCTCGGCGGGGTACGTCAAGACGCACGAGGCCGAACTGGACCGGATCTCGGCGGTCTTCGTGGACGACGGGGGGACAAACTATCAGGGCGGGGCGCAGGCGGCGAGCGTGATGGTGCCGATGATGGCGGCGGCGACGGCGCCGATCAACGGGCAGTTCTACAGCCGCGTCGACGGGAAGTTCATGAACGTCAACGTCCAGAACACGGGGGAGCGGATCCCCGGCGGAGGCGGGAGCGACCACGCGTCGTTCAACAGGCTGAACGTGCCGGGGTTCTTCTGGGACGAGGTCGGCCGGGCGGACTACGGGTACGGCTGGCACACGCAGCACGACCGGTACGAACTGGCGATCGAGGAGTACCTGGTGCAGAGCTCGACGAACTCGGCGATGGCGGCGTATCGCCTGGCGTGCGCGGACCAGATGCTGCCGCGCGGGAAGCCGCCCGAGCCGCGGCGGCCGCGGCCTGATCGGGACGCGACGCCAGCGCCGGCTCCGGCGCCGACGGAAGCCCCCGCCGTGCCGGCACCGGCACCAGCGGGGGGGTAACCGTCGTCGTGGAGCAACCCCGAGGCCGGGGGGCGTGGCACCGGGGGCGCTGGAAGTTCGGGGCGTCCCTACTACCATCGGCGGATGCGGGCGCTTCCGAAGCTCAAGCCGGCGGAGGGTGATGCGGCGCACGCCGCGGCGCAGAAAGTGGTCGAGGTCCATCGGCGCCTCGCGGGGTTCGTCAAGGCGGGGATGACGCTGGCGAAGGTGGATGCGTTCGTGGAGCGGACGCTGACGGACCTGCGGTGCCGGTCGGCGTTCTTCGGGTACCGGATCAAGGGGCATCCGCCGTTCCCCTCGCACGCGTGCCTGAGCCTGAATCACTGCGTGGTGCACGGGACGGCGGGGTATCACACCGAGCCGCTGGCGGCGGGGGATGTGCTCAAGCTCGACATCGGGGTGTTCAACCGCGTGGGGAATCAGGAGTGGGTCGGGGACGCGGGGTGGACGTACAGCATCGGGGAGCCGGCGCCGGAGGTGCGGCGGCTGATGGACTGCGGGAAGCGGGCGATTGCGGAAGGGGTCGCGGCGATGCGGCCGGGGTCGCCGTACATCGGCTGGGCGCGGGCGGTGCAGGGGCGGGTGGAGGCGTCGGGGTTCAAGTGCATCGAGCGCTGGGGGGGGCACGGGATCGGGACGGCGCTGCACGGGCCGCCGCACATCTCGAACACGGTGCCGCGGTTTCCCGGGGAGTGGCCCGAGGCGATGAACCTGTGGGAGCCCGGGGTGCTGGTGGCGGTGGAGCCCATGCTGGCGATGACGACCGGGGAGACGTATCAGAAGTTCGTACCGAACACGAAGGACAAGGTGCAGGACTGGCCGGTCTACACGCAGGATGGGTCGATCAGCGTGCACTACGAGCATGATGTGCTGATCACCAACGAAGGGCCGTGGGTGCTGACGGAAGGGATGGACGAGTTGCCGGACGTCCTCTAGGGGGGGGGTCCGGGCGTCACGGAGCGGGTCGAGAGGGAGAGGGCGGCGCCGGATCGGCTACCATCGCGGCCGTGGGGCGAATCGACGACATCTTCGTGGCGCGGCGGGGCGCGGGGCTCGGGACGTTGATGCCCTTCGTGTGCGGGGGGTTTCCCCGGGCGGGGATGCTGGCGGCGACGCTGAGCGCCGTCGAGGCGGCGGGGGCGAGCATCGTCGAGGTGGGGATTCCGTTCTCGGATCCGATCGCGGATGGGTCCATGATCGCGGCGGCGATGCATACGGCGTTGGAGCGGGGGGCGACGCCGCGGGGCGTTTTCGGAGAGGTGGCGGCGCTACGCGGGGGGACGTCGCTGGGATTGGTGGCGATGGTGACGGTCTCGATCGTGCACCGGATGGGGGGGGCGGAGCGGTTCGCGATGGGGGCGCGAGAGGCGGGGTTTGATGGGCTGATCGTGCCCGATGCGCCGCTGGAGGAGTCGGAGGCGCTGGTGCGTGGCGCGGCGGAGGCGGGGATTTCGCTGAGCCTGCTGATCGCGCCGTCGACGCCGCCGCGGCGGGCGGAGGTGATCGCGAAGGCGTGCACGGGGTTCGTGTACCTGGTGGCGCGGGCGGGGCTGACGGGCGAGCGGGGGGCGGCGCCGGAGGTGGAGGGGCGGGTGTCGAGGCTGAGGCAGATGACGGACCTGCCCATTGCGTGCGGGTTCGGGATCTCGACGGCCGCGCACGTGCGGGAGGTGACGCGCCACGCGGACGCGGCGATCGTGGGGAGCGCGCTGGTGCGGCGGATGGGGGAAGCGGACGGGGCGGGAGAGGACGCGGCGGGGGCGGCGGGGGCGTTCGTGGCTGAGTTGGCGGGGGGGATGAGCGAGCCCCGGGCGTGAGCGGGCGGGTGGCATTGCGTCCCTCGCGCGACGGGTGTAGCGCTCCCTGACGGTCGGGGTTCTTCCTGACGGAGGGGTGATGTTGGCGGCTGGGAGGCCCTGACGGGCTGGATCGTCCCTCCTACACTGATCGTCCCCGCGTACAGGGACCCGACCGGTCGGCCGATATACCGGAACCACGCTCCGAAAGGCGTGGGGTTGTCGCGTTTCGAGGGGAAGTCATGCACACGAGCTTGAACGGGAAGACGCGGGATGCGTCTTCGCACCTGTCGGGGTCCATTCCGGGCGGGGCGTCGAATCGGCTGGAGAACGCGATGGCGAACGCGGGAGCGCGGACGGACCGGGTGGACCAGTCGTTCGGGTCGGACGTCTTCACCGAGCGGGTGATGCAGCAGCGGCTGCCCAAGGAGGTCTTCAAGCGGCTGCAGCGGACGATCGAGCACGGGGAGACGATGGACCCGGCGCTGGCGGACGTGGTGGCATCGGCGATGAAGGAATGGGCGATGGAGCGCGGGGCGACGCACTACACGCACTGGTTCCAGCCGCTGACGGGGCTGACGGCGGAGAAGCACGACGCGTTCATCACGCCCGACGGGCACGGCGGGGCGGTGAGCGAGTTCACGGGCTCGGCGCTGGTGCAGGGGGAGCCCGACGCGTCGAGCTTTCCCAGCGGCGGGCTGCGGGCGACGTTCGAGGCGCGCGGCTACACGGCGTGGGACTGCACGAGCCCGGTGTTCCTGAACCGCGACGCGGGGACGGCGACGCTGTGCATCCCGACGGCGTTCGTGAGCTGGACCGGGGAGGCGCTGGACAAGAAGACGCCGCTGCTGCGGTCGATGGAGGCGCTGTCGGAGCAGGCGCTGCGGATCCTCAAGATCTTCGGGACCGACGCGGGGGTGACCCGGGTGGCGGCGACGCTGGGGTGCGAGCAGGAGTACTTCCTGATCGACCGGTCGTACTACTACGCGCGGGAGGACCTGCTCTCGTGCGACCGGACGCTCTTTGGCGCCAAGCCCCCCAAGGGGCAGCAGATGGAGGACCACTACTTCGGGTCGATCCCGACGCGGGTGCTGGCCTTCATGAACGACGTCGAGCGGGACCTGTACCGGCTGGGCGTGCCGCTCAAGACGCGGCACAACGAGGTCGCGCCCGGGCAGTTCGAGCTGGCGCCGCTCTTCGAGACGTCGAACATCGCGTGCGACCACCAGATGCTGACGATGGAGACGCTCAAGCGGGTGGCGGCGCGGCACGGGCTGCAGTGCATCCTGCACGAGAAGCCCTTCGCGGGGATCAACGGCTCGGGCAAGCACCTCAACTGGTCGATGTCGACCAACGCGGGGACGAACCTGCTGGACCCGCGGGACGAGACGCACACGAACATGCAGTTCCTGGTCTTCCTGTGCGCGGTGATCCGCGCCGTGGACCTGCACGCGGACCTGCTGAGGTCGTCGGTGGCGAGCGCTGCCAACGACCACCGGCTGGGGGCGAACGAGGCCCCGCCGGCGATCATGTCGATCTTCCTCGGGGACATGCTGACGGACATCGTCGAGCAGCTCGAGAGCGGGACGCCCAACAAGACGCTCAAGCGCAAGCAGCTGGAGCTGGGGGCGCGGACCCTGCCCCAGATCCCGCGGCACTCGGGGGACCGCAACCGGACGAGCCCCTTCGCGTTCACGGGGAACAAGTTCGAGTTCCGGGCCGTGGGGAGTTCGGCGGCGGCGGCGTGGCCGGCGACGGTGCTGAACACGATCGTGGCGGAGAGCCTGGACGCCCTGGCGACGGCGCTGGAGGCTGATCTCGGGAAGAACCCGACGGAGGCGAAGATGCAGTCGGCGGTGCGGTCGACGCTGCAGAAGACGATCAAGCAGCACAAGCGGGTGCTGTTCGACGGGGACGGCTACACGAAGGAGTGGCACGAGGAGGCGGCGCGGCGGGGGCTGCCCAACCACCGCGAGTCGGTGGCGGCGCTCTCGGAGATGGCGTCGCGGAAGAACGTGGAACTGTTCAAGAAGTACCGCGTGCTGAGCAAGGTCGAGGTGGAGAGCCGCGAGCACATCTTCCTCGAGAAGTACGTCAAGCAGGTGCTGATCGAGGCGGACACGGCGGTGAGCCTGGCGCGGACGATGGTGCTTCCCGCGGCGATCCGGCACCAGACCGAGCTGGCGGAGTCGGTCTCGGCGACCGAGAGCGCGGACGTGGATTCGACGGACGCGCGGGCGGCGCTCGAGGAGTTCGCGGGGCTGACGACGGAGCTG
>Ga0105044_10014636_pt1 | contig 10596 bp, 9 predicted proteins | sample MAT01_FD_78092 | JGI IMG/M metagenome (GOLD analysis project Ga0105044, IMG submission 78092) | Freshwater microbial communities from Lake Fryxell liftoff mats and glacier meltwater in Antarctica - MAT-01 | ecosystem: Environmental > Aquatic > Freshwater > Ice > Liftoff microbial mat | place... | reverse complement strand
CGGCGCCCTCGCCGATGATCCGCGCCCTGGGGGAGTGCCCGGCGAGGGCGCCGGCCACCACACGCGAGGGCGCGTGCGCTACCCATCGAGCCGCGCGCCTCGATTAAATCAGCGGTTCCCTAAAGGATGTGGTGGGAATTAACGGGACTGGGCGGTAGCTTGCCGCCGTTTTGAAACATCCCGCACGCGACCCACTGGCTGAGCTGTTTTTCGACTCGCTGGAAAACGAGCGCAATGTCTCGCCCCGCACCCTGATCATCTACCGCCACGCCCTCGCGGAATTCCGCAGGGCCATGCCCGAGCCCGCTTGGCGCGAGCTGACGGCGGATCATTTCCGACGCTACCTTTTCGCCTGTGCGAAGCGGGAGATGGCGCGGCCCACCATCCGGCTGCACTTTTCGGCGCTACGGACGTTTTTCAAATACCTCACCCAGCGCCACGGCCTGCTCGACAACCCGCTCAAGGAGGTGCAGCTCCCGAAGCTCGAAAAAAAGCTCCCCCTTTTCCTCACCGCCGCGCAGATCGACGAGCTGCTCTCCGCTCCGCTCCGCGTCAAGCCGCAGAAACAGGCTCCGCACTGGATGCCCGCGCGCGACGCCGCCATCCTCGAGCTTTTCTACAGCAGCGGCCTGCGCCTCGCGGAACTCGTGGGCCTCGACGTGAAAGACGTGGACGTTTTCTCCGAAACCGTGCGCGTCCTCGGCAAGGGCCGCAAAGAGCGCGTGGTCCCGGTCGGCGTGCCGGCGCTGGAGGCCATCCAGCGCTACCGGCAGGCGGCGCGCGTCGAGGTCGGTCCGCTCTTTCTCAGCAAAATGCGGGGGCGTATTTCCGCGAGGAACGTCTGGCTGGCGATGCGCCGCTACCTCCCGCACACCAGCATCCCCGTCCGCGTGAGCCCGCACAAGCTGCGGCACAGCTTTGCCACGCATTTGCTCGATGCCGGCGCGGATCTGCGGAGCGTGCAAAGTCTGCTCGGTCACGCGAGTCTTTCGACCACGCAGATCTACACGCACGTCACCACCGAGCGGCTGAAAAAAGCCTACGACGACGCGCATCCGCGGGCCTGAGCCCATGGCGACGCCCGCCCCTCTGCTGCATGTCATCCGCTCGCTGAATCCCGCCGACGGCGGGCCGGTGGAAGTGGTGCGCCTGCTCTGCGCGGCAGCGGGCGGAGATGTGGCAGTGGTGACGCTCGATCCGCCAGATGCGCCGTGGCTCGCGGAGTGGCCGTCGCCGGTGCATGCGCTGGCCGGGTGCGGCGGTTACGGCTGGACGCCGAAGCTCGGGCGCTGGCTGCGGGCGCGGGCGGGGGAGTTTGGCGGCGTCTTCGTGCACGGCTTGTGGCAGTGGCCGGGTGCGGGGACGTGGCAGGCGCTGCGCGGGACGGGCACGCCCTATTTTGTCTTTCCGCACGGAATGCTCGACGGGTCGCATCGCGCGGCGTGGCCGGCGAAGCACGCGCGCAAGGCGCTCTACTGGCGCGCGATCGAGCACCGCGTGGTGCGCGACGCGGCGGCGGTGATTTTCACCTGCGAGGGGGAGCGTCGCGCCGGGCGCGGGACGTTCGCGCCGTGGCTGGCGCAGCACGAGGAAGTCGTGTCGCTCGGAACGACCGCGCCGCCGTTCGCAGCAGCGGACGCGCGTGAAAAATTCTTCGCGCGTTTTCCCGCGCTCCGCGGACAGCGGCTGCTGCTCTTCCTCGGGCGGCTGCATGAAAAGAAGGGCTGCGATCTGCTGATCGCGGCGTTCCGGAAAGTCGCCCCGCCGCTGCATCTCGTGCTCGCCGGGCCGTGCGCGGATCAGGCTTACGCCGCGCGGTTGCGGGCGCTGGCGGAGGGGCTGCCCGTCACTTTCACCGGTCCGCTCTATGGAGAGGAAAAGTGGGGAGCGCTGGCGGCTGCGGAAGTGTTCGCGCTGCCGTCGCACCAGGAAAATTTCGGCATCGCCGTCGCCGAGGCGCTGGCGAGCGGGCTGCCCGTTTTGATTTCCGACCGGGTGAACATCTGGGGCGAGATCGCGCAGGACGGCGCGGGGCTGGTCGAGCCGGATACCGCCGCCGGCACCGAGCGCCTGCTCGCGCGCTGGCTGCAGGCCGATCCGCTGGCGATGCGTGCCGCTGCGGGACGCTGCTTCGCGACGCGGTTTGACATCCGGCGCACGGCGGACAATCTCGCGGCCCTCGTCCGCTCGATCCGCCGATGACCTCGTCCTTTTCCCTCTCCCACCGCCTCGCGCGCGGCCTCTGGCAGCTCTCCTGGGCGCTCCTCGCGCGCTGGACCCCGCGTCCGCTGCATGCCTGGCGCGTGCTCATCCTGCGCGCGTGGGGCGCGCGGATCGGCACGGGCTGCCACATCTATGCGGATGCGCTGATCTGGGCGCCCTGGCAGCTCACGATGGGCGACGGCGCGGTCATCGGCGACCGCGCGGAAATCTACAACGTCGCGCCCATCACGCTCGGTCCACGCAGCATCGTCTCGCAGCAGGCTTTCCTCTGCTCCGCCTCCCACGATCACCGGCGCGAGGATTTCCCCCTGACGACCGCGCCGATCACGCTCGGCGAGCGCGCCTGGGTCGCCGCCCGCGCGATCGTCCTCCCCGGCATCACCATCGGAGCCGGTGCGGTGGTCGGCGCCGGCAGCGTGGTCACCCGCGACGTGGCCGCCGGCTGCACCGTCGCCGGCAACCCGGCGCGGATCGTGCGCGAAGCAGGGGCCGCACGATGAATCCTTCATTTCGCAACTCCGGTCCCCGTCCCCGATTTTTCACTTTCCATCGTCGGGTTTCAGGTTTCAGGTCGGACCGGCGCACGATGCCTTCCCCCCAAACAGACCTTCATCTGCCGCCGTTCATAAACCCCTTCCATGTCTGACCCATCCAGTTGGCCACTCCGCCTGACCGAGCGCCTCCACATCGTCGTGGCGCTCCTGTCGGCGCTTGTCCTCACCGTCATCCTCGCCGTCTCCGTCGGGAGCGGAGACCTGACCAGGGTCGCTGTGGTCATGATGGGTCTCGGGTGCATGGCATTGGTTCTGATGCTCGGCGAAAAATACTGGCTGCTGATCCCGTTCGCCTTCTCGTCGCAACTCCCTGCCTTTCCGATCCGCGGCAGGCTGCTGGAACTGCCGGAGATCGTCGCGATGTTATGCAGCCTGACCTTTCTTGTGCGCTTTGTCGTCAAGAGGCAGAGATTCACCATATTCAGAAGTCACCACGCCCCTTATCTCCTTTATGCAGGCTGGGTGGCGTTGATTTTTCTACTCCATCCCATCGGCTTCAGCGGATTGGCCGACTCCGGTGCCGGACTGGGCGGGGCGCGATTTTATGCAAAAATCATGCTCGCCTTGGCCGCATTCCTGATCATGGCGAACCAGGTGGTCACCGAACGGGACTGCAAGTGGATCATCGTTCTGCTACTCATTGGAACGATTCTGGAGTCCGCTTGGCAGATTGGCATTTATTTCCTCCCCAGTTTCCTCGGTGCCTACGTCGATCTGACTGCAGATCCGGATTCCTATTACACATGGCACCAGTCGCTTGCCATCGTGCCGATTCTTTTAATTACCCTTGGATTTGCGCGATTCAAGGCTGCTGAGCTGTTCTCACTCAAGCGACCTTGGGCGGTAATCGTGTTTGGTATCTGTGTCGTGTTGATCGCCATGAGCGGCAAGAGAGCCGCCATCGCGTCCGTCCCACTGTTTGCGATCACCGCTGCTTTCGTGCGCCGGGAATGGGGATTCCTAGGGCTTTGGCTGGGCGGAGCGCTTTTGGCCGGATCCATCATCGTGCTCGGGCACGGCGACCTTTTCCGATTCCCTCTGACGGTTCAGCGGGCGTTCTCGGTCTTGCCGGCCAAATGGGATACTGACATCACCTCGATGGAGGGCGGATCCGACCCATTCCGTGCCGAACTCCGACGGCAGGCTTTCAAAAAAATCCAACTCGATCCCTGGATCGGAGAAGGTTATAAAATCGATCTGAGCGTGGGGCAGGCGCTGAGTGCGCAATACGCCACTCGGGGAGGCGACATTGAGTTGCAGGTGATGCCTTTCTCCATGGGCTCCGCCTGGCACAATACCTGGCTGGGCTACGCGGCGGATTTCGGAATTCCCGCCTCCCTCCTCGCGGGGATCATTTTCCTCACAGTGCTCCACCGATCATGGAAGACATTCCGGGCATCGCCCCAAAATTCGTTCACTCAGATGCTCGCCCTCTATATTTTTTTCGTTACCGTCAGAGCTTTAACATTCTCTCATACTGGAGGCCACTCTTCGTTGGACGCTTATCAACGATGGTGGATGTATGGGCTTCTGGTGGCCATGTGGCTTAGCAACCGCGATCGGCAAACCGCCCAGATCTCTGCCAAGGTTCCAGGGGATGGGCGGACGGTGCTACACCCTACCTCTGTGCGTCAGACGCGACGCGTGCCCGCCACAATCAAAGACTCGCGCTTTTAGGAAGTGACTCTGGCGGGCGTTTTGGAAAATTGGATGGCTCGGTTTGCGCGAGAAGGCGCCCTACTGCCGCGGGGTTATATCGATCATTTCCAAATGCGGCAGTCCAAGGCGGCCGGCCACAATCACGCCATCCGTTGAATAGGTTTCCAGAAGATCGACTTCGGCAAGAATCTTGAATCCATACCTCTCCAGCTCATCCCGGCAGCGATAGTGCAGGAAGTTATGATGGGTGGAGACGAACACGTAATCAACCATCTTCCTACTGAACGCCTCCTTCGCCCCCTTTAGCATTTCCAGCTCGTGTCCCTGAATATCGGCGTGCAGAATATCGATACGATTGATGCACTTGTCGTGGATGAGCGAATCAACGGAGATCGTGGGGACTTCTCCAAGTTGAGGCTTCGACCCGACATAAGCTCTGGTAAAATCTGCGATTCTCCCATTTGCCGAGAAATTCTTCTTTCCGAACTCCATGTTCTCCCCCCGCGGTTCGACGCAAAAACACCGTCCGTCAGGAAGTATGGATTGGAACCAGAGCGAATAAAATGCCCAGTAGGAGCCAAGCTCAACCATGGTGTAGGTTTTGGAACCGCGCTCCAGCAACCATTTCAGGACCTGCCCAAAGGCAAATTCCTCCTGCGGTTCGTGAACGCCGCGGTTCTTCTGAAGCAGGCTTGTCATCCCCGCACCCGTGTAGCTATCTGGAACAACCTTGATGCCATTGTGCATGATCAGGAAACCGTCAACGATCTTGCCCGCGTCGGGAACACGCGAGATCTTCTCATTATCCGGTCCCGCGCATACGTCTCGAATCTTTAGATCAAAGTCTTCTGTTGCAGACCATTCCCGTGAGAACCGCCTGAACGCGCTGTATAGTTGGACGCGTTTGAGCATTCCTGGAGGCTTAAAGAAAAGGTGGCGAAACGTGTACCACTTACTCTGCAGGGAGCGGCTGGAAAATAGCGGGTCAATCATAGAAAGAAGCGATGAGGCTTGACTCAATCCGGTCCGTTGCGCAAAACGAAATCTGCGGGAGTGATTTCCTTATCGGGCCGGAGTAGGGGATACAGCGGCTTCTGCCCCATAACGGATGCCCACCGAGTGAAGGAACTCTGACCGGCACCTACGATATAGTCGCACTCGGCGAGGATATACATATCTTCAATAAACGGGCCTGGGCCGCGAAACACCTTCAGTCCGTGAAACAACCTTTCATCCTGGTTCTGGTTGGAGCACACAAGAAACACGACACGGCGTTGGGGAAAAAGTGCAAGAATCTTCCACATCACCCCGACATAGGCCTCTGCCGAAAAACCATCGGTGCGGACCGGGTCCGTGAAGTTGTCGCCCTGACGGATATGCACGCCCACAACGATGTCCCCGGCCTCCCGCACTGGAGTGAAGTGGCGGACGATACGCTCCCGGATCTCCGGAACGAGTCGGAAATGCTCCCGAATCGCTTCGATGTGGGCTCCATAGTTTTCCCAGTATCTATGCTTGTAAGAGCCAGTTAAGAAGACAAATTTATACTTGCTGGCAGCTTCAATAAACTGAGGACTGCCAAGATCGTAATCATCGGCTGTCCAATGATGGTCGATCCAACAGGAGTTTGGTACCAGCTTCAGGAGTCGGAGAGCGGCTGCGAGGCGGATGGTATAATAGCATGCAATCTGCAAGAACTTGCCGATCCAGTTCGCGCTTTGCGAAGGGTAACGGCAGAGGAGGTCGTGGTGTGTGTGATTGAAGAATTCTGAGTAAAGCGAGAAAGCGGGGTTTGCGATATGGACTTCGTGATCACGCGCGAATGCGATGAGATGCGAGAATTGCGCAAGCCGGTTGCCGATTTGGCCGATGCTCTGGACGACGATAATCATCTTGATGAGCCTACGGTTACGATTTCTTTTTGCCAATATTAATAACACAAGGCCCGGCGTGGGGATTTAACGCCTTATGAATCGCGTGCGACGCGAGGCCGGCAAGTCCTCTGCGCGTGTTTTACAGAGGCCCGGCGTCTCCAGCAGCGTCTTGACCGCGGCCCGGAGGCCAGATGGCGAAGAGTGGCGGGAATTCACTTCTGCCAGAAATCATAGCCGCTCCTGATGGTTCGTGCGCCCTGAATGAGCGCCGGGCAAAGCAATTAATTCCACCGGCTTCGAGTCCTCGCAGTCAGTGCTTGGACCCTTGGCTATCCAAGCTTGACTGACCCGCGACAGATTGAATTGATGACGCGAGACGAATTCGCTCTTTCGTGAGTTTGATTGCGTTACTTTCCTCCCGTCCAAACAATACTTGAATACCGACCCAGAAATGCACGCCGCTCTAAAAAAAGTGAAATATGTCATCCGCGGCTTCGTTGGAATGCGTCCGAGCGCGGAAGTCCCGGTTTTGTCCGGCAGGCTGCCTGCAAGATGAGAGGCCCTTTGACCAGGCTGCGCGAGGAACTTCGCGCGCGTCGCACAGTCAGAAGTCATATTTGGCAGTCCCTTGCCAACTACCTGCAGCAAGGGTTTGGACTTTTTCTTACTATCGTCCTGGCAAGAATCCTGACACCGGTCGACTTCGGTGATTTCGCCTATGTGGCGGCCACGGTGTTCCTGTGCTTTCTACCAGCCACTTGGTCGTTAACACCCATTATGCTCGCAGACGGGGCCCGCAGCCCTGATCTTTACCGCAGGATCCTCGGCGGCTCATGGATCATAGCCAGTGTAAAGGTATTGATCCTGGCCGCTCTGATTGGATGGTTTCTTTACACCCAGAGATGGCAACTTGCACTACTAGCGCTGGCAGTTGGCGCTCCCGAGGCACTGAGGGAGATCGTAAATTCAAACAAAACCTGGCTTGAAGGTGCCGGAAATTTCAAGCCTAACTCGATTAGTGCCGGTGTCGGCGCAGTGATTATCGTATTAACCATGATTCCGGCAGCCTTCGCGGGTTGCGGATCCCTTGCGCTTGCCATTCCTGGAATTGTGGGTCTCCTGAGCGATTTTTTTGTCTATCGACACTACGGAAGGAAGGAATTCTGGGCTCCGCTGGATTGGCGCGCACTAAGATCACTGCTGAGATCCGGGCTCTGGATATGGCTGGGTGCGATTTCCGACATCGGCATTTTTCGGATGGACAAGTGGTTTGTGGGATACTACGCGGGATCGGACATGCTCGGACAATACACCCGAGCCTTTAATTTCGCTCCATTGAGCCAATTGGCACTGAGTTCGTTTCTTGCGAACCCAACAGTCTCTGCGCTGGCGCGTTCCGAGAATCAAAGGCAGCGGCGACGACTCTTCCTGAAGACGGCTGCGGTTGTTACCTTCGGCTCGATTGTAAACTGGGCTCTATGGTGGTTTTATGCGCCTCAACTTGTTCCTTTCATTTTCGGCAAGCAATGGGCGCCAGCAATCCCGCTTTTTAAGACATTCTCGATACTCAGTGGCTGCTATGTGCTTTATTTTCTGCCGGCAACGGTGCTCTTCGCATTCAAACGCTACCGTGAGCTGGCAATAGTGCGTATGATGGCTTTTGCAGTTTTCGTGATTTGGCTGGCTGCTGGCAGAGGCAACGTCACACCGGAGCAAGTGGGGTGGATGCTGCAGCTAACGCTTGCCATTCAGGGGGCGGTTCTTTTCGGCCGGGTGTTTTTCCTGTTGAGATGACCCTGCCAGAGGCTCAGCGTCAAAAAGCACTTGCGAATCCCTTTACGGCTCGAGAATTCACGATATATGTCGCCCCTTCGCAACTTCCCGAACCGTATGGCCCAATATAATCCTGAGCATTTTTGGGAGAAATCCCACTCCGAGGTGAAATCATCGAATGTCAAGCTTGGCATCGGCGTGCAGCATGTCGGAGGAGGAGAGTCGGAAGCGCAGGCCGAGGCTCTGTACATAATGAGGAAGGTTAACATGCGACGCCTCTTGCGGAAATGCCGGAACATCAGAAAACCACGGATCTTCGAACTCGGAAGCGGCGGGGGCTATTGGGCGCGTTTTTTCCGAATGATGGAACCATCTTTGTATGTCGGGTCTGACCTTTCATCAAGCGCGGTGTCTCGTCTTCGCGCGGAGTTCCCGCAGGCCAAATTCGTGGAAATGAACCCTCCCGCTCTTGCATGGCAGGAGATTGCAGGACACGGTCCATTCGACCTCTGCCTTGCTATCGACGTCCTCTATCACATTACTGATGACGGCCTGTGGAGTGATGCCTTGATGCGCTTATGCCAGAACACCCACGAGGAGGGATACGTAATTATCGCTGACTATTTCTATACCCAGCCTTGCGGCATGCCAACATCCACGCATGTCAATTTTCGGGAGTTGCAAAGATACCTGGACATCCTTCATCAGAACCAATTTGCGGTCGAGTACATTCAACCGGTGTTTTATATGCTAAACCGTGGCAACAGCGGGCCGTGGCGGGACCATAACAGGCTGGTATCGCTGGCTCTTCGGTTTTTGCAGTCCAATTATTTAGGATTACGCCTGCTGGTTGCCGTTGACTGGGTGCTTACCCTGTTCGCCCGCCCCATGGATCCAAAGTGCAAGACCCGTCTGCTGGTGGCGCGCAAACTCAGCAAGGCGGCGGAAACCGTCGGGTAGCCGTATGCGGATCACCATGGTTTCCACAGATTTTCTCCCAAGCATCGGAGGCGTTACTCAGCACATTGTGGAGGTAGCCAAAGCGATTCTGGCAAGGGGTGATTCCCTTGAGGTGGTTGCGCCAGCCTATGCCAGTGCTTGGAAAGATATCTGGAAGCCGCCCTACCTTGAAACGCAGCAAGGCATACCGGTCTGGAGAATTCCCTACGTGATCAACCGTACGGTGAAGTTTGTCACCGGCCAGATCAGTTCGCGGATTAGTGGCCGGCGGTTCAACAAGGCCTTGCTAAGAAGGCTGCATGAAACGAAACCGGAAGTGGTTCACTGGCACGCGCTGGAATCGCGGTGGCATCCGATGAGGGACTGGTCTGGGTCAGCACGGGTATGGACAAATCACACCTCTCATTTCATCGTGGGTCTTACTTCCCGGCGTCGTGCGTTCTACCAGACGGAGGCGGAACAGGCTGACGAAATCATTGCACCCAGTGAGGAGCTTTGCGACCTGACGGCCTCGCTGGCGATTCCGCGGGAGCGCATCCATTTCATCCCCAATGGGGTGGACTGCCGGCGGTTTTCGCCCGCTGCGGACGCCGAGGTCTGGCGCAATCAGTTACACCTGAAGGATGGTGAGCGTGCCGTTCTTTGTCCGCGCCGCCTTGAGCGAAAGAACGGGGTCAGCTATTTCATCCAGGCGGCCATCCTGCTGCTTCGGCAAGGTTGCAAGAATACAAGGTTTGTGACTGCAGGAGACTTTTCAGGGCCCAAGGCCGAATCCGAGGAGGAATTGGTGGCCCGCCTAGTTTCGGAGTCCGGGTTTGATGATCGCTTTACCCTCCTTGGCAGGGTACAGAATCAGGATATGCCTGGGCTTTACGCCTGCTCTCATGTGGTCGTGATGCCTTCGCTTATGGAGGCAACCAGTTTATCGGCAATGGAAGCGATGGCGACCAGCAAGCCGATTGTTTCCACGGATGTCGGCGGGCTTCCTTTCCTTGTCCGAAATGATGAAAACGGGCTGCTGGTTCCGCCCAGGGACGCGGCCCGGCTGGCTGAGGCGATCAAGCGGGTGATGGATGAGCCTGAGCTAGCGGCACGCTTTGGAATGGCGGGACGTGCCAGAGTGGAGCGGGAGTTGGATTGGAGCGCGATCGCCGAATCCACCAGGAGCATCTACCGAAAGGCCATCGAGCGATACACATCCAGCAAGGCGGGCACTTCCGGCAACCGATGAGTTCCAAACCAAGAATACTTTTCCTCCTTGGCACAAGACCGGAGGCTATCAAACTTGCGCCGGTCATCCGTGCCGCAAAGGAAGCGCGCTGCTTTGACGTGACGCTTTGCCTCAGCGGCCAGCACAAGCACATGGCGGTGCCGATGCTGGAGCATTTCCGACTGAAGCCCGATGTGATTTTTGATGTGCCCAGAGAGGTGGGCAACCTCCCGCACCTTATCAGCGCGGTGTCATCTGGCGTCGGAGGCATCTTTTCCGAGCTTCGCCCCGATTTAGTGATCGTGCAGGGAGACACAACCTCTGCAATGGTCGGAGCTATTTG
>Ga0105044_10014635_pt1 | contig 10597 bp, 8 predicted proteins | sample MAT01_FD_78092 | JGI IMG/M metagenome (GOLD analysis project Ga0105044, IMG submission 78092) | Freshwater microbial communities from Lake Fryxell liftoff mats and glacier meltwater in Antarctica - MAT-01 | ecosystem: Environmental > Aquatic > Freshwater > Ice > Liftoff microbial mat | place... | reverse complement strand
TCCTGGGGTTGCTCCAGCGTCTGCTGCTGGTGCTGTTCCTGCATCTGTTCCTGCTTCTGCCTGTCTATCCGCAGCCTCGGGTTCACCCCCCGCGGCCGCTGCAGCGATTTCTGTCGAAGCGTCGCCTGCAGCGATCGCGGATGGACTCTCTTCCTGCTGCGGCGGCTGGGCAATCACAAGGGCCTGCGCAGGCTCGGCGGGTACACCATGAAAGGCAGCAGATGACGTATCGGCCGGGTCGTCAGCAGGCGGCGGAGTATCTGAGGGGTGCGACATGAAAGGTGGCGTGCGCTGCCTCCAATGGCGGCGCTAACAAAGTCAGGCAAGTCTTTATTGTCGTCGGGGATGAGGGCCTTGACGCAGTGACCGCAAAGCACGATCTGGATCAACGCTGTTCAGCCGCTGTTCAGCCGCTGTTCAGCCAGTCCTGCGCCACGAGCCAGCGGTGTTTGACACCGTGCAACCGCCAGCGCCGCAGCCGACTCTCAGCGCCCGGTGTCCTGCTTGAGGACCGGCCGCCTGCGCCATTGCAACGGCCAGGGTCCCACAGGCTGTTGCTTCATCCGCTTGATCGTCTTTTCACAGCCCCAGGCTGCCCGTCTGACCGTGTTCTGAAAGGCCACCTGGATGCAGCCAGCGCGTCTCAGCAGCGCGGGGTGCCGTCGGGTTCATCGCAACCGCCAGGCGGCGCAAGGCTTTGGGGCGCAGCCAAAGTCAGCCCCCACGCTGCTGGCAGATGCTGCAGATCGGCGGGCTCGTCGATATCGGGGATGGCCGGCAGTTCGGCGTGCCGCAGCCCGGCAGCCTGCAACCTGCTGCGGGTGTGCTGCATCACTTCAGCGGTGCTCCAGATCATGTTGTCGAACAACTCGCGCTGGGGTTGTTGCAAACCGACCAGGCCATAGCCACCGTCCAGCGCCGGCACGAACACGGCATCGTGGTTGGACAGCTCGGCCGCTGCGCGCCGCAGCATGGCTGCGTCGAGGGCGGGCAGATCAGTGCCCATCAGCATCCAGGGCAGCCGGGGTTCAGCGCTTGCCGCTTGCGCAAACACGGCCGCCATGCGCTGGCCGACGTCGCCTTCGGGCTGCAGCCTGAGAAGCAGCCGGTGGCGGGATTGCAGGTGCCGGAACACCGGGTGCAGGGTGCTTGGGGTGACCCAAAGTTGCACCGGTCCCAGCTGGGCTGCAAACGCCTGCTCGACGGCGTGGCACAGCAATCGCCGCGCCAGCGCCGCAGCCCCGTTGGCCCCCAACGCGGGGATCAAGCGCGTCTTGGCCAAGCCTGCAACGGGGGCTTTGGCCATGACTGCGATACCTGTGCGGGGCAAGGTCATAGGGTGTGGTGCAGGCTGTTCAGGGGCCTGGCTGGCCTCACGCGTCAGGCCAGGGGGTGGCAGGCTGTGTGCCTTCAGTGGCGGCACCGGCTCCGGCATCTGGGTCACTCATTGGTAGGCCCGGGCCAGCGTCTCGGCAGATTCGCCGCGCCAGTAGCGCCAGCGCAGTTGCCACATCAGCCAGATGGTTGACCAGGCACCCCGCTGATCCCAGCGGCGTCCTGATGTAAGCGCACGCTCAGCGATGAATGCAGGCGCTGAAAGCAGCCGCAAGCGCTTGCAGATCTCGATGTCTTCCATCAGCGGTTGATCCGGAAAGCCGCCGACCGCATCAAACGCGCCTTTGCGCATGAAGATCGCCTGGTCACCCGTGGCCAGTTGGCTCAGCCGCGATCGCCAGTTCATCATGCGTGCAACCATCGGCAGCCAGCGGCTGCGGCCGCTGATGCGCACATCGAATCGCCCCCATTGCGCTGCAGCCGGGGCCGAAGGCGCCAAGGCTGCCTGGACAAGCTGCCAGGCCTGCGGCGGCAAGCGGGTGTCTGCGTGCAGGAACAGCAGTGCGTCACCCTCGGCCCGTGCAGCGCCAAAATTCATCTGCCGGGCACGGCCGCGCGGCCCCGTCAGCACCTGGTCGGCCAGCGGCCCGGCCAACGCCAGCGTGTCGTCACTGCTGCCGCCGTCCACGACGATCACTTCGTGCCCGGCCAGGCGCCAGGGTGCCAGCGCCCGCAGAACGGTTTCAATTTGAGCCGCTTCGTTCAGTGCCGGCATCACGACGGAGCATCTCCAGGACCGGGCCGCGACCAGTCCATCCCCCTCGGCCGCCGACCAAAGTGGCGGAGCCGCATTTTCATCAGAGATCACAGATTGCGCTGGTTGTCTCATCTTTGATCAAGACTTGATCTTTGGCATGGTGGTCTGCTCAAGGCGATGGTGAATCTGCCGATAGCCTCCCGATGGATTCACTGGTTGATTCTGCCTATCTTGGCGACCCTGCTGCGGCTTCGACTCGGCCCTGGTTGGGCCCTTGGGTCCGTGCCATGGACAGGCTCGGCTTGGCGGGCAATGGCGCCCATCAGGGTCGCAGACGCGTACTGAGTCTGGATCGCCAACGTCTGGCATGGATGATTTGGGTGGCTGCAGTGGCCGGTGCCGGCCTTGCAGCGGCGCTCAGTTGGCATGCGCACGCGCGACTGGCCGAGCGCACGGCAGCGCTGGCAGTGAGCTGGGTGGATCAGCGCCTGGATGCCGTGGCGCAGGACTTGCACCGGCTGGCCAAGGTGGGCGACGCGATCGAGGACGCCGAAGCGGGTACCTGCTCGCAGCTCTGGGTTGAGCAGCTGCTGGAAGCCAGCCTCAGCTCGGCCGTGGTGCGTCGATTCGAGTGGGCGAAATCCGGCAGTCTTTTGCGCTGTGGGCCGCAAGGGCCGAGACTGGCGCAAGTCCCGCAATTGCCGCCGCAAGTCCCGCAATTGCCGCCGCAAGTGCTGCAACTGCCGGAGGAGGCCGAAGCAGTCTCGCTGCAGCCGCGCTCAGGCCTGTCGTTGATGCTCGGGTTGCAGATCGCGGCGCACCCGGTGCTGGCCCACGCCCGGCAAGACGGCACCACTTTCAACGCCGAGTTGGAAGAGCGTGCGCTGAACCTGCCCTCCACGCTATGGGTTCCGACACTGGCTGGCGCGGACCTGGGGGTCACTGTGCTCTCTGCAGAAGGCGCCATCTTGCCGATCTGGGGCGCCAGGATCGACAGCGAATCGGCTGCACAGTCTCTTGTTCCCGTGGCCGAAGCTGCCTCCAGCAAGCACCGGTTTGGTGTGCGCGTGCAGCCACAGGCCCGCAGCATGCTGTCCTCGCTGACGCTGACAGCCCTCACGACGGCACTTGGCGCTGTGCTGGCAGTGCTGACCGTTGCAGCCCTGGTTTGGCGCAGAGCGGTGTTGCGCTCGCGGCTGGTGCACCGGCTGGGCACCGCGTTGCGGCGGCGTCAGTTCGAGCCCTTTGTGCAGCCCATCGTCGATCTGGCCAGTGGCCGCTGTGTCGGCGGCGAGGTGCTGATGCGCTGGAACCATCCGCAGCGTGGAGTGCTGGGGCCGGGCGAGTTCATCGAGGAAGCCGAGCGCACCGGCTTGATCATCGGCATGTCGGAGTTGACGATGCGGCTGGCCGCGCACCGGTTGTCGCCGCTGGCACTGGCCAACTCGAGCCTGTACTTCTCATTCAACGTCACCCCTGGCCAGTTGCGTGAACCAGGTTTTGCTCAGCAACTGGCCGACATCTTCAGGCCTGACACCTTGCCACGTGAGCAGGTGCTGCTGGAGCTGACCGAGCGCGATTTTGTGGACTCTCGTGCCCAGGCCACCTTGTTGAGGTTGAAGGCCGATGGCTGGCGCATCGCCATCGACGACTTTGGCACCGGCCAGAGCAGCCTGGCATCGATCGAGCGCCTGGCGGTAGACCGCATCAAGATCGATCGTGCGTTTGTCAGCACGATCGAAGAGATGACGGTCAACCGCCCCGTGCTGGACGCGATCATCGGTTTGGCGCGTGAGCTGCAGGTGCCATTGATCGCCGAGGGCGTGGAGACGCAGACGCAGTGGGATTACCTGGCCACGCGCGGGGTGGCCAGCGCGCAGGGGTATCTGATGGCGCGGCCGATGCCGATTGGCGAGCTGTTGCGCTGGTTGCCGTCCAATCTCGCCGAACCGGCCCATCGGCCCAGCGTGGCCAGGCTGCCGCAGGCCAACCCGGCGCCGCAACTGGCCGAAGCCAGTGGCTCATTGGCAAACCCGGCCCAAGCCGGCCCACTACAGTCCTCAGCGCCGTTGGGTGAGGTCAGCCAGGCGCAGCGTGACTTGTGGCGCAGCATGGGCGCAAACGGCGGGCTGGAGATCAAGGATCGCAGCTACCGCATGCGCATCTGGCCGGCTTGTTTCGTCGGCTCGGAAGCCGTCGACTGGCTGGTCAGCCACTTGCGGGTCAGCCGCAGCGAAGCCCTGCGCTGCGGCCGCGCGATGCTGGCCGTAGGCTTGATCCGGCATGTCGCTGGCGAACACGATTTTAAGGACGGCGGTTTCTTTTACAGTCTGGCCGCTACCCCGATAGCCAGCGACAGCAGGATGGATGCCGAGGTGTTTGCGCTCAAGAAGGCGTTGCAGGCATCGATGGACTTCCCGTGGTGCCCGCACAGCCGCGGCTTGCTTCGTCATCAGCGCTGTGCCACCGGGCGCACCATCGTGGACTGGATCCTGCAGCAAAAGCCGGTGTCGCGATCAAGAGCAGCGCTGTGGGCAGCCCAGATGATGCAACTCGCAGCTCTGCGCCATGTCTATGACGACAAGCCGTTCAGGGATGATCGGAGTTTGTATCGCTTGGGTTGAACGGCGATTGCGCCGGGAGCTCACTCACCCGATCGGCTTGACTTGAGTCGGTGCTCTGCAGGCGGTGCAAGACCTGTTTCGATCCACTGGCCTGCCTCAAACCAAGGACCTGTGCAAAGCGCATCGCGCAGCATCTCCAAGGCGTCCAGCCCCCAGAAGTGCCGGCCTGCAAGCTCGAAGCCCGGCACGCCAAAGACACCGCTGTCGATCGCTTGCTGGGTGCGCTGGTGCAAGGCCAGCTTGATGGCTGCGCTGTCCGGGTCCTGGTTTGGCGCCAATTGGGACCGCAGCGCGGCCAGGCGGGTGGGGTCGGTGGCATCTTCGCCGCCCAGCCAGACGTGCCTGAACAAGGCTTCGACCACACGGCGGTTGGGGCTCGGGTCAACGGGCTCGCCGGACGAGGCCTGGGCAGCCGACGGCTCAGCGCAAGCCAGGGCCAGACGCAGCAGCGGCAGCGGGTTGAAAGGATGTTGTGCCGGTGTGTCGAGCGGGATGCCGGCCCGCTGTGCCCACCAATGCAGGTGCCTGAAGGTCCAGGCCCGCTTGGGCTCGATCTCTGCCGGGCCCTTCTGGCCCCAGTGTTTCAGCAGGCCGGCAAACAGGATCGGCCGGTACGCCACGGTGTAGCTGCAGCCGGCCAGCGCTTGCGGCAGGTGCTCGAAGGCGAGGTAAGCAAACGGCGAAATCACATCGAAGTGGAAGCGGATGACTTGCATCTTTGAACTGCCGCTCACGCTGCTACTCGCTCGACCCATTGCTTGGGGCTGCGGCCTGCGCGCTGGGCAGTTGTCTGTGGACAAGGCTCGCGCATACCTCTATCTTCTCAGCGTCGTCCAGCAGGCTCCAGACGGCAATCTCGTCCAGGGTACGCAGGCAGCCTTCGCACCAGCCGCTCACGGGGTCCATGTGGCACACGCCCACGCAGGGAGAAGCTACGGGGTCGCTCACTGAACTGCCACCTTTGCTGGGTTTGTCGCTTCGGTTGTCGTTTGGACTGCTGTTTTGATGGCAGCTTGGCGCGCCGCCAGCGCTTTGCCGGCCCTCGACACGCTGCTGCGCCCCAGGGCTTGGCTGATGAAGCTGCCTGCCTCGACCAGCTTGTTCAGGTCCAGGCCCGTGTCGATGCCCATGCCGTCCAGCATGAACAGCACGTCTTCAGTCGCCACGTTGCCGGTGGCCCCTTTGGCATAGGGGCAACCGCCCAGGCCACCAATGCTGCCGTCAAAGACATGCACGCCCATTTCCAGGCAGGCGTAGATGTTGACCAAGGCTTGCCCATAAGTGTCGTGGAAGTGCCCACTGACCTCGCCCAGAGGGAAGTGTTTCAGCGCTCTTGCCATCGCCGCCTGCACTTTGACCGGGGTGCCGACGCCGATGGTGTCGGCGATGCCGCAGTGGTCCACACCGATGTCCTTGAACAAAAGCACCCCGGCCTCGACCTCGTCGGCGCTGACCTTGCCTTGGTAGGGGCAACCCAGTGCGCAAGAGAGGGCCGAACGCACCTTCAGCCCTGCCGCATGGGCGGCCACCACCACGGGCCTGAAACGCTCGATGCTCTGGGCAATCGAGCAATTGATGTTGCGCTGGCTGAAGGCCTCGGTCGCTGCGCCGAAGATCACGATCTCATCCGGCCACTGCGTCCGTGGCGCAGACAGCGCCATTTCCAGACCCTTGAGGTTGGGGATCAGCACCGAATAGCGCACCCCTGGCTGGCGCTGAATGCCTGCCAGCACTTGTGCGTTATCGGCCATCTGCGGCACCCACTTGGGGCTGACAAAGCTGGTGACCTCGATCTCGCGACAGCCGGCGGCTTGCAGGCGCTGCACAAGCTCGACCTTGAGCGCGGTGCTGACCGGCGCGGCCTCGTTCTGCAAGCCGTCGCGTGGGCCGACTTCAACAAGCGTGACATGGCTGGGTTTCATGGCTGGATCGGTGTTGTGTCGTTGATGTAGCGGCCTATTGTCTTTGGTCTCGCTTGCCGCTGCTTCGACGCAGCGAATTCAAGCGCCTGCGCTGGTGTTGAGTGCGCCTGCCGGCTGCACAAAGGCTGCACAAAGCTCGCCCATCCACGGCACACTTGCGGTCCAGAACCCAAGTGCTGCGACTTGTCGAATGAACCGAACGCGTTGCCTGAAAATTGCCGACCGCATCCACACCTGGCTTTTGCAGGAGTTGGGGCAGGGCATCGAGCGCGAGCGCATGCTGGCTGACCCGCTGTACGCGCGCGACGTGCTGTTGGTGTGTGATGCGTATGTTGGTACGCCGATGCCGATTCTGTCGGCGCACTTCAGGACGGCCGCCGCAGACGAAGTAGAGCTTGACGAGTCTGAAAGCCCGGCTTTCAGCCCTTCGCGCTTTTTGAGTTCACTGTTTGGCACGCAAGCGGCAGATGAGCCGCTGGCCGATGCGGCCTGGCGGCGCGACCCTGACTGAGCAACCCGACCTTCCCTCGGTCCTTCATTCAGAGGCAACGGGCGAGTCGGCGCTCTTCAAGCGCAACAGTTCGCCACCTTCAGCGACCTGGTCACCCACCATGTACAGCACTTCCACCACCACGCCGTCGTGGGGCGCGTGCAGCGTGTGCTCCATCTTCATCGCTTCCATCACCGCCAGCGCCTGACCTTTTTGCACGCTGTCGCCAGCCTTGGCCAGCAGTGCAATCACCTTGCCGGGCATCGGCGCGCTCAGGCGCCCGCCCTCTTCTGCCTGGTCAGCGGCATGCAGCAGGGGGTCGGTTTCGGTGACCAGTGCACTGCCGCTGGCGGCAAAAACCGCAAAACGCTCGCCATGGGCGTAGACGCAGAGGCGATGGCGTTGCGCGCCCAGGTGGATCTCGAACTGGTCAGCACCTTGGGCCCGGGTCTGCAGCGGCCAGCGTTGATCGCCCAGTTGCAACTGGGTGGCGCCGTCGTGCAGCCGCTCCAGCACAGCGACAGTGGCCTGGCCCTGGATGTCCAGGTTGAGCCTGCGCCGGGCGCCGCCAAACAGCCGCCAGCCATCGCGGCGTGACCAAGGGTCGGCGTCCTCCAAATCAGCCTCGGCCGCCAGCCGGTGGGCGGCCACACCTGCTGCTGCCAATTCCGGCGCCAGGGGCGGTGCTTCAAACAATGCGGTGTGCTCGCGCTCGATCAGCGCCGTGTCGAGATCGGCGGTGCTGAAAGCGCGCGTGGCGAGCAGCTTGCGCAGGAACGCCACGTTGGTGTGCAAGCCCATGATGTGGGTCTGAGCCAGCGCCGCCGACATGCGGGCCAGGGCCTGGCCACGGTCTTCGCCCCAGACGATCAGTTTGGCGATCATCGAGTCGTAGTGCGGGCTGATCTCATCCCCCTCGACCACGCCGCTGTCGACGCGCGGCAGCACTTCGCTGCGCTCGAATCGCACGTGGGCAGGCCAACGCGCGACGTGCAAGGTGCCCGTGGCGGGCAAGAAATTGGCGTCGGGGTTTTCGGCGCAGATGCGGGCCTCGATCGCGTGGCCATTCATCCGCAATTGGTCCTGGGACAGTGGCAGCGGTTGACCTGCAGCCACACGCAACTGCCACTCCACCAGGTCCAGCCCGGTCACGGCTTCGGTCACCGGGTGCTCGACTTGCAAGCGTGTATTCATCTCCATGAAATAGAAGCGCAAATCACCGTCGTCGGTTTCTTCGGCGATGAATTCCACCGTGCCGGCGCCGACGTAATTCACTGCCTTGGCCGCAGACACTGCGGCAGCCCCCATCGCTTCGCGGCGCTGTGCACTCAGGCCTGGCGCTGGCGATTCTTCGAGCACCTTCTGGTGCCGGCGCTGCACCGAGCAGTCGCGCTCGAAGAGATGCAGCACCTGGCCCTGACTGTCGCCAAAGACCTGGATCTCGATGTGGCGCGGGCGCAGCACATACCGCTCGACCAGCACATGCGCGTTGCCGAAGCTGCTTTGTGCTTCACGCTGGCAAGAGGCCAGCGCGGCATGGAAGTCCTCGGCCTTGTCGACCCGCCGCATGCCTTTGCCGCCGCCGCCAGCGCTGGCCTTGATCAGCACCGGATAGCCCATCTGGGTGGCCTGCGCGGCCAGAAAATCGGGGTCGTTGTTGTCACCGTGGTAGCCCGGCACCAGCGGTACACCGGCTTTCTCCATCAGCGACTTGGCCGCACTTTTGCTGCCCATCGCGGCGATGGCCTGCACGGGCGGGCCGATGAAAACCAGGCCCGCATCGGCACAGGCGCGGGCAAAGTCTTCGTTCTCGCTCAAGAACCCGTAGCCGGGATGCACCGCTTGCGCGCCTGTGGTGCGTGCTGCGTCGAGGATGCGCTGCCACTGCAGGTAACTGTCGCGCGCTGCGTTGCCGCCCACGTGCACGGCCTCATCGCAAGCCTGGACGTGGCGTGCATCGCGGTCGGCGTCGGAGTAAACCGCCACCGTCTGCACTCCCATGCGGCGCGCCGTGGCGGCGACCCGGCAGGCGATTTCGCCGCGGTTGGCGATCAGGATCTTCTGGAACATGTTGGGGGCCCCTACATCCCGGGGCTGGCCATGCGGCCACCCCCCCAGGACGACACGCGCTGCACGAGCGAGCGCAAGAATTTGAACAGGATCACGATCAGCACCAAGGCCAGCACCACTGACAGCGCCAGCGCGGGCCAGAACCACATCGGATGCTCGTAGGCCAGCCACAGCATCAGCGGCACAGCAGCGTCGCCGGCCAAAGACAGTGCGATGTTGGAAAACGGTTCAGGGCTGGTGTTGACGGCAGCCCGCGTGGTGACTTTGGCGGTGTGTGAGGTGGCAGCCAAGGTGCCGCCCATCAGCGCTGCCACCAGCGTCCAGGTGGCCGAATCACCACCCATCACACCGGCAGCCAGGGCCGCCCCGGCGGGTATGCGGATGACGGTGTGCAGGGTGTCCCACAAGGTGTCCACCCCGGGGATCTTGTCGGCCACAAACTCGATCAAGAACATCAAAAAACTGGCGCCCAGCACCACCGGATGCTGCAGCAATTGCAATCCCGATGGCAGCGGCACCCAGCCCATGAAGCCAGCCGCGCCGGTGATGAAGACCACCGCATACAAGCGCATGCCGCTGGCCCAGCCCAGCGCTGCAGCCAGCGCTGCCAGATGCGGCAGCTCCAGATTCATCAGCTGGTTTTCCATGCCGGGTCTCGCTTGTTCAGAAAAGCCTGTACGCCTTCGCGTCCTTCGGGGCTGGCGCGGATGTTGGCTATACGCTCGGCGGTGTCGGCGCGCAATGGAGCATCCAGCGGCCGCCCTGCCAGGTCCTTGACCAATTGCTTGCAAGCCTTGACGGCCGCTGGGCCGTTGGCCATCAAAGCGAAGACGATTTCAGCGACTCTGGCGTCCAGCGCCTCAGCGTCCACCACTTCGTGCACCAGGCCGAGCGTTTGAGCCTGGCGGGCGCCGAATCGCTCGGCGGTGACGAAGTAGCGCCGCGCCGCCTGCTCACCGATTGCGCGGATCACATAAGGGCCGATGGTGGCCGGCAACAGGCCCAGCCGCGCTTCGCTCAGGCAAAAGTGCATGCTCTCGGCAGCCACCAGCACGTCGCAGACAGCAGCCAGCCCCAGGCCACCCGCATAGCAGTCGCCGTGGATGCGGCCCACCACGGGCAGCGGGCAGCTCCAGAGCGTCCACAACATCTGCGCCAGCGCGCTGGCGTCGGCCTGGTTCTGCTCCCAGCTGTAGTCGGCCATGCTGCGCATCCAAGCCAGGTCTGCGCCGGCACAGAAGGCTTTGCCGTGGCCGCCCAGCACGATCACGCGCAGTTCTGGGTCTTGCCCCAGTTGCTCGAAAACCTGCTGCAGCTCTTGCACCACCTGGTCATTGAAAGCGTTACGCACCTCCGGACGATTCAGCCAGACCTCGGCCACGTGCGGTGTGGGCCTGCG
>Ga0105044_10014634_pt1 | contig 10597 bp, 10 predicted proteins | sample MAT01_FD_78092 | JGI IMG/M metagenome (GOLD analysis project Ga0105044, IMG submission 78092) | Freshwater microbial communities from Lake Fryxell liftoff mats and glacier meltwater in Antarctica - MAT-01 | ecosystem: Environmental > Aquatic > Freshwater > Ice > Liftoff microbial mat | place... | reverse complement strand
GGGCCAGGCTCTCGCTCGCCGATCCTCATCGAGCTCGTCCACGCCCAAGCAACGCCAACCGAGTACACTGCCCGGCCGGTTGCCGGACCCGCTCGCGCTGCACACGCCCCCCCGCCCCCCCGCACGCCTGCTCTCCACATCTCCCCAACCAAACATGGCCAAAGCCCGCCAAGTCTTCGTCTGCCGGACCTGCTGCGGGATCCAGTCCCGCTGGATGGGCAAGTGTCCGGATTGCAACGCCTGGGACACCCTCGAACCCCAGAGCATCGAGAAGTCCGCCGGCAAAGACCCCCAGCGCGGACTCATCGAGTCCTGGAAGGCCGCGCCCTCCGCCGCCGCCGATCTCGCCGCCGACCCCTCCGCCGCTCCCACGGCCAAACCCATCGCCCACGTCGGCTCCGGCACCGGCCCCATCCCGCGCCTCTCAACAGGCATCGGCGAGCTCGACCGCGTCCTGGGCGGCGGCCTGGTCCCCGCCAGCGTCGTCCTGGTCGGCGGCGACCCGGGCATCGGCAAGAGCACGCTCATGCTCCAGGCCGCCGGGGCCATGGCGGGGGGAAGGGATCGAGGGATCCAGGGATCAGGGGATCAAGGCCCGATCTCGATTCCATCCCGCCGCGTCCTCTACGTCTCGAGCGAAGAGTCCGCCGATCAGGTCCGCCTGCGCGCTTCGCGGCTGGGCGTCGGCGACGCGCCGGAGCTCTACGTCCTCAGCGACACCAACCTCGCACGCATCGTCGAGCAGACCCGCCGCGTCCTGCCCGACGTTCTGGTCATCGACTCGGTCCAGATGATCTACAAGGCCGACCTCGACGCCTCCCCCGGCTCCGTCGCCCAGATCCGCCGCTGCTGCGCAGAGCTCGTCTATCTCGCCAAGGTCTCGGGCATCTGCGTCGTCCTCGTCGGCCACGTCACCAAGGAGGGCACCCTCGCAGGCCCACGCCTCCTCGAGCACCTCGTCGACGCCGTCCTCTACTTCGAGGGCGATCGCTACCACGCCCACCGCATCCTCCGCGGCGTCAAAAACCGCTTCGGCACCACCCTCGAGCTCGGCATCTTCCAGATGACCGGCAGGGGCCTCGAAGAAGTCCCCGGCGGCCTGGGCGTCGGCGTGCTCGACCCCGCCGCGGGCGCAAAGGTCGGCGCCGTCGTCTGCCCCATCATCACCGGCACGCGCTGCCTGCTCGTCGAGCTCCAGGCCCTGACCGCCACCGGCTTCCTGGGCACCGCCAAACGCAAGTCTTCCGGCCTCGACGCCAACCGCCTGGCCATGATCATCGCTGTCCTCGAACAGCACGCCGAGCTCCGCCTCGCCGACCGCGACGTCTTCGCCTCAAGCGTCGGCGGCATCCGCGTCGCCGAGCCCGCCGCCGATCTCGCCCTGCTCCTGGCCATCGCCGGCGCTCACTTCAAGCGCACCCTCGAGCCCGGCACCGCCGTCGTCGGCGAGGCCGGCCTGGGCGGCGAGGTCCGCTCCGTCACCCAGCTCGAGCAGCGCGTCAGCGAGTCCGCCCGCTTGGGATTCAAACGCCTCATCGTGCCCAAGCCCCACGCCGGCTCGCTGGGCTTCAAGCCACCCAAGGGCGTCACCGTCGACCCCGTCGCCACCATCAATCAGGCCATCGAGCGCCTCACATGAACCCGACGCCGGCACGCTGGGCCCTGCTCGCCCTCGCCGCCATCGCCTGCTTCACGCCCTGGGTCACCCCCGCCGGCGCGCTCGCCATCGGCCTCTTCCTCGCCGTCACCGGCCTCGCCCCCGCCGACAAACGCCTGGGCAGGTGGGCCAAGATCCTCATCCAGGTCGGCGTCGTCCTCATGGGCCTATCGATGAACCTGGGCCAGCTCGCCCAGGCTGGCCTCGTCGGCGTCGCTTTCGCCGCCGGCACCATCGTCGCCACCCTCGCGCTGGGTGCTCTCGTCGGCCGTCTTTTGGCTTGCGAAGACAAGCTCACCGCCCTCCTCAGCGCCGGCACGGCCATCTGCGGCGGCTCCGCAATCGCCGCCGTCGCCAGCGTCATCGCCGCGACCCAGGCCCAGATCGCCGTCGCCATGGGCGCCGTCTTCCTCCTCAACGCCGTCGCCCTCTACGTCTTCCCCTGGCTCGGCCACGCCATCGGCCTCACCCAGGATCAGTTCGGCACCTGGGCCGCCGTCGCCATCCACGACGTCTCCAGCGTCGTCGGCGCCGCCACCGCCTTCGACCATGCGTACCACACGACCGGCCCATGGCCCGACCGCGCCCTGCAGGTCGCCACCGCCGTCAAACTCTCCAGAACCCTCTGGATCGCCCCCGTCGCCGTCCTCATGGCCTGCTGGTTCGCTCGCCGCTCGGCTACCGAGCCCGGCGCACCCGCCGGCAAGCTCCGCGTCCCGATCCCGTGGTTCGTCCTCTGGTTCGTCGTTGCCGCCGCCTTGGGCACCTACATCCCCGCGCTGCAGCCCGCCCTCAAGCCCACCGCCTGGGCCGCCAAGCACCTCATGGCCCTGGCCCTCCTCCTCATCGGCTGCGGCCTGTCGATCCAGGCCATCGCCAGCGTCGGCTGGCGCGCCGTCACACTCGCCATCACGCTCTGGATCTTCATCAGCGCTGTCGCGCTGCTGATCGTCAAGCTCACGATCCACCAGTAGCGCGTCGCGGGGAACCCGTGCCACGACCTTGGTCGGCCTGGATCAAGGTCGTGCCGCAAGGTCGTGCCGCCTGCCAACCCCGACATCGCGACGAAAACCACACGACCTGTCCGCAGAGCCGGAAAGGTCGTGGCACGTTCAACATCTCCGACTCCCGCCCAACCCCTACCGATTCACCATGAAGTTCGCCGTCTGCACGAAGTACGGCCGCAGCGTCGCCCGCACGTCCTCATCGATCTCGGCGTCCGCCATCGCCCCGTCCATGATCGCCACCCACCGCCCCGCCGCCGCCGCGTCGATCGCGAACGGCATGTGCCGCGCTCGCAGCCGCGGGTGTCCGCGGGCCTGCGAATATCGTCCCGGCCCGCCGAACCGCTGGATCAGGAACTCCCGCAGCCGAAGCCGCGCGTCCTCCATGCTCCCGCCCTCGTGCCCGAGCGCCCCGCGGTACATCGGCCCGAGCAAGTCGTCCGTCGCCACCCGGGCATAAAACGCCCCGGCCAGCCGGTCAAACCCGTCCTCCCCCAGCCGCGCATAGATATCCAGCTCGGGCACGCTCATGGCCAACTGTACGGACACCGCGTCCGCTCACCCCGCCACGGCAATGTTCCTGAACGTCGGCGTGTACCCCGGGAACACCTGCCCAAGCGACGGGTTCCCCAGCCGCCGACTGACGATCTCCGCCAGAAGGTCCCGGTGGTCGATCGTCACCTGCAGGTCCAGGTTCTGGTATAGCTGCCCCGCCCCGAGCCCGGGCCAGTTCCGCAGCACGCGCCCGCCGATGATCTGCCGCCCCATGGCGAAGAACACATTCCCGTGCCCGTGATCGACGCCCGCCGAGCCGTTCTCCGCGACGCGCCGACCAAACTCGCTCATCACCACCACCGTCACGTTCTTGTTCGCGCTCATCAATACGTCCTCGTAGAACGCCCGCAGCGTATTCGCCACCGCCGCCATCTGGTTCGCCATCGAGCCCGTCAGCGGCCCGAGCGCCGAGTGCAGGTCCCACCCGTCGAGGTCGATCGCCACCGCCTCGACCCCGATCTCCGCGCGGATCAGCGCCGCCGTCTGCTGCATCGCCTTGCTGAACGCCCCGCGGCCGCTCCCGAGGTTCGTCGCCGGGTACGCCCAGTTGCCCGTCGGCGGCAGGTACGACCCCGCGTTGATCGCCGCCAGCGCGTCGATGGTCGTCTGCGTGTTGCTCGCCGCCGTCCGGAACATCTCGTTCTGATACTGATGGATGTCCTTCAGCCACGCCAGCCGCGCCGCCCGCGTCGCCGTCGAGCCTCGGATGTTGAAGTTCGCAAGGTCCGGGACCGGCACCGCCCCCGGCGCGCCCGAGAGGGCCAGCTGCAGCTGATACCCGATCCCCACCGCCCTGAACGGCGCCGACGAATCCCGCGGCGAAACCCCCGCGATGTGCCGCCCCAGCCACCCGGTAAACAGCGTCGAATCCGCAGGCTTTCCGAGCTCCATGAACTTCTGCGCATCAAAGTGCGACCGCGTCGGATCCACCGACCCCGTCGCGTGCACCACCAGCAGGTGCCCCGCCTGATACACGCCCATCAACGGCTGCATCGACGGCGCAAAGCCGAAGAACCCGTCGAGGTCCACCGCGCCCATGCCGCCGGATGCCCCCGGCGGGTCCACCCTCGTCACCGGCCGGTTCGCGTAGTACCCCGGGTCACCGTAGGGCACGCACAACGACAGCCCGTCCGCGCCGCCACGCAGATAGATGCACACGATCACGTCGCGGCTGAACCCGCCCTGCGCAAACGCCACCCGCGGCAACCACGCCGGCGTCGCCGCCGCGGCCGCCACCGCCGTCGAGACGGCCATGAACCGCCGCCGGGTCAGCTGGTTGTATTCCTGGCACGCGTTGGGATCCGTCGTCATCGTTGGCCCCTGCTCTTCAATACCACTGGAAGCTCGGCGAACCCACCGCAAGCCCGAAGCTCTCCCGGATCCGCGTCGTGTCCATCGTCCCCGCCGTCAAATACGACACCAGCCGCGTCCGGTCCGTGAACGGCATCAGCCCGTTGTACAGATTCTGGCTCAGACGGTCCGCGATCGCGCTCGCCGTCGCCGCGCCCCTGAGCAGCGCGATGTGATCAACGTACACGTTCGTCTTGGCCGTGTAGCTTCCGTACTCGCTGTTCATCAGCGCCGCCCCGAAGTTCCACCGCGGCAGCAGCAGCCGCATCCACGCCTCCTGCGTGTCCGGATACCCGTCCGGCGGGCCCCACTCGAACGGCTGGTTCCCCGCCTGCGCCAGCGGCGTCGCCAGGTTCGCCGGGCTCGTCGCCAAGCCGCCCAGCCCCCGCATGATCGACACCAGAAGGTGCATCGGCCGCTTGAACTTCGGCTGCCACGCCCCGGCCCCCGGGTCCAGCAGCACGTATGTCAGCATCGCCTTGATGTCCCCGCCCGTCGACAGATAGATCGACGCCAGCGTGTCCACCAGCCCCGCCGGGGGCGTGTACCCCCAGAACGCCAGCAGCACCTTGCCGGCGATGAAGCGCGCCGTGTTCGGGTGGTTGCTCAGGATGGCGATCACGTCCAGCCCGTCCTGATACCCCGAGGCCCCCGTCCGCGCCGGGATGAAATTGCCAAGCACCGTCTTGCTCGCCGTGTCGTGCCGCGAGGAGTCGAAGAAGAAGGTCCAGCGGCTCGGGCTGGCCGACGTCGTCACGTACCGCCAGCCCGTGAAGCACCGGGCGACCTGAAGAACGTCCGCCTGCGTGTACCCGCCGGTCACGCCCAGCGTGTGCAGCTCCATGATCTCGCGGGCATAGTTCTCGTTAGGGGCGCCCACGCGGTTCTCGTCGTTGTTCAAATACGCCAGCATCGCCGCCGAGCGGGCGCTGGCCAGAAGCAGCGCGGGGAACAGCCCGAGCGCATTGGCTCGGACGACGTCCCGGTCGTCGCCGACCTTCATCATGCGGATCGTGTCCGAATCGTTGATGTGGATGTTGAAGTGGTCGGTCCACATCTCCACCACGCGCTCGAAGAGCTGCCGCCGCGAGAACATCGCCCGCATCAGCCGGGCCCGCTGCAGCTGGTTCCGCACGTCCGCCGGCGACGCCTGCGCCCCGACCTGCGCCGGCGTCATCGCCAGCACCGGATAGCTCGCCGCCAGAAACGCGTCGAGCGCGGAATCGTCGATCGTCGCCGGATTCAACTGCCCCTCGACCCACCGCTTGGTCCCAAGCCTCCCAACCTGCCGGGCCTCGTACTGCGAGAACCCGAAGGTGCACCGGTTGATCAGCCGGAGCGCCCCCGACGCCCCCGAGAGCGCGGCGGGCGCATTCGCGTCCCCGCCCTTTGGCCGGATCACCGGCTCGGACTCGTTCAGCAAGGAATCGGCGTCACTGGCCAGAAGGCTCGGGAGCGTGCTCACGGTCGATCCTCCTGCCCCACCATGAGAAACTAACCCCAAGGGCAAATCCCGGCCAGCATTCCGAACCGATTTATGCTCAATCCACCCCGGGCGGCCGGATGCCGCCGCCGCCCGGCCCGTTCGGGGGACGATTCCCGCCCCGCTTCCCATGCCTTCCTGGCCACAATCCTCCGTCCACCCCGTTTACACCACCTTCACGCCCGTCAAATCCACGCTCGCCTCCGGATACTTCGGCCCGATCTCCGTGAGCGCCCGCACCACGATCTCCGACACTGCCAGGTTCCGAAACCACTTCTTGTCGCTAGGGATCACCCGCCAGGGCGCATGCTCGGTCGAGCACGCCCGAAGCATGTCCTGGTACGCCGCCATGTACTTTTCCCAAAGCTTGCGCTCGGCGAGGTCCCCAAGCGCCATCTTCCAGTTCTTGCTCGGGTCCTCGAGCCGTTCGCGCAGCCGCTCCCGCTGCTCCTTCTTGGAGATGTTCAGCATGAGCTTGATGAGCACATACCCGTTCTCCGCCAAGTGCCGCTCGAAGTCGTTGATCTGGCGGTACCGCGCCTTGCAAGCCTTCGCGTCGACCAGCCCGTGCACCCGCGCCACCAGCACATCCTCGTAGTGCGACCGGTTGAACACGCCGATCTCGCCCCGCGCCGGGATGTTCGCGTGCACCCGCCACAGATAGTCACGCCGAAGCTCCTCGGGCGTGGGCGCCTTGAAGCCCGCCACCCGCACCCCCTGCGGGTTCACGCCCGTCAGCAGGTGCCGGATCGTCCCGTCCTTGCCCGAAGTGTCCATGCCCTGCAGGACGACCAACACCCCCGTCTTCCCCTGGGCCCACAGCCGTGACTGCAGCTCCGCGATACGGCTGACGTTCCGGTCCTGGATCGCGTCCGCGTGGTCGGCGTCCTTGTGCCCCGCCGTGTCGCCGGGGTCGGCGCCGCTCAGCCTGAACTTGGAGCCGGGCTTGACTAGAAACCGCGCGGGCAGGTCGAGTAGGCTGGGCATAGCCCTCAGGATACAGCCCGCGACCGCGTCGCCGCCGCGACCACCGCCGCCAGCAGCTCCTCGGGCTCGCTCATCCGCCCAACCCCGACCGTGCGGCACGCCTGCCACCCCGTCCCCGGCCCCACCAGCTCAAACCCGTCCGCCCGCAGCGTCTCCAGGTTCCGCTGCGTCGAGGGCTGCGTGTACATCGCCTCGTTCATCGCGGGCACCAGCAGCACCGGCGTCCGCGACCGGTCGATCGCCGACAGGACTAGCGTCACCACATCATCGCACCGCCCCGTCGCCAGCTTCGAGCACAAATCCATCGTGCACGGTGCCACGATCGCCACCCCGCACGTTCGCGCCAGGCTCACGTGCTGCGGGTCGCTGCTCTCAACGTGCTGCCACGGGCTGATATACACCGGCCGCCCCGAGAGCGCCTGGAACGTCAGCGGCGTGACAAACCGCTGCGCCCCCTCCGTCATCGCGACCGTGACCACCGCCCCCGCCTGCGCGAGCCGCGACACCAGCGTGCACACCTTGTACGCCGCGATCCCCCCGCCCACGCCCACCAGAACGTTCACCCCCGCCATCGAGACGCCGAGGCTCACCCCTGGCCCTGTTCGATCTGCAGCCGGTGATGCCGCACGGCCTCCTCGCCCATGATCTTCGGCGCATCAACCTCCGCCGCCGGATCAAACTCGTAGGAGATCTTGCCCTGCACGATCTCCTCGATCACCAGCTCGAGCTCCGTCCGGTCCCCGCGGTCCACCAGCGGCCGGGCCCCGTCCATCAGCTGCACCAGGCGACGCTGGATCAGCGCGCACAGCTTGAAACGCCCGCCCACTCGGTTGACAATCTCTTCGCTCTTGAGCGCTTCAATCATGCGGTGGACACCTCGGCTATTCCCCCACCCGGCCCCAGACCCAACGGCCTGAGGACAGCATCAACCATAGGGGCCCATCCAAGCCCAGGCAATCCGCATCCCGATCCCCCCTATCCCCCACCCCCCCAAGCACACCCCGACCATCCCGGCTACCATCTCCTAGGGGCCTTTCCGCACAGCGTTCGTCCGCCCGCCGCCCTTTCGGACGGCCGGTACCGCCGCATACCCACAGCATCCCCCCAGACCGCCCACCCCATTCGGAACACCCCGACGTGCTCATGACCAGCAAGCTCTTCAGTGTCGGCGAGAAGGTCGTTCACGCCGGCAAGCCCGAGTGGGGCTCGGGAAGCATCACCGGTGCCACCAAGACCACCCAGGACGGCAAGCCCTGCCAGCTCCTGACCATCCGCTTCGACCGCGCCGGCCTCAAAACCATTTCCACCGCCTTCGCCAACCTCGTCCCCGCCGACTGGGCCCCGGCCATGGCCTCCTCGTCCTCGGGCGACGCCCCGACCCCCGAGAAGTTCGTCGCCGCAACCAGCGACAAGGAAGCCGCCTTCGCCGCCAAGCTTTTGGGCGGCGAGGACATCCGCTCTCGCATGACCCGCCTCCCCGACGCCGCCACCGACCCTTTCACCACGCCCGACGCCCGCCTGAAGTTCGTCCTGGGCCTGTTCCGCTTCAAGCCCCAGGGCGGCTCGCTGCTGGACTGGGCCGCCATGCAGTCGGGCCTGGCCGACCCGCTCTCCCGCTTCAACCGCCACGAGCTCGAGCAGTTCTTCGACGGCTTCGTCATCGTCCGCGACGCCCAGCTCAAGAAGGTCGTCGCCGAGGCCCGCAAGGCCGACCCCTCGGCCACGTCGCGCCTCCTGGCCGCCACCGCGCCCGGCGTGCAACAGTTGGTGCGTCGGCTCGACGCCATGCGTTGAGCCCCGGCAACACCCCGCACAACCCGCACACCCCGCGCCGCCGGCCCCCGCGCCGCGCCGGCGTATAAAAACGCCCACGGGCCCGCCCTATCTCGCTTTGCCGCCCTCCGCCGCCCCCGCGGCCGGCGTTGGCACGCGCCCGCCGCGTCAACCACGCCCCCTGGAACGGGCCTTGTTTCATGTCTCCCGTCCCGCCAGCAACAACCCAAGACACGAACGGAGACGCCCATGAACGAGCAGGACTTCCAGACCAAGCTCAGCGACCTGATGAACCAGCTCCAGGCCCTGCCGTCCCCGGCACGCGAGCAGCTCGAAGCCCTCGCCGGCGAGACCCGCGAACGCCACGCCCGCATGAAGAAGACCGTCGGCGAACTCCAGGACTCCCTCGACTATCTCCGCCTCTCCATCAAGTACCTCGTCTTCGACCTCGAGGCCACCCGCCGCGAGAATCAGTACCTCCGCAAGCTCCTTGACGCCAAGAGCGGCCAGGGCAGCGAGGGCGCCGACGACTCCCAGCTCTGAACCCACTTCGCCTCGCTCCCTGCCTCCTTGCTCTCTCTCGACGCCCGGCCGTCGCGGCCCCGTGCGAACCCCCGCACAGGACCGGCGGATCAACCCCACCGCCCGTCGGCGGCCGGGCGTCACTCCTTGCCCTGCTTCGTGTGTGTTTCTCCTTGACGGGACGGGCCGGCAACGCGCCGGCCCGTTCCGTTTTTGTCGCGATCCTCAAAACGCACAGCGGGCCCGTCGATCGACGGGCCCGCAGGCTGATTCATGCGTGCGCGTGGATCAGTTGCGGCGACGACGGGCCGCGAGCAGGCCGCCGAGCCCGAGCAGGACCGACGCGCCCGGGGCCGGGATGCCCTGGAACACGAACAGGCCGGTGTACGTGACGCTGCTCGTGCCCGGGCCCGAGCTCGCCGTCGTGTACGTCCCCAGGTCGAGCTGCACGACAAACTCGCCGTTGTCGTTGAGGCCAAGGGCCCGCCCGTCCTGCCCGCCATTGCCGGAGGGGATGCCGATGCTGATGATGCTCAGCGGCCCGCCGCCGGTGCCCGGGTCGAACAGGTCGCCGCGGCGCAGCAGAGGGACGGCGTTGCCGAAGATGTCCACGCCGATGAGCATCGTGTTGTTGAAGAAACCGACGTCGTTGACGTTTGTGCCCGTCAGCGTGGCCAGCAGCAGCATCTCGCCCCAGCGGTTGACCGACAGGCTGCTGCCCGAGAGCCCCGAGAACGCCACGTCGCTGGGCAGGCCCGGATCGGCCGCTTGCGAGAGCAGAACGTCGCCCTGGCGCAGCACGCGGGTATAGGTTGCGTCGGTCTCGCGGCGCAAGATGGCTCCGGAGTTGACGTTGACCGTAACGCCGGTGCCCGTCAGACCGAGCGCAACCACCCCGATGTGCCCGCCGCCGCCGAGCGTGACGTCGTTCGAGCTGCCCCAGTTGACGCCCGTGAACTCCGAGCCGCGGGCACGGCTGATCGACGGCAGGGCCCCGCCGCTGGTGATGATCCGGCGAAGGCCCGAGCCCGTGTCGGCGTACATGTCCGTCCCGCCGACCTGCGCCCCGCCCACGCTGTTTCGTCGCGAGGCCTCGAAGGTGTAGTGCCCGGCGTTGTTGAAGCCGATGTCGCTCGAGCTCGTGAGCGTGCGATAGACATCCGTCGCCGAGACGGCCCCCGTCTCATCCACCACGGCGTTGCCCTGGCGGGCCAGGATCTGCACCGACCCGCCGCGGTTGCTGATGATGGTCTGGCCCGTTCCGGT
>Ga0105044_10014632_pt1 | contig 10597 bp, 10 predicted proteins | sample MAT01_FD_78092 | JGI IMG/M metagenome (GOLD analysis project Ga0105044, IMG submission 78092) | Freshwater microbial communities from Lake Fryxell liftoff mats and glacier meltwater in Antarctica - MAT-01 | ecosystem: Environmental > Aquatic > Freshwater > Ice > Liftoff microbial mat | place... | reverse complement strand
CTGGCGAGGTCGGATTAACCGGAGAGATTCGCCATACTCAGATGCTTAGAGAGCGCTCGAAACTCTTAGAGAGAATCGGAAAGAAAATGCTAATGGCAGCACCGAGTCCAGAGAAGATACCAGGCGCGCTTCGCGTCAGAGCCTGCCGTCATTTGAATGACGCTTTGGGATCACTTTTACAGCCTCAAAAATCCTAATGATTTCAGCTCCTAGCTTTAAAATGACGCCCAATTTTGTCACTAAGGCTGTGAAAGGACTTGCGATCTGGAACTTGTAGCCGGTTCAGATAAAATGAATTGTGCGCAGGCTATTAGGAGCGATGTTGAATTTAAAACGGACGACAGTTTTCTTTTGTCTGTCAATTTTCCTACTCTGTTTACTTCCAAAAACTTCGAAAGCGGATGTCGAAAGACTTCCTTATCCCCGCGCGCTTTATCACAAAGTCGAATTTTGGAAGAAAATTTATACCAAACACACAAGCTTTCAAGGAATTCTTCATGACTCAGAAGATCCTTCTATCATTTACGAATCAGTCGATTTGCCAAAGAGTAGAAGCCAATCGATCGTGGGTGAGAGACGAGCGATTATTCGCGAAGCCATTTTTGGAATTTTAAGAAAACGAGGCCAAAACCTAACTACGACTGAAAGACTAGTGCTCGCAAAATTTCCGAAGTACGCGTCTCGTAGTCGACTTCTGCAAGCGACCGAGAATATTCGTTTTCAATTGGGGCAGGCAGACCGATTCAAGGCTGGAGTTGTGCGGTCGGGTCGATACCTAAAGCATATTGAGAAGGTCCTTCGCGATGAAGGCATGCCTGAGTTTTTAAAATTTTTGCCTCACGTCGAGAGCTCTTTTTATCCTTTTGCATTTTCTAAAGTCGGTGCCGCGGGGCTTTGGCAACTCATGCCTAATACGGGTCGAAAATATATTCGAGTAGACTATGCCATAGACATGAGGCTTGACCCCTGGCTGGCTTCGCAAGCGGCGATAAAGTTTTTAAAAGAGAATATCAAAATGCTAAAAGAGTGGCCTTTAGCGATCACGGCTTACAATCATGGTCCGGGAGGCGTGGCTCGAGCGGTCAGAGATGTGGGTTCGACAGACATTGCTGAAATTGCGTTTCAGTATTCTAGTCCATCTTTTGGATTTGCATCCCGCAACTTTTACCCGCAGTTTTTGGCGGCGGTCCAGGTAGCTCAGGACTACGAGAAATACTTTGGTGCGCTCGATTTAGATAGGCCGCTTAAGTTTGAGACTTTTGTTATCGATAAGGACACCTATATTAAGAATCTTGCCCCGCAGTATCGGATGACCACAGATGATTGGAAGTTATTGAATCCTGGCTTTAGGCCTCCCATTTTCGAGAACCGCCGCCCAATTCCAAAAGGCGTGCTGGTACGAGTGGTGCCAGGCTCTAAAGCGCGTAGTAATTTAGTGGCATCTTTAGACCCTCAATCGACGAAAGCTTCAGCCAAGATTCAGAAGCAAGAGAATAAAGATCGGATTCTGGACGTCTTTAAGTTGGGCACTCTGAAGAGCTCAATGCAAGGCGGAGCGAAGATAAAAAACTCCAAGGTTTTACCCGCAGTACCTTCTCTCGAATCCGCAGATGGTGAAGGAGCTAAAGTGAGAGCGGGAATTCCGTCGATTAATGAGTTGATGGGTGAGCCTAAGTACGCCGTGAAAGATGTTGTTGCTGGCAAGGGTTGGATTCGAGTCGAAATTAACGAGACGATTAGCCAGGTCGCGGACTGGCTGAATGTTCCTGTGGCCGACGTAAGAAACTGGAATGCGATTGAATCGCGCGGCCAAGCTCGTTTGGGGCAGCGCCTGATTGTAAAATTTTCGAGTACAAGTACTCAAGAATTTGAGCAGCAGCGTGAAGACTATCATACGAAGATTCGTGAAGATTTCTTCGCAAATTACGAAGTAGATAAGTTCGTCGAGTATGAAGTAAAGGCGGGAGAAAACCTGTGGTCGATCTGCTTTCAGAAGTTTGATATTCCGCCCTGGCTTTTAGAGCAGTTCAATCCTGAGCTGGTGTTGTGGGATATGAAACCAAAAGCAAAATTGAAGATTCCTGTGGTTAAAGAAACAGATCCTGCCTTAGGCAGCAATCAAAGCATGGACGCTCGCGCCAATTAAATTACTGAATCCAAACCGAATCGCGATGGACCCAGGCCTTTCCGCCTTTCGCGTCTTGAACATGGAGCCACTGATTCTCTCGCTTTAAAATTTTATAACTGTAATATTTTTTAGCAGAAGCGCCGGCTACCAAACCGAATTTGGTACTGGGGCCTTTTCGAAGTTTCGCTTCTTTCTCGCGAACCACGGCGCAATCAATTTTATTGGTTACAAATTTTTTCTGAATCCAGTGAGTATCGCCATCGACGTCACGAACTTGAATCCAGCTATTTTTTTCTTTCACTTTTTGAAGAGGCATAAAGCGATAGACTTCCCAGGTTTTCGAAGAAGTCGTCGAAGGAGCCGATCGCAAATTGGCTCTGTCGGCCTGAACGCACATATTAGCGAACAAGGAGTTGGTAAGAATAAACTGCAGTGCGATAGAGCTAAGCAAACCAATAAAACTTTTCATCTCTTAAGAATAAAGATTGATGCGGTACGTTCGCAATCAATCTTCTCTTGACGCTAAAAGCATGTCAGAAAATTAATTTGTCTGAGCGATGCCAAACTCATAAGCCTTTAGAGCTCGAGGCATCCACTTCAGCCAAATTTCAAAGTACTGTTTGTGACGAAGAATGAAGTCCCGCTTCAATTCATAGTTGGTGGTGTATCGAGCTGGCATCGTATTGATTTCAGATTCAAATGCCAAATGGGCTGCTGAAATGACGCTAATGAAGCAATTGCAAAATCGAGGATCCCCATTTACGGCTGCAACTTTAACTTTCAAAATTTCATCCAGGGCGTCATCTAAGTAATGCAAGCTGACTTTTCTGTCGAGACTCTCTCGGTTTAGTATTTCACTTTCCCAAATTGCAATCTTTCGTTGCAAACGTTCAGTTGTATTTTGCCATTTCTTAATGCATTCGAAAGATTCTTTGAAGATGGTTCTAAAATGCTCTTTTGATTTAGAGACCTCATCAATACTAAGAGGCAAAACATTCTTTTGAATTTCATAAAGGTCGCAGGCTCCGTCTTCGAATTGTTGCGCTGCATCTTCAAATTTCATGAGTTTAGTACCTTCGATGCGAGCGCCTTTCGCTGCCACATTGATAAAGTTTATATTGGGCTTTTCAGAGATTAAACCTTCCATTTGTGTTCGAAACTGATTCCAGAACAAATTGGAGTAGACTTCGCCCGTGCCGTCAGAGGTTTTCACTGTAAAGCCCTTAGAAAAACTCTTCAGCTCTTCTTCCGTATAAGGAGTTTCTTGTCTCACATCAAAAGTTCCTTTGATGTGAGAGGTTCGCGTTTCATAGTCATAGGCCAGATTGTGTCCGACCATGATGATGTTTTTGAAGCCGAGATGACAAGCAAACGAGATGTTAAGATTTCCGGCCGAGGATCCCGAATTGAGTAGTCCAAGAATATTAAAGCCGATTCCCGCGGCGCCGTTCACCGTGGGACAGTAAAGAATCTTTCTGCCTTTAAAGGCCTCGATAGACTCCTTCAAGAGGAGTGGTGGTGTAATCAGTGAGGTGCGCTCTGGAATTTCTACATCTTGAAAGAACCCAGTGACGATAGAAGTACGCTCTAGAGCGGTCACATAGTCAGGAATGATTCCGCGCTTTAGCATGGCTTTAAGACTAGAGTCACAAACAATGATCGGAAACTTGCCCGCAATGGCTTTGATCTGGTCCCAGTGTTGATCGGTAGAGGGGCCCGAGGCTACTGAGACAATGGTTTTCCCTTCGGCGATGTTCTCTAGTGGAGATATGCCAATGTTTTCGATCGATACGTCGAGGTTCTCGATCATGTTTTCTACCCCAATGAAGCTATCTTCTATCGAGTTTCCGCCCCCCATGATTACGACATCTCGAGAAGCCATCGCGGTTTCTAAAAACTTTTGAAAGTAGCCCGCATTGAGTTTGAGAGCGCTTGGAACAGGCAAGACTTTGATATAGGTGCATACGACCAAGCATTTGAGAAAGACGCCCAGCAAGGTTCCTCTGAGGCCATCCACCGGAAGTCCAATCAAAAGCGAAGTATCGCTGTCAGAAAAGAATTCAGAAAAGTCTTGATTTAAGAGGCCTATTAGAAAGATCCGAGGATCGGGCTCTACCACCAGCAATGCATAGTTTTTGTCGGGCCGATTATTATAAAATTGCAGCGGCATATAGCCCAAGCCAAAGCCTAGAAAGAATACAATTTGAGGATGATCGAGCTTTGCCTCCTCCATGATTCTACGAGTTTCTTCTAAGGGGTTGGCTTCGTGATAAAAGTATTTCTGACCCGTTTGCTTTTCTTCGATGAAAATGTTGAGACTTTCCCAATGAGTGGACGCGACAGTGAAAATTCTTGACTCGTCTTCATAGGGGTTAGTGCGGAATTGCTCGATGGCCTTAGAAACTCTGCGAAAGGTTTCTCCATGATTGTCTTTAAGGCATTGAATATTTTTCTCAAATAATTCCCAATTGAGGGACTTATCCGATGAGACGTTTAAGCTCTTCAATTGTCAGCCACTCCGTATTGGTGTTTGAAGCATAGCGAAACTCATGCGAAACAGATTTTCCACCTGAATGAAACTCAGAGTCCCACCAGGGGAATTCGGGTTCAATCAAAAATCGATCGCCTAAGTCTTTGCAGTGGCGCGCTTCATCTTCGGTAATCATTAGTTCATGAAGCTTCTCACCGGGTCGAATTCCAGTGATGCGAATCTTATTCTTTGGAGCAACAGCCGCTGCAAGATCGGTAACTTTCATGCTAGGAATTTTTGGAACAAAAATTTCTCCGCCTCTCATCATTTCAATCGAGGAGTGAACAAATCGAACTGCTTGATCGAGAGTGATCCAGAATCGTGTCATGCGATCGTCGGTAATGGTAAGCTCGCCCGAGTCCTTCTGCTGCTTAAAGATGCCAACGACGGAGCCACGTGATCCTACAACATTGCCGTAACGAACGCAGGCGATGCGAGTTTTTTTGGGTCCTACATAACTATTACTCTGGGTAACAATTTTTTCTTGGCAAAGTTTGGTAGCTCCGTAGAGATTCACCGGGTTTGCAGCTTTATCAGTCGAAATTGAAATGATCTTCTCAGCACCGCAGTCGATCGCTTTGTTGATCACATTTTGTGTGCCCATGATATTGGTCATAATGGCTTCGAAAGGATTGTACTCACAAACTTCAACTCGTTTCATTGCAGCCGCATGAATGACGATGTCCACTCCGCGGAGTGCGCGCTCAACCCTATCCGCGTCACGAATATCGCCTATAAAAAAGCGCAGCTTTTGTGATTTAAACTCTTCGCGCATTTCAGCCTGTTTGAGCTCGTCGCGACTAAAAATTCGGATGACGTTCGGATTTAGATGCTCCAAAGCGTAGCGGGTAAAAGCTCGCCCGAAAGATCCAGTTCCACCAGTAATGAGAATTTTCTTAGTAGTCCAGTCCACTTAGACCATGATAACTCCACCTGAAAGAAATGCCCAAGGAATGCAAGAATTGCCGAGCGAGATTTTTAAATTTGACGTGAAGAATCACTGGAGCAGGCTTGTTAAACTGGGGAGCGTGCAAAGTATACCCATGATATTTCGGTGTGATGCGTTAACGGATGAAGGCTGGGGCCGCTTTCGACGTTGTTATGCGCTGGCAGAGGTGGCTCAACAAAGTGGGAGGTTTCGGGTGCATTTTCTAAGCCGAGCTCTTCCCAAAAGCTTGAAGAAGAAGGTTTCAGAGATTCATGCTAATCTTCAAACTCTTCCCGAGGGTTCGACTTATCAACAAGATTTAGCTCACCTCCATTCTATGTTTGATATGATGAGTCGAAAGCGCGTGATCGTGGTTGTGGATCACGCAGATTATGAGTCCGAAGGTTTTAAGTCTTTGCGTTCGGATCAGCGCGTGATTTTGCTGGCCATAGATGATGGCGAGAAGAAGCATTACGATGCTGATTTTTTAATTAACCCAAATTTGGATGCCGAGTTGATTGCTTATTCGACTTCACCAGACTGTCAGAGATTGTTGGGCCCAAAGTTTACGATGATTAGAGATGAAGTCCACACTTTGCGACAAGATCCAACGGAGAGAATGGCTGAGAACTTTCAATTTCTAGTTTCTCTAGGGATGTCCGATCATTGGGGCCACGCTATGAAAGCGATTGAGGCTGTTCGTCGATCGACTCATCGGTTTGAAACTCATGTTATTGTTCCGACCGATTGGCCGCACGCTGAGGCAGCAAAACGATTGATAGGCAACCATCCCAGGGTCCATCTTTATGAAGATCCTTCATTTATGCCTCAGCTTTTAGCGAGATCTGATTTGGCCTTGGTAGCCTCGGGGCACTTGACCTATGAGCTGGCGTATCTGGGGGTGCCGATGCTTTCGGTTTCAATGAATTCGTCTCAAGTAAGCACGGCCGAAGCTTGGAGTACTCGGGGGATCTCTGACTACATTGGAGACGTCGAGAAGCTGACTCCCGAACTCATTATGGAGAAGATTCTCTATTGGATGGAGAGGGATCAAGATTTAGAAGAGCGAGGGATTGCTTCGCAGCGAGTGATTGATGGGCGAGGCAAGTTCCGCGCTCTGGAGAAACTCACAAAATTATTGCAAAATATTACAGAGGGAAAGATCAAGCTGGGCGCTTAGTACCCTTCCATTTTAGGCTTAAGTCGTTTCTGGGTGCTTAACGTTTTTTTGAAGAGGCGGGGCTTACTTAAAGCCTTGCCTCTCTTTCTTAAAATTTGCAAACTGCCTAAGTGATTCAAGACCTGGGCTATCGCAGCGAGTTTCGCCTTTCAGAAAAAAAACACCACTATGGATCTCATATCCACCTGCTGGATGACCCCTACGCCACTCAAGTTCTAAACCGTTTTAGTCAGGCTTCGGTCTCGCAACCCGAAGCGAATCGTCTGGTAACTCAGCTCTACAAATTTTTATTGCAACAATCGGCAAATACTTTTTGGCCGCGAGTTTCAAGCGGCACCAAAACTCGCATGTTGAATCAAACTGCCAACGCCCATTTTGAAGGTGAGGTTTTTAATCTCAAAGTAAGAGCCGTCGTGGTTGATTTAATGCGGGCCGGAATTTTGCCCACTCAGGTTTGTTTTGAAGCCCTTCATGATATTTTGGCGCCGGCTGACATTCGTCAAGACCATATTCTCATCAATCGAAAGACAAACGATCAGGGTGAAGTCATCGGTGTGAATATCAGTGGCCACAAAATTGGTGGGCCATTCGATAATTCTTATGTTTTCATTCCCGACCCTATGGGGGCGACAGGTTCTTCGATGCGAGGAGTGATTGAGCTCTTAGAGAAGTTTCAGGGGGGCGCGGCTCTTAAGTTTATTGGGCTTCATTTAATAGTGACTCCAGAATATTTAAAATCGATTGAGCCTCTTAAAGATCGCTTAGAAATTTTCACCCTTCGTTTAGATCGCGGCCTAAGCTCTAAAGAAGTTTTAAGTAGCATTCCCGGAACCCATTGGGATCAAGAAAAGGGTCTCACCGATAATGATTATATTGTTCCCGGTGCGGGTGGCGTAGGCGAGATTTTGAATAACTCGTTTGTTTGATAGTTAGGGAATGAGATCGAAGATTTCTTGAACGGTTTTAACCACTTTGACTGCCTGAGTTTGAGCTCTTTTGGCGTCGGTCTCGTTATAAAACTCTGAAGGGGTGAGGTCTTCGGTCCCATAAAGGGCGAGTTCGCGATCGCGACGCAATTCTTTCGAAATCTTACAGAGTTCTGCGATCTTTGGCCTTTTCGATTCTGGAACTCTCGTTCGATTTTCTTCTAAAACCGAACTGACATCATGAACTCGCGGCACTTCGATATTCAGTTGCCTAAGGAGCGCCTTTAAGCAGAGTTCGACCACTTCTTGCGATTCTCGTACGACGTCTGGCCAGGATTTTTCTTTGTAAAGCGCGGCCACCGCAGAGAGTCGTTTATGCGATCGACTCAAATAGTCTTTTGCTAGACTTTGATTTCTCATGACTTAAGAATCCTTTCTAATCCAGTAAGGCTGGCCGTGGGTCAGCTTGCGCTCAAAGCTTCCGGCGGCGATTTCAGCTTTTAGTTTTGAGAGAAACTGAGATACTTGAGAGCCTTTTTCATAAATGATGATTCCATCCAGGGCGACCTCAAGCCAGAGAGATCCAGCGTCCTTTTGGGATGTCGGCAGATTGACGAACTGTGGTGAATAAAGTTCTGCATTTTCGATCAACGAGCCCTCGATCATCTCGTCCCACTCAAAGTAGAGTTTTCGCTCGATGCTTCGTTCTGATTTTAGGACGATAAGGAGGTCAAGGTCCGAGGCGGTAGTGTTGGTACTTCGAGCGCGAGAGCCAAACGCCAAGATCGATAAAAGCTGGTTCCCAAAAGTTTTTTGAACTTCATTCAGTAGGCTGAGAGGAATCCAGTGATCTGAGTTCTGAATCGAATCTTCTAATAGCTTGGTGCAAAGTTTATTCAACGAGAGCCCTTGTTTCTTCGCCTTGCGAGCGAGGCTTAAGTGAAGCTCGGGGCTGAGGCGAAGAATGAACTTTCCGGACGACTTTTGCACAAGTGATATCATAGTATCATATGATGCCTGAGATTGAAAACTCAGCTATTAAAGGCAGGTGGTCAGAAAGCTGGGACCAGGGCCTTCCTCGGAGGACTTCAGCAGAAGTGGTTTCTAAGCCCTTTGAGTAGATTCTATCGAGGGGCATGATCGGCAATCCCGATGGAAAGGTTTTAGGCATTCTTTTATGCTTCGAAGCAAAAGCTTCTCGCAACTGAGTGCGCGACTCTATTTCTCGATGAAGCTTTAAGCTCCAATCGTTTAAGTCGCCGGCAAAAATGAGGGGGGCCGATTCGCCCTCTAAACTTTCTAGTTTTTGCTCGATGATATTCCACTGCATTCTTCTTTGCGTTGCTAAGAGGTTTAAGTGAGCTGTGAAAAGATGCATCGAAGGGGCGTCTTCTTTTTCTTCTAATTGAATTTTGCAATAAAGGAGTCCGCGTTTTTCTAACGGACTTAAACTTAGATCGGTGTTGTGAGTCTCTCGAATCTTAAACTTCGAGAGAATCGCGTTGCCATGATCGCCACGTGAAGTGACAGAGTTTCTTCCATAAGAAAACTGAGGCCAGATCTCGTCTGCCAAATACTCTACTTGCGATTCTCGTTCTGAAATAGAATGTAATTTTCGGTGGTCTGGCTGTTCGCCGTGCACTTCTTGAAGAAATACAATATCGGCATCTACCGAGCGAATGGCTTTTCGCATCTGATCTAAAACAAATCGACCATTTAAAGTGGAGAATCCTTTATGGAGATTTAGAGTAAGTACGCGCAGTTTCAATTTTTTGACCTTAATAATAACTAACGAAGATATTTATCGATCGCCTTCACGTGATCGCTATAGGTAGAGGTGAACTCGTGCGAACCATCCTTTCGGCTCACAAAAAACAAATAGTCCGTCTTCTGAGGGTAAAGAGCGGCTTGAATGGCGAGGAGCCCTGGATTGGTTATGGGTGTGAGCGGAACATGACCGACCTGATAAGTGTTAAAGGGAGACTTTCGCTGGAGGTGTCTTCGTAACACCTTTCCGCCGTAAGGCATTATATCGTAGACCGCGGTGGGGTCGCTTTGGAGCCGCATTCCTTTTTCGAAGCGATTGTAGAAAACACTGCTGATGAGTCCCATCTCGGCCGCGAGGCCGGTTTCTTTTTCAATCATCGAAGCTAAGATCACGATGTCATGAAAGCTGAGTTCGATTTTCGAGGCTCTTTCTAAAAATTCAGCAGGAATTTTGCTCCAAAACATATCGACGAACATTCGGATCATTTGTCGGGCGGGAGTTCCTCTAGAAATAAAGTAAGTCTCTGGAAAAAGATAACCCTCTACCGTGAATGAAGGGATGTTGAGCTCGGAAACAAAGGCTTGATCCATGGCGGCTTCTAAAAACTGGATTTTATCGACCAAGCCGCGCTCCCTCAGGTACTCAGCGACTTGAAAAAGATTCATGCCTTCTCGAATCGTGATTCGAAAGAGCTTTACCCGTGACCCGGTGATGACCTTTAAGATTTCCCAAGGGCTCATGGCGTCATTTAGTTCATAGTCGCCCGCTTTTAGCTCACCAGACTTTCCCGTCAATCGGGCCAAATAATAGAAGAAGGGTTCTGATTCAACGAGGTTTAAGTTGCGAAGGCGCTTGGTAACGTTTCGAAAGCTCTCACCGGAATTTATACTAAACGACACAAACCGGTTGGGATCGCGTTCATAGAGAGTGTAGGCGGCAATAAAAACTCCGAAACAAAGAAAAATTGCAAAAAGCCATTTGACCCAAACAAAAAGCTGGTTCTTTTTTCGTGGATTACTACTCATGGGCCCTTCGAATAAACTCGTCCAAAATGAGCGCGGCGGCAAGGCTATCCACTTTCTCTTTCTTATTTTTTACGCCGCCTTGACGCAATAGTGAAAGAGCCTCTTTCGTACT
>Ga0105044_10014631_pt1 | contig 10597 bp, 6 predicted proteins | sample MAT01_FD_78092 | JGI IMG/M metagenome (GOLD analysis project Ga0105044, IMG submission 78092) | Freshwater microbial communities from Lake Fryxell liftoff mats and glacier meltwater in Antarctica - MAT-01 | ecosystem: Environmental > Aquatic > Freshwater > Ice > Liftoff microbial mat | place... | reverse complement strand
CAGGCGGGTCGAACTTCAACTTGTCGAACGGGTTGCGGATCCCGTTCACGCTCTGAGCGCGAACCGCGGGGCGGAGGTCCCGCAGAGGAGCACCCGGCCGGTCCGTCGCGCGTCGTGCGGCGGATCGGCCGGGTGCTTTCCCGCTGTCGGTGAGGTACGGAGCGCCGTCACGATCCGCCGCACCTCGGGTCGCACGAAAACAGCGGGGTCGTGACGGGCTCCGTCCGCTCAGGCCGCGACCACGCGCTTCAAGCTCGCGATCACCTCGATGTGCAGCGTTTGCGGGAAGAGATCGAGGATCGTGAGCCCCTCCAGCGCATACCCGCGCGGCAGGAACCCTCCGAGATCGCGCGCCAGCGTCGCCGGATCGCACGAGACGTAGCGGATCTCGGCCGCGCCGCTCGCGGCGAGCGCGTCCACGACCTCCGGCCCCGCTCCCGTGCGCGGCGGGTCGAGGAGCACGAAATCCGGCCCGAGGCGGCGCGCCAACCCGAGCCACTTCGTCACGTCGGAGGCGTGCGCTTGCACGCCGGTGCGGCCAGCCCGCAGCGCGTTCGCGCGCAAGCGCTCGATGGCCGCGGCATCTTCCTCGACGGCCATCACGAGGTCGAAGCGCCGCGCCAGCGGGAGGCTGAACAGCCCGGATCCGGCGTACAAGTCGAACGCCATGGCGCCGGGCGGACCGGCGGTCGCGCGCTCGACGAGCGTCGGGAGCAGTTCGCGGTTCGCTTGGAAGAATCCACGCGCGCCCAGCGTGAGCTCGAAGCCCATGATCTTCTGCGCGATCTCGGCGTCGGATCCGATCGCGCCGCCCTTCGCGTCGGAGTACACGACCGCCGCGCCGGAGTTCCCGGCCGCGAGGTGGATCGTGCGCGCCGACTCTGGGATCGCGCGCGTGCCCGCGTCGAGCTCGCGCAGCGCGCTCTCGAGCTCGGGGACGAGCACGGGACACTCGTGCACCGGCTCGATCTCGTGCGAGCGCACGCGGAAGCAGCCCGGACCGCGCGTGGCCTCGTGCGCCGCGACCTGGAACTCCGCGCGCGCGCGCCAGCCGTACTCGGGCGAACCGACGACTTCGATCTCGAACGCGGGCACGATCCCGGCGATCGAGCGCAACGCGTCCAGCGTCATCGCGCGCTTCGCCGCGAGCTGGGCCGGATAGGCCAGGTGTTGCAGCGCGCAGCCACCGCACGCGCCGAAGTGCGAGCAGCGCGGCGCGCGCCGGTCGGGCGAGGGCTCGAGCAATTCCTCGACGACCGCTTCGTCGTGGCGCTTGGCGCTGCGCACGACGCGCACGCGCACGCGGTCGCCCGGAAGGGCTCCGGCCACGAACAGCACGCGGCCGTCGACGCGCGCCAGACCGGCACCGTTCGCGACCAGGCGTTCGATGGTCGCTTCGAAGATCGGTGCGCTGGTTTCCATGGTGTGCGACAGCCTACGACACGCGGCCTCCGCCGCCCCCGAGGTTCTCGCGCGCGGGCGCCCTTGGAGCTGCTCCGCAGTCCACGGGCGCGGCCAGCTCGCGTCCGCACGCGGACTGCGAAGGCCCCGTCGGGCCGTCCCCGATGCGCGAGCAGCCCGCGCCGCCGATCGCCCGCATCGAGCTCGGAACGAACGCGAGGCTGACCGATCTCGGCCAGCCTCGCACGACTCAGAAGCGCGAACCCGTCACCCCGGGGTTGACGGGTCCATCGCCATCACGGCGCCCAAGTGACCTGACGGCCGTTCGTCAGGTTGAACGTGTCCACCGTGCAGAAGGCCGCCGCGTTGCGGTACCAGCACTGGTACGTGCGCACGTTGCCAGCCGCGTTCGCGCCGCGGATCGAGATCGATTGGTCGGCGCCGACCGGGTACGTGCTCGTGCCGCCCGAGTTCGTCTTCGTCCCGAGGCGGATGATCGAGCCCGCGGCGCAGCGCTTGCCGTCGCCGAACACGGTGCCCGCTCCGCCGCCCGCTTGCGTCGTGCCTTGGAAGTAGAGCGCCGAGCTGTTCGGCATCCCCGTTCCGATCAGCGCGAACGTGTCGCCCGTGATGCTCGCCGTGCCCGACACGGAGAGGTTCGCGCCGTTCGCGTTCACCGAGCTGGCGCAACCGTTGCCCAGCGCGCCCGTGTTGCCGCACGGGCAGGCCGTGCCCGAACCGTCGCCGAAGCAGAAGGCGATGCTCGTCGCCGCGCCCGGGACGTCCACGTTGACGCCCAACGCCGACGGCGAACCGCTCCGCCACAGGCCCAAGTTGGCCGTGCCCGCGATCGGCGCCACGTCGGCGTCGAAGCGGAAGTTGTAGGTCGTGCCCCAGCGCAGCGCGTTGGCGTTCGAGTTCGCGCCTTCCGTTTGCGTGGCCCAGCTCAGGACGCCGCCCGTGTTCGTGATCGTCCAGTCCGTGCCGGAGTAGTTCGCGTTGCCTTCACCGTCGCCGTTCCTGTAGTCCTGGTCGCGGAATCCGATGTTCGTGATGTTCGCCGTGCCGACAGGGATCGAGAACGTGCCGCCGGAACGGTGGCTGTTCAGGTTGTGGACCGCGTACTCGTAGTGGTATTGGCCACCGCCGAGGTCCGTGACCTTGTAGGCGACGTGGAAGAGGCCGTCACCCGACACTTGCGCGTTCACGAGCGTCACGCCGCTCTCGCACACGAGCCAGGCCTCGATCGCCGACTTCTCGCGCTGCGTCGGCGCGACGAAGCTGAAGTCGTTGCCGTTCGTGCTCATCTCGCGGTAGCTGGCGTTGTTGTTCTGGTTGCCGGCCAGCGCGTCGTCGGGGGTCACGTACTGCGACTCGCCGAAGTAGCGCACGCCCGGCGCCGTGTCGACGTCGCTGGTGTTGAACTGCAGGCGGCGCGCGGTGGAGCCCGACCAGGTCGGGTTCGCGGGCGGGTACGTGAAGGCTCCCGTCGCGGCGTTCACCTGACGACGGGGCCCGAGACCGCCCTGCGAACCGTTGCGGTCGGCGGTATAGGGGTCCGAGCAACCGACGCCGAGGTGCGTGCCGTCGGTCGCGGAGCAGAACACGCAGCACAGGTTTCCGCTGAGCGCGAAGAACCCGTGCTTCAGCCAGCTCTGGCCGATCTGTTCGAAGCGGCCCGAGCCCGCGACCACGCGGTAGCGGTAGAGGTTCCCGCCGATGACCGGGTGCTGGTTCGTGTTGGCGAACCAGTTCAGCCACGTGTCGCCCATGTTGCAGGACGTCGTGCCGAGGGAGATCGCGTCGACGCCGGCTGCGGCCGTGTAGTTGCTCACGCCGTTCAGGTCCCCCACGATCACGTCGGGGCCCGTGGCCGTGCCGCAGGGCACGGGGACCGAGAACGTGAACGTGCCGCTGCCGCCCGTGCCGGTCCCGTAGGAGGCGATCTGGATCACGTAGCTCGCGCCCGACGTGGCCGAGAAGGCCAGAGAGCTCTGCAGCCCGCACGAGTCGTCGTTGCAAGCCAGCGCCGCTCCGGCCGGGCAGCCCGTCCCGCTGTAGACGGCGAGGACCGTATCGAATGAGGCCTGGCCGCACAGGTCGATCGTGTAGATGGCCGAGGAGGGCGCGGTCCAGCGGAACCAGACGTCGCGCGTCGCGGGCTGGCAGAGCCCCACCGCGGTACCCGCCGCGGCCGCCGAGTTGTTGATGGCGTGCGGCCCGTTGCCCGTCACCAGGGTCGGAGTCGTGCACGTGTCCGTTCCCTGGGCGAACCCCGAGACGGTCAGTGTGAGGAGGGTCAGAATTCCAAGGATGCGCATGAGGTTGATTTCGACCGACAAGGCTGGGGGGTGACGCGAGCCACATCGAGACTACCAGAGCCGCGCGCGCCGGCCGGGTTGGCGCGCATGGAAAGGCTGCGCGGACGCTTCCTCCAGCGGTACGATCGGCTGCCCCGATGATGGCAGCCCCCCTCCTCGGAGCGATCCTGGCGTGTCTCGTCGCGATCCAGGACACCATCCCGCAGCACGTACTCTTCGATGGCCGGCGCTTGGAGCGCGCGCACTTCGAAGGGCCGCCGGGCACGCGCACGCCGCGCGGACTGGAGTTCCAGGGCGCGGGTACGCGCCTCGCCACGCAGATCGAGCTCGGCCCCGGCGACACCGGCGTCAGCGCGCGAATGGCCATGTTCGACCGCGGCGGAAGCGGCGCCGCGCTGCGCATCGGCGAGAGCGTGTTCGGGCTCGACGGCGAGAAGAGCGCGCTGTTCCTGGACGGCCCGTTGTTCGGCGATCGCTACGCGCGGCTCGACGACGGCGCCAAGTGGTTCGCGACGGGCAAGACGTTCGAGATCTCGGCGCGTCGGCGCGGCACGGAGTTCTCGATCGCGATCGACGGCAAGACCGCCTACCAGGCTTCGATCGGCACGCACGCGCTCGGCCGCATCGTGATCGAGCCGGGCAAGTCGCGGATCGTGCTCGAGCGCCTCGTGCTCGAGGGCGCGATCGCGCAAGTCACGCGGACCGCGCGCGACGATCGGTTGCAAGCACAGGTCGAGGTCTCCGTGCGGCGCGCCGTGGACTGGATCCTCGCCGCTCAACTGCGCGACGGATCGTGGCGACACCTGCAGTACGGCTTCCGCGGCGGACAGACCGCGCTGTGCGCGTACACGCTCTTGCGCGCCGGCTTGCCCGCGGACCACCCGTCCGTGCAGCGCGCATTCCTGTTCCTCGACCGCGTGGAACCGGGCGAGGTCTACAGCGCCGGCTTGATGGCGATGGCCTACGAGGCCCTGCGAGATCCAGCGCGCCGTCCGCGCATCGAATCGATCGCGCGCACGATCGCAAGCTGGCACAAGGCCGGGCAATGGGGTTATCCGAACAACCACGAAGGTGGTTTCGCGATCTGGCTCGGCAGCCCGAGCGCGCCCGACCTCTCGAACACCCAGTACGCCGTGTTGGGCTTGCGTGCCGCGCGACACGCGGGCGTCGAGACCCCCGAGAAAGTCTGGGTGGAGATCATCGATCGCACGTTGACTCTGCAGGAAGAGGCCGCCGCGCCGAGCATCGAGACGCGCAATCAGAACCGGATCGGCGCGGCGGGCTTCCGCTACCAGATCGGTCGCGAGATCTGCCTCTCGATGACGGGCGCGGGCATCTCGGTGCTCGAGATCGCGCGCGAGGCGCTCGGCTCGAAGTTGCGCGGCGAGCGGCTCGCGACATCGGAGCGCGCGATCCGGGCCGGCGTCGCGTGGCTCGACGAGCACTACACGCCCGAGAACAGCGCGGGTGGTTCGAACGGCTGGCACTACTACGCGCTGTACGGCGTCGAGCGCGTCGGGACGCTCCTCGACCTGGAGACAATCGGACGGCGCGACTGGTACGCCGAGGGCGCGCGCTGGCTCTCGAAGCAGCAGTCCGACGACGGTTCCTTCGGCGTGGGCAAGCCGTTCGGCATCGGCAGCTACCACGGCGCTCAGGAAGAAAGCGACACGTGCTTCGCGATCCTCTTCCTGCGACGCGCGTCGCGCCCGACCGTCGAGACCTCGAGCGCGGCCTGGACCGTGCGCGAATCGATCGATCCGACGGAATCGGTGCGCTTTCGCGCCTCGGGCGAGTCCGGCACCGTGCTGTGGATCGACGGCTTCTCGGATGGCTGCCTGGCCGAGAAGGGCGGCACGCTCGGCTTGCGCGTCGTCCGCGTCGAGTACCGCGCCGGTGATCGCGTGCTGGCCAGCGTGCCCGGCGATCCGGAGCGCGCGTTCGAGGGCGAGAACTACTCGGCGCGCCATGCCTTCGAGGCGGCGGGCGAGCACGTTCTGCGCGCCGTGGTGACCTACGTCGATCCCCTCGCGCCGGCGGGAGCGACGAGCCCGCTGCGCGAGCTCGAGTCGCGCGAAGTGCGCGTGCGCACGGCCGGTGCGCTCGAGCCGTGGATGCGCGAAGCCGCGGCGGCACGCGACCGGAACCTCGCCGCCGCGACGGCTCCGCGCGCATCGGCGAGCTCCACGCACGGGCCCGAGACGGGCGACAAGGCGGTCGACGCCAGCGAGGCCACGCGCTGGGTGACCGCGACGGAGGACGCGTCACCCTGGCTCGTGATCGAGTACGCGAAGCCGGTGAAGGCCGACACGCTCGTGATCGGCCAAGGCGGCGCCGCGCGCGACCTCGTCGGGCGCTACGACCGGATCCAGTCCATCGAGGTGCGTGTGAACCGCGAGAAGGACGCGCTGCCCTTCGATCTGGCGGAGAACGAGATGGCGCCGTCCGTGCTGGCGCTGCCGAAGCTCACCGTGGTCTCGCGCCTCGAGGTCCGGGTGACGAAGCGCGCGACCGGCAAGGACTGGAAGGGCCGTGTGTCCTTGGCCGAAGTCGCGCTGGAGAAGCGCGGGAGCTGAAGCGCGGGGGCTGAAGAGCGCGGGAGCTGAAGAGCCGGGACGCAGCCCACGCGCGCTGACCCCGCGCGAGTGCAGCGTGGACGCAGGGGGACACTCGCGGAGGACGCCGACCTGCGCGAGCCGGCGCCGAGCGCCGCGCGCGCGCTGGCACGGGTCTCGCATTCCCGCGGCAGGCGACGACAACCCGCCGCCGCCAGGAGACAGCCCATGTTCGCCCGCCTGCCCCTCGTCCTCACCACCCTCGCCGTTCTGCCGCTCCTCGCCTTCGACGCGCAAGCCGGCGGCCTCTCGATCGGCTACTCGAAGCACGGCAAGCACTCTTCGATCGGTGTGCAGATCGGCTTCCCCGTCCACGCGCCGCGCCCGGCTCCGCCGCGCTACGGCGGTCACTGGGAGACGGTCGTCGAGCGCGTGTGGGTCCCGGGTGCGTGCGAGAGGGCTTGGGTCGCGCCGATCTACGAGACGCGCTACGACTCCTGCGGTCGGCGCATCCAAGTCTGCGTGCGCGCCGGGTACTGGGACACGGTGCAGTATCCCGGCCACTACGAGGAGCGCACCCGCAAGGTCTGGCGCGAGGCGGGCTGGCGCGGCTACCGGTACTCGGGTCGCGATCATCGCGACGACGACTGAGCGCAGTCCTCTCGAGAACACCGGAACGGACTGCGACGGATGGGGGTCCGCCGGTTTCGCGCCCTCGCTGCGCTGTGCAGCGGGGGCGCGCCTTCAGCGCGACCGGTGCAGCGGGGGCGCACCTTCAGCGCGACCGGTGCAGCGGGGGCGCACCTGCACAGCGCGACCGGCGCAGCGGGGGCGCACCTGCACAGCGCGACCGGTGCAGCGGGGGCGCGCCTGCACAGCGCGACCGCTGCAGCGGGGGCGCACCTGCACAGCGCGACCGCTGCAGCGGGGGCGAGCTCGTACAGCGAGCCGGGTGCAGCGGAAACCCGCTTGCAGAGTGCGCCTGTTGCCGCGCGCGCGTTCGCTGGAGCACGCCCCGAGCAGCGCGTGCGCGCTCGGTTCACGCGGGCGCGAACAGCACGGACAGGAAGCGCTCGTTCGCGTCGGTGTACGTGCGCTCGACGCGGAAGCCCGACGCGCGGCCCAGCTCCAGAACCTCCGCGTCGGAGTACTTGTAGGAATCCTCGGTGTGGATGCGCTCGCCGCGCGTGAACGCGACGTCGAGTTCGAGCGCATCGATGCGGACGACTTGATCCGCCAGGCTCTCGAGGTACATCTCGATGCGCCCGCTCTCCTCGTCGTACAGGGCGACATGTTGGAAGGCGGCGCCGGCGAAATGCCCGCCGAGTTCGCGGTCGATGCGCGCGAACAGGTTCAGGTTGAAACGCGCCGTGACGCCGGACGCATCGTCGTAGGCGCGCTCGAGCACGTCGCGCGATTTACGCCGGTCGACGCCGAGCAGGAAGCGGTCCTTCGGGCCGAGTCGAGAGCGCACGCGGGCCAAGAACCGGGCTGCGGATTCGCGATCGAAGTTGCCGACGTTCGACCCGAGCCACAAGACGAGCCACGGTGCGCGCTTCTCGGCGGCCAGCAACTCGATGCCGTCCTGGTATTCCGCGGCGACCCCGTGCACGGCGAGCCCGGGGAAAACGGCATGGAGTTCACGCGCGCTGTCGCGCAGCGCGCTCGAGGAGATGTCGATCATCGCGAACGACGGCGTTCCACCGCGCTCGAGATGCGCTTCGAGCACACGCCGCGTCTTCGTGGCGGCACCGCTGCCGAGCTCGACCACGACGGCGTCGCGCGCGACCGAGGCCACGATCCCGGCCGCGTGCCGCGCGAGGATCTCGTCCTCCGCGCGCGTGAGGTAGTACTCGTCGAGCGCGCAGATCTCCTCGAAGATGCGCGAGCCCTCCGCGTCGTAGAAGAAGCGGCAGGGCAGCTCCTTGCGCGCGGCGCCGAGCCCCACTCGGACTTCGAGCGCCAAGTCGATCTGACCATCGCCGGAGGGCAGGACGCGCAGCGTGAACTCGGGCGACATCGAGGCAGTCTAAAGGCGTGCGATCAGTGCGCGCCATGCCTCGCGCTCCGTCGTCGCCCTGAAGCGCGGTGCGATGCGACGGCTCTCGCGCTCGAGCCGCTCACGGAATGCGACGTCCGACTCGACCCGCGCGAGGAGACCAGCGAGCGCCGCCGCATCCCCCACCGGGAAGAACCCCGGATGTCGCGCGCCGAGCATGCCGACCGCGGCCGGGATGCGCGTGACGAGAACCGGGAGGCCCGTGACGACGGCCTCGGCCAGCGCCAGCGAACCGCCCTCGGAGATCGACGTCTGCACGAAAAGATCAGCGGATCCGAGCAGCTTCATGGCGCACGCGTGCGTGCATGGGCCGGTCCAGCGCCAACGCGAGGGCCGCCGTGAGCGCGCACGCGCCGTGCGTCGATGCGCCGCGTCCAAGGCCTCACCGGCGTGGATCGCGGCCACGCGCGAGCTCGGCGGCAGCAGGTCGACGGCATCGGCGAAGACGAATGGGTCCTTCACGGCGCGCAGGTGCCCGAGCGTCACGACGCGGAACGATGTCCGCCGGCCGCGCGCCTTGCGTGGCGCCGCTTCGGCCGCCTGCAGGATCGAGGTGGCCTTCGCACGCGAGCGCGCATCGAGCTCGTCCAGCGCCTGCGGCTGAAGCGTGACGATGTGCGCCGCGATGCGCAGGGATTCGCGCGCTTTCCGCTGGCCCAGCGCCGCGCCGTAGACATCCGTGCCGGTCAGGACGAGCACGATGGGACGATCCGGGTGCACACGCGCGAACGTCGTGATCGAGGCGTGGCTCTTCGCGGCGTGCAGCGCGATCAGGAGGTCGTGATCGCCGCGCGTCCAGCGCTCGACGATGCGGACGGAGTGTCCCAAGTCGCGCAGCAGGTCGGCGTAGCGCAGCGCCGTGAGGCGATTGCCACGCGTGGTCCCCGCCGGAGCGGGCGTAGCGATGGCGATCCTCATCCCGGCCCGCATCCGATCCGAGCGGTGTCGGTCGAGCTCACTGCGATCGGGCACGACGCGCGCGGAAGCATCGCGCTAAAACGGGCGCGTGGAAGCATCGCGCTCGGAAACTGCGCGCTCGGAAACTGCGCGCTCGGAAACATCGCGCTCGGGAACCGCACGCGCTTGCACATCGCGCTCGGGAAACGAGCGCGCGGAAACATCGCGCTCGGGAAACGAGCGCGCGGAAACATCGCGCTCGGGAAACGAGCGCGCGGAAACATCGCGCTCGGGAAACGAGCGCGCGGAAACATCGCGCTCGAACATGTCGCGCTCGGACACAGCTTCCCTGAACCTCCGCCGCAGCGCGCCTCCCGGGTACGCGAGATCGGGCGTCAACGAGTTCGCATGGCATGGAATCCTACGAGCGCGCCAGCTCCGCGACCAGGGCGTGTTGCGCGCCTGAACGCGTCCGTGCATCGTGCGCGCATGGACACCGTGATCCCCCTCCGCCTCGCGGGGCTGAACGCGACGAACGGCCGCGTGCTCGACGTGCGCGACGCGTACACCGGCGACATCGCCGCGCGCGTGGCGCTGGCCGGAGCGGCGGAGCTCGAGCGCGCCATCACCTCGGCCGTGGCGTCCGCACCCGCCCTGAGAAACACGAAGCCGTACGAGCGCGCCGCACTGCTCACCGCCTGCGCGCGCAAGTTCACCGAGCGCGCCGAGGATCTGGCGCAGACGCTGACCACCGAGGCCGGCAAGCCGATCCGTGATGCCCGCGGCGAAGTCACGCGCCTCGTGGACACATTCCGCATCGCGAGCGAGGAAGCGACGCGCATCGAAGGATCCGTGCTCGAGCTCGAAGTGACCGCGCGCGCCCGCGGCTACCGCGGCATGACGCGCCGCGTGCCGATCGGTCCGTGCGCGCTGATCAGCCCGTTCAACTTCCCCCTGAACCTCGTGGCCCACAAAGTGGCGCCGGCGATCGCGGCCGGATGCCCATTCGTGCTCAAACCAGCCAGCTCGACACCGCTCGGCGCGCTGGCGATCGGCGACGTGCTGGCCGAAGCCGCGCACGAGACGAGTTTCCCGCACGATTTCTTCTCGATCCTGCCGCTCGCGAGCCGCGACGCGGCACCGCTCGTAGAGGACGAGCGTCTGAAGCTGCTCTCGTTCACGGGATCCGGCGCCGTCGGCTGGGACATGAAGCGCCGCGCCGGGAAGAAGAAGGTCGTGCTCGAGCTCGGCGGCAACGCGGCCTGCATCGTGGATCGCGACTGGGACCTCGACGACGCGGTCGCGCGCATCGTGTTCGGCGCGTTCTACCAATCGGGACAGTCGTGCGTGAAGGCGCAGCGCAT
>Ga0105044_10014630_pt1 | contig 10598 bp, 7 predicted proteins | sample MAT01_FD_78092 | JGI IMG/M metagenome (GOLD analysis project Ga0105044, IMG submission 78092) | Freshwater microbial communities from Lake Fryxell liftoff mats and glacier meltwater in Antarctica - MAT-01 | ecosystem: Environmental > Aquatic > Freshwater > Ice > Liftoff microbial mat | place... | reverse complement strand
GTGCCCGTCCGCTTTGGGAGTGGCGGGAGTTGTGGCGGGGGTTGCGGAGGGGGGGGCAGGCTTGGGCGCGGGGGTCACGCTGATGGGGGCAGTCTTCTCTTCACAGCCGGCGAGCAAGTTACATATGGCCAAGGGAGCGAGAAGGATGGCGGAAAAAACAGGAGATTTTAGGGACATGGGCAGGACTTTCTTTGAGAGGACTTGATACGAGCGGACACAAACGAAAGCAAAAGAGACGGACAAAATATATACATTAACGACCGAACCAGCGCGCGACTCGCCCCGGGCGGCGGGGTGCGCCCTCTGGCACTGAGCGTACGCCGGATGGTGCGCTGGCATGGCCAACTTTATGAACCAATGCGTAGCCAGCGGGCACTACAAAGAGGTTGAGGAATGTAGATGTAAGTAATCCACCGAGCACGACGACAGCGAGCGGCGCGAGCAGCTCACTGCCGGGCTTGCCCACGGCGAGGGCAAGGGGCAGCAGGCCCAGGGCGGCGGAGAGGGCGGTCAAGAGGATGGGCACGAGGCGCTCCATCGAACCCTGAAGAATGGCGGCGCCGATGGGAAGTTTGTCAGTTTCCATCAGATAGCGGTAGTGATTGACGAGCAGGATTCCGTTACGTACGGCGATACCAAAGAGCGTAATGAATCCGACCAGACTGGCGATTGAGATGATCGGGGGTTGATACATTGATGATCCCAGACCAAAGAGGGCAAGCGTGTTCTTGGCAAGGCCCGCGTGCAACAGCGAATCGGTGAGGAAGATCGCCGCAACTCCCCCCAAGGTAGCCAAGGGCAAGTTAATCATAACCACCGCGGCGACCTTTAATGATCCGGTGGAAAGCTGGAGAATCAGCAACATAAGAATAGAGATACCAGCCCCGGCCAGTAAGAGCGTGCGGCTCGCGGACTGCTGGGCCTCAAACTGACCGCCAAACTCAACGGTGTAACCCGTAGCCTCAACGATTGGCGTCACTTTGTCCTTAACTTGCTGCACAAGGTCGCCAAGATTGTAACCATCCGCCACGTTGGCGGAGATGACGGCCTTACGTTGCGCGTTCTCGCGCGCGATGATGTTTGGGGTCTTTTCCGGCCCGATATCCGCTACATCGCGGAGCCGCACGGTGGGGCCTGGGGCTCCATCCTCGCCGCGTCCTACGAGCATCAGGTCCCCCACTTGCCCCACGGTTTCGCGCTGTTCGCCTTCGAGGCGAACGACCAGGGAGTATCGCCGCAACCCCTGATTCACCACCGCGACTTCCTCGCCGTAGAGGGCGATGCGCACCTGTTCCGCCGCGGAGGCCGGGGTAAGGCCCGCCGCGGCGAGGTCTTGATGACGGTAGCGGATCGGCACTGATGTAATTAGAATCTCACGGTTGGCGGTGACATCGCGCGCGCCCGGAATAGATTTAAGTGCTGATTCAACTTGCTTGGCGAGCGATCTAAGGGTGCCCAGATCCTCGCCGAAGATGTTAACTGCGATTGCGGCGGGCGTGCCGGAAAGGACGTGCGAAAGGCGGTGCTCGATGGGCTGACCGATCTGCACCGTGACGCCGGGCACGGCGGTGGCGATGAGGGCGATCTCTTTGCGGATAGCGATTTTGTCGCCCTTTGGGGCGATGAGAATATCAAGCTCGCTGTTGGAGACAGGTTCGGCGTGCTCATCGCGCTCGGCGCGGCCTGTGCGGCGGGTAACGCTCTGAACGCCATCGATCTTAATTAGTTTTTCTTCGATGCCGGCGGCGGCACGATTACTTTCAGAAAGGGAAGTACCGGGCGGTGAGGAAACGAACACGGTGAACGAGCCTTCATTGAACTCGGGTAGAAAGGAGGTGCCAAAGGTTCGGCCTAGGAGGAGCGAAAGACCGGTGACCACCAGGGCGGTGCCGACGACCGACTTACGATGATTAAGAGACCAGCGGAGGGCGGGTTCGTAGCGGGCTTTGAGGAAGCGGACGAGGAAGCGGTCGCTATTGTGCGGTGCGGCGGTGCTCGATTCACTCGGATTGGTGCGCCGGGGCCGGATGAGGAGTTTGCACATCGCGGGCGTCACTGTCAGTGCGACCAGCAACGAGGCCATAATTGATACAACGTACGTAACTGCAAGCGGCTTAAAGAATCGGCCTTCGAGGCCCTCCAAGAACATAAGCGGAAGAAAGACGATGCAGATGAGCACCGTGGCGTAGACTACTGAAGAGCGAACTTCGTTGCTGGCATCGTAGATGAGAGTAACGAATGGCTTACGCTGCTCGGCGGGCAGCAGTGAGTTTTCTTCAAGTCGCCGGTGAACATTCTCGACATCGATGATGGCATCGTCGACGAGTTCGCCGATGGCGACGGCCAATCCACCCAGTGTCATGACGTTCAGGGTCAGCCCGAACACATCCAGCGTGAGCAACGCGGCGGCCAAAGAGAGGGGCAGCGCAGTAAGTGTGATTATCGTCGTGCGGATATTGAGCAAAAAGAGCATGAGGATAATTCCCACGATTATCGTGGCATCCCGAAGCACGACCACGACGTTGTTGACCGAACGCTCAATGAAGTGGCTCTGGCGGAAGACCTCCCGATTGATTATAATTCCCTTGGACACGCTCGACTCAATCTGATCAAGGGCGGCATCGATGCTTTTGGTGAGAGAGAGTGTGTTGGTGCCGGGGGCCTTCTGGATGGTCAGGACGACAGCGGGGACGCCCTGGTTGGCCGCGGTGCCACGCTTTGGTGCGCCTCCGAGCACGACGGAGGCGACCTCTCCGATTGTAATTGGCAGACCGTCCTTCATGATGACGGCGGTGGAGGCGATGTCGCGGACGCTGGTGACGCGCGCGGCTTGGCGCATGGGAAGTTCGGAGCGGTCAACATCGGATAAGTATCCCGCGCTAGCGGTGCTGTGGGAGTTGCGGGCCGCGTCAACGACTTCCTGGATTGTAATTCCGTACAGGGCGAGTCGGTCCTGATCGACGTTCACCTGGTACTCGGGGAGTTCGCCGCCGATGGCCGCAACTTGGGAGACGCCGGGGATCGCGAGCAGCTTGTTACGCAAATCAAACTCGGCGTAGGCGCGGATGTCCAGGTCGCTCACCGTTTTGTCGGGGCTTGAAACCGCGAGCAACATAATTTCACCGGTGATGCTGGCGATGGGGGTCATCGTGGGCTCGACACCCGGCGGGAGCGATTCGCGGATGCCGGTGAGGCGCTCACCGACCAGTTGACGGGCGCGGTAGATATCCGTGCCCCAGTCAAACTCCACCCAGACCAAAGAGAGGGAAATCGCCGACGCGCTGCGCACCCTGCGGACACCCTGAAGGCCGTTGACGGCGGATTCGAGGGGGAACGTAACATATTGTTCCACCTCATCTGCCGAGAGGCCGCCCGCTTCGGTAAGCAGGACAACGGTGGGCGCGTTCAGTTCGGGGAAGACATCCACCGACATCCGGGGAAGACGCGCGATGGTGTAGACGAGCATCGCGACGGCGATGAGGATGACAAGCGCGGAGTGCTTGAGGGAGAAAGAGATCAGATGTTTGAGCATTGGCGATTCCTGTAGATGACTTAGTCTTCGCCTTCGTGGAAGGTACCGTCGGGATGGAAGTGACCGCCTTTGGTAATGCTCCCGCTGGTTGCGACCATCAGTTGATAGACACCATCGAGCACGATTTCATTACCTTCCGCGACGCCGCTCTTAATTATAACCCAACGGCCATCGTCGATTCCCAGCTCCGCTTCCATGCGGATCGCTTTGTCGGGATTGGCGGGGTCACGACGAAATATAATGGCTTGTGTACCATCGCGCGTCACGCACTTGAGCGGGATGGCCAGCTCTTCCATACCGGCGCCGCTGGTGATTACTTCCAAGTAGCCCGCGACGCCCGCTTTGGCCCATGAGGCCGAGTAACTTGGTGCCGTCCAAAGAAGATCTATGGTTCGGTGTTGGGGGTCGGCAGTGGGCGCGAGCGTAAGCACCCCATCCATTGGCGCAGATCCTTGGTCAGAGGTGCCACCGCCCCTTGAACTAATGTCGGGGGTGTTATCGATTGAAGCACTGGTGAGTGCGGTGGCACCCTCTGCGAATAGCCCCTGCGCGGGAACAACGGTGGCCCTTTGTCCCGAAGCGAGCCGGCTTAAGTCGCTCTGCAAAGCGACCGCTCGGAATCGCAGCTGAGTAGGCTGGATCGTCGTAATTATATGACCGTGCTGGGATGCCAATCCCCCATTTACTAAACTGAGTGTATTTACAATCCCGGGGTCAATTGCTTTTACTTCGATGTGCGAGAGCATCCTCCAGCGGGGCTCGCCCGCCGCACTATCGGCTGCCTTTCTTAACTCATCGACGCTCAACCCCGCGAGCGAGGCGGCTGAGTCAAACAGTATAGTTAACTCCGCCTTCGCCGCCTCAAGTTTCGCCGCGGCCTCGGACCGCTTTGCTTTTAGTTCGGCTTCTGTTTCGAGTGTTTCTGCCAGCTCCGCGCGTGCCGTCGCGAGAGCGGATCGAACAGGCGCCACTTCTTCAAGCCGGACGGCGCCAGCGCCCTCAAGTTTCTCCATCGAGGCAACGCGCTGCGCCCAGAGCGCGACCACGGTCTCCAGCGCGTTGTGATGATTCTCGTGCGCAGCGAGCAGCGGACCGGTACTTTCGTTGGTAGCCGTAGCGATCGTCACCGCTGCGTGGGCCGACACGAGTTCCCGTTGCATACCCCGCCACGCCGGCGAATCAAGAAGGTACAGCGGAGTACCAACCTCCACCTTCTGGTACTGCTGCACCAGAAGTTGCACCGTCCCCGACGCGGCGGCGCGGTACTCTCGTGAGGCGGTTGGCTTAAGTTCAAAGCGGCCCGGGAGGCGGAGCGTCCGGGCCACGTTGCGGCTTTGCACTCTTGCGAAGGTAATTCCCAGGTTCTGCCGCACGGTTGAGTTAATATCCACGCGGTTGGTAACGGCCGCCCCGCTGCCCGCGGCTGCGTGGTGGTCTGGCTTGGGGCTGGATTCGCGCTCGCACCCCGTGTGAACGAACACCAAGGCAAGCGCCAAGAGCATCTTTTTATAATTCATCGGAGTCCGTTGCGTTCTGCGCTGAGCGCGAAGCTAAGTTTTTCGACTGTGCGGTCTGACTCTGGTTTGCCTCCTGTGTTCGCTCTGCATGCGGGCAGGAGGGCGTGGAACTTGCCTACCCGAAGGGGCGGCCAAGGTACAATCAATATTCAACGGTTGGAGAGCTCGCAATCGCGGCTGGGGCCCGAGGGGCCCAGCGCAAAGCATGCGCATGGGAGCTGCGGCTCACTCGCGGCGTCCGCCAGCGGGTCAATCCTAAATTAATAAAGCGTGACTTGTTCGCACCAAGCGTTGGCTGCACGATACATCGTCAAGGTGCAGAGGCGGGTGCGATCGGATAAGTAGAGGGCTGTGCACAATCTGCGGGCCGCAGCAGAGATCGTAAGTAGATGCGGCCAGCAGTTGGACGGGCTGGGCGAATATTCCCGCCGCGTGCATGTGAATGCCGGGCTGCCTTAACTGCGTCTCATCGGGAATACTAATTACGATGCCGTCCTCAGCGGCCAAGGGCGAGGCCGGGTCGGCGAGTAGCTGGTCGAGACGGTCGTGGCCACTCTTCTCTTCCGTACACGGGGGCACGTCGTGCCCGCAGCAGCTTGGGTGAATTTCGTGCAGCTGGAGGTGCATCGCCGCAAAGGCCGAGGCGGCTTCAGCGCTCACGCCCGCATGAAGGTGAAAGTGATGATCGTCATGGGCGTGAGCAACCATCGAAGTGCCCCCGAACGCACCCAGAACTAATAGCGGGACCAGAATGACCGATGCCAGCCAACGGACCGGCGCGGCACGCAGAAGGGTCGCGGCGGGACTTCTAGAGAATGTCAAGGAAGTGCGCATTTATGCGGGGCGGATGCTGGGATTCACCCTTTATCAACAGAAAGTCTACGATCGGTGAGGCGCTTCTACGCCACCGCACCACCGGCGGTGCTGAAGTTCGTTGCGTTTTGGGTCAACTTAGCAATGTGCCTCACCGCCACCTAGACGCCAAAAGCATAGCCCGGTAGACCGCGTGACCTGTTGAAACTTGCCGACATTCGTTGCAGGATTGGCCGAGGCGCAGGAAGGATTTTTGCCAAGATGCACCGAGTGAGAGGTCCGTTTGAGGTTAGGCTCAAGGCTTAGATCGAAGAATTAGGCGTGAGCGACGCGGTGGTCGGCCGCAGGTGCTTGGATAAGCAGTTTCACGGCGACTTGGAAGGCACCAGCAAAGGGCTGATGCTTAGCAGTGCGCACAGCAACCAAGGGCTCGGCGGGTTATGTGGCCATGGAACGGGTAGTTGGGAGGTTAAGCGGGTCGGGCGGGTCGGGTCGGGCGTGCGCACGGGCTCGTTTGTGCTCCAGCACAGCAGCAGGATGACCAGCGGCGCGCCGACCCAGTCGATTACCGTCGTGCCCGATTCCGGGACTGAAGGCCTTATAGGAATCGCTGGCTCGATGACGATCGACATCGTCGAGGAGCAGCATTTTTACAGCTTGGACTATCGATTCGAGGGCGACGAGGGTGCCTAAATGTCTAGCTGATTGCACGAAATACCGCAGCTCGGCCTTCCTAAGTCGTGACAAGGAGACAGTTTCGGACGATTGAGGCACGGCCGACGAGCGGCCGGACCCCGGGCGTCAAGTCGGGGCGACAGGATTTGAACCTGCGGCCTTGTGGACCCAAATTTTTGGGGGGCGGGGGTTATTGGCGGTTGGCGTTGAGGTTTTTTTGGTTATTGGCGTGGGCTGGGTGAGATTTTTTGAGGTGGGGGAGAGAGGTCAGGAGCCGCGCGTCTCTTGTGGTTTTGGTTTGCCTTGTGTGGTGGACTGGTGGGCTGGGTGTTTGTGGTGGGTGGGTGCTCGGGGTTCACTTCATGAGGGGGTGAAGCGAGGTCGGCTGGGCGGGGGACGGGGCGGGGCGCTGGGCGGGGGGACGGCTTAGCGCGAGCGGTAGCTGTACCAACTGGTCACTCGATTGTTGAGCAAGTAAACATCGGTGCTTGAGGAGGCGTTGGGGAAGTATTTATAATGCCAGTTCATCGCGGGCCCCGAACTTGAGTGGCTTGTTGAGAGCGTAAAGGGCTGGCCCAAAGCGGCGACAAGCTGCTGAAAGTGCATGCCGCGGTAGATCGGCAGGGCCCAAGTAAAGCCCTCTTTAAGGCGGAGAGCCTCGATATCCTGGGCTGTGTGTTTGCTCTGAGGATACGTACGCGCCAGGTACTCTGTGCTTAAGGCGCGCAGCTCCAGCGAACGCCCGGCGGAGGTGTCTCTGCCGCCATCAAGCTGCTTGGTTCGCATGGCCTGCGTCAACTTATAAAGCACCTCAGCCTCTGAGAGCGCCATCACCTGGGCGGTAGTCAGCGGCCTGCGTGAGACACAGCCGGGAAGCCAAACTGTGGTGAGCAGCACGGTGGTGAAAACAAAGAGGAGGCGAAGAATCATGGATCACGAGGCCTTACCGGTGTTGCCGAAGCCGCGGGTGGCGGCGGGCTTGGAAGTTACTTTTTCGTAGTCTACGACGACTTGCTCGGTGTACCCGTTTTTTTGTACCGGCGGGTGGTGGACGCGCAATGATTGCGGGGCGGGCTGCTGGCTCGGCGGCTCACGCCCGCTGGCAAGGTGGGCGCAGAGTAAAGCATCATACCAGGCGGCGGCTTGCGGCGTGCCGGGTTTGCCCAAGTGATGCCAGCCGCCAGCGAGTTTCATTCGCGCGTAGGCGCGAGAATCGACCGTGGGCTAAGGGATGGAACTGGCAGAATTGCCTGAATCGCAGGGGTGCAGAGCACGGGCAGGGGGCAACTGGCGCACGGAATCCTCCTCGGTGAGAGAGTGATTAAGGTTCTCGCGGGCTGATTCAATCGGTTTGTACGGGGAGAATCAGGGGCGAACTTTGCGCCGTTGCCAATAAAAACCGCTCTAAAGTCGGGGCGACAGGATTCGAACCTGCGACCTTGTGGACCCGAACCACACGCGCTACCAAGCTGCGCTACACCCCGAAAGTGTGTGGTAGTATAGCGTGCTACGCCGCGATTTTGCATCGCCGAGTGGCGAGCTTCTGTGGGGTCTCGGCCCGCTGAAAAGTTGGCGGGTGGCCTTCGTCGGTATCGCTTCAGGCGAGCCAGCATCGCCGCCGGCGGTTCATTGTCATGCTCTCATTTGCTTATGATTCGCGTGCGATTTCGCGAGCTCTCTGCTGACAGTCAAGGATGAGGGGTCGGGGCAAGAATGGTGTATTTTGCTCTCGCCGCGAGGGGGCATGGAGAGCATGGAGAGAATGGAGAGCCGCGTGCCGTATTCCAGGAGCGGAGCAGTAAATCGCTTAGCGGCCTTTGGGCTGCGCAGCGACCTTCAAGCAATACACTTTTACAGGATTAAGCGTGATATAATGCGCATCCGCGCGCCACGGGGATTCTGGCCAAAGGCTCTGACTCCCGACGGCCGTTTACATGAAAGATTCCTCATTTCCGAACCCTTCAATTTCGGTTACAAGATCCGCGTGCTTTGCGTGGACGATTGCGCGGATTTCCCGAAGCTGCTTGGCTGGTGCATTGATGCGGAATCGGACATGGAGCAAGTGGGTGCGATGTCCGATGCTAATAACCTTGGGGAAATGGTGGAGCGGACGGGTGCGCGGGTCGTATTGCTTGATATGACTATGCCGGGCAGAGATCCGCTGAGCGCAGCCGCGGGTTTGCTGAGCGGCGAATTACTCTCGGGCCGGACGGTCAGGGTCATCGCGTTCAGCGGCCGAACTGATCAGGAGATGATTGACGCCGCGAAGGCGGCGGGGTGTATCGGCTATCTTAACAAGGATGCACCCGTGCCCACCGTGCTTCGTGCGATCCGTGAAGCGGCGGGGGTTGCGGCCCCTTTCCAAGTTTGGTTATAATTATAATATTCGGGTATTACCGTGGCGGTCGGCCCTATGGTCCTAAATCTGGAGAGTGGCCGCTTAGCTCCGCTTTTTTGCTCGCATTCTGGGGTGAGGCAGTCATGTTAAGAACGATCGCTGCAACAATGAAAGCGGGCGCGGCCCTTTTGTGAGGGGTCGCGCCCGCGGATCTCGGACAGACTCTTCGTGCTGGCCTAGGTAACCTTTACCTTAAGAGGCCAGCAAGTTGACTTACTAGTTACCTTGTTTAGCACCCACCATTTGACCAGGCGATGAAGAAGGCATCAACGTCGGCACCATCAACGCCGCCGTCGAAGTTAACATCTGCCTGTGGGAGACCCAACGACCAATCATCAAAGAAGACCTGAACATCACTGCCGTCGATGCCACCATCCTGGTTGTAATCGGCTGGGCAGGGAATGCCCAAGATGACCAGTTCGGCAGGTCTGGAGATGACGCTACCGCAGGGGCTGGAAACAAGGCAGCTGTAGAACCCGGCATCACTGGCGGCGACAGCCGTGAGGGTCAGGGTGTCTGTGGTAGCGCCCGAGATGTTACCACCGTTGGCCAGGCCGATGCCGTTCTTACGCCAGAGGTAGCCCGTGGCACCCGCGACTTCGATGGTGAAGACCGCATCGGTACCTTCGATTGCATCGACACTCTGGGGTTGAACGTCGATGACGATGCCGGTGCCGGCAAAGCCGGTGTTGGCAATGCTCAGCGGGGCACTGCCGCATGAACTGGTAGCCCGGACCCAGTAGAAGTAGGTGGTAGAACCAACGACGCTGTTATCAATGTAGGGGCTTGCGGTGTCGTTCCCCAGCAGCGTTGATGTGCCGGAGTTGTTCACCGTGTTACGACGGATGTCATAACCAGTTGCACCCGCGCTGGCAGTCCAGGTTACAGTGACTGCATTGCAGCGGGTACCGTCGGTCGCCAACACGTTGGTGGCGGCGACTGGAGCACTGCCGCGAGTGCCGCTGTCGCCCACGCCGTAGGGGCTGCGGGCATCACACGCGTTGGCAGCGCGGACCCAGTAGAAGTAAGTCGTGCCCGGGTTGGGCGCGAGATCATTCCAACTGGTGAAGGCAGCACTAACCCCGACGATCTGGGTTGAAGCTGCGGAGAAGTTGACGGTGTTGCGGTAGATGTAGTAGCCGGCGACGTTGGGGACGGGATTCCAGGTTACAGCGATCGTGTTGCTGCAAGCGACATTGTCGGCGGCCTGCACGTTTGCGGGAATAGCGGGGGCGGGGGCGCGGCGGCCGAGCGCGGAAGCGCTGAAGCCAGAGAAACCGCACTCGTTGTTAGACCTGACCCAGTAGTAATAGTTGGCACCAACCGTGGCGGTACCATCAAAGAACAAGAGCGAGGCGGTGTTGCCGATGAAATCTGCGGTGCCCGAGTTGTTTACGACGTTACGGTATACAGAGTAAGTGTCGGCGTTGAAGGGCCCACTCCAACTGACTGAAACCCCTGTACAGTCTGTGGTGGAAGCGGAAACAAAGGTTGGGCTAGCAGCGAGAATCTGGCGACCACCGAGGTTACCTGCACTGAGAGGACCTTGGCCGCACTCGTTGATGCCGCGAACGAAGTAATAGTAACCAATCCCCTGCAGTCCGAAGAGATCGTTGTACGGGCTTGTGGCACCGCTACTAAGCAGCGAGGAGAACAAGGCGTT
>Ga0105044_10014628_pt1 | contig 10599 bp, 12 predicted proteins | sample MAT01_FD_78092 | JGI IMG/M metagenome (GOLD analysis project Ga0105044, IMG submission 78092) | Freshwater microbial communities from Lake Fryxell liftoff mats and glacier meltwater in Antarctica - MAT-01 | ecosystem: Environmental > Aquatic > Freshwater > Ice > Liftoff microbial mat | place... | reverse complement strand
CGGTGGTCGGTGATGCGGTTCTGCGGAAAGTTGTAGGTGCGGACCCGATCCGAGCGGTCGCCGCTGCCGACCTGGCTTTTGCGATGGGCGGCGCGGATGTCGGCCAAGCGTTGCCGCTCGGCCTCGTACAGGCGCGAGCGCAGCCACTTCATGGCCTTGTCCTTGTTGGCTACCTGGCTGCGTTCTTCCTGGCAGGCTACCACCACGCCGGACGGCTTATGCACGATACGTACGGCGGACTCGGTCTTGTTGACGTGCTGACCACCGGCTCCACTCGCGCGGAAGGTGGTGATCTCAAGATCGTCCGGGCGGATGGTGACGTCGGTCTCTTCGGCCTCGGGCAGCACCGCCACGGTGGCGGCGCTGGTGTGGATGCGCCCCTGGGCCTCGGTGGCGGGCACCCGCTGCACGCGATGGCCGCCTGATTCGTGGCTGAGTAGGGCGAAGGCGCCCGTGCCCACCACCTGGAAGATGGCCTCTTTGAAACCGCCTTGTTCGCCCTCGGACAGGGACACCGGAATGAGGCGCAGACCGTGCCGCTGCATCCACATCGTATACATGCGTGCCAGGTCGCCGACGAACAGGCTGGCCTCGTCGCCGCCGGTGCCGGCCCGCAATTCCAGAATGGCATTGCGGTCGGCCGCCGGATCGCTGGTGGCCAGCAGCGCCTTGATGCGCTCAAGCACGGCTTGGGCCCTGACCTCGGCCTCGGTGATCTCAACGTGGGCCAGCTCGCGCATATCCGGCTCTGCCAGCAGGGCTCGCGCCCCATCGGCTGCCGCCTGGGCTGCCTGGTGCTCGGCAAAGGGCTCCATCACCCGCGCGTAGCGCGCGTGCTCGCGCAGCACCTGCTGATACCGCGGCGACGCGATGATCGCCGGATCAGCCATCTGGGCTGCCAACTGGTCATAGCGCCCGCGCAGAGCCAGCAGATTGGTGATGAGGTCGGACATGGGGGACAGCCGTCGCGGGGTCGGGGAGAACTAGAGACAACCGTCGCGGGGTCGCGGGGTCGGGGCAACGGAGACAGCCGTCGCGGTGTCGCGGTGTCGCGGTGTCGCTGACTACATTCGAGCATTCCAACATTTGACCCCGCGACCCCGCGACGGCTGTTAATATACGCAAACAGCCCGCCGGGAATCCCGACGGGCTGCGCGCGTTCCGCCTGACAGCGGCTACTTCTTCTTGATCAGGTTCGAGAGGCCGCCCTTGCCGTACTTGTTGCCGAACTTCTCTACGCGGCCGGCGGTATCGAGGATACGCTGGGTGCCGGTGTAGAAGGGATGGCTGGCCGAGCTGACGTCGACCTTGACCAGCGGGTATTGCTTACCCTCGACGGTCACGGTGGCCTCAGTCTTGATCGCGCTAAGCACGATATACTGAGCCTGGGTGATGGTGTCTTGGAAGACGACCTCACGGACCTTGGGATGGATGTCCTTCTTCATGATTTATTTCTTTCCCTTGTCGGCCTTTTTGCCCTTGTCGCCCTTATCACCCTTGTCGCCCTTGTCGCCCTTGGCGGGCTTCTCGGACTTGCCAGCCTTGTCGCCCTTGGCGGGCTTCTCGGACTTGCCAGCCTTGTCGCCCTTGGCGGGCTTCTCGGCAGCAGCCGGCTCGGCCTTCGCGGCGTCGCCTTCGGCGGCGGCCTCGTCACCGTTCTTGCCGGCTTCCTTGGCCTTCTTGGCGTCCTCCTTGGATTTGATCTGCGCAGCCGCGTAGGCCGCCAGGGTATCGGCCAGAGACGGCGCATTCGGGTCGCTGTTGATGACTTCGACCTTGATGGTCACCGGCACCTTGCGGTGCAGGCTGACTTCGATCGCGTACACGCCGAGGCGCTTGATCTTCTCGGTCAGGTGCACTTGCTTGCCATCGAGCTTGACGCCCTTGGCTTCGAGGGCTGCGACGATCTCTTTGGTGCCGATGGAGCCGAACAGCTCCAGTTCGTGCGCCACGCGGCCGGGGATCTGCACGGTCATGCCGTCGACGGTCTTCTTCTGGACGAGAGCATGGGCCTCGCGCTCAGTCTCGGACTTGGCGGCCTTTTCGCGCAGCACGTCGACCTGACGCTTGTGCGCCTGGCTGACGGGGATGGCAAGGCGGTAGGGGAACAGGTAGTTGCGGGCATAGCCAGGAGCCACACGGACGACATCGCCCATGTTGCCCAGCTTGAGCACGTCTTCGACCAGCAGGACTTCTTGTCGTTTAGCCACGGGTCACCTCACTCGCCAACAAAGGGCAGCAGGGCAAGGAAGCGGGCACGCTTGATCGCGGTGGCGACCTGGCGTTGATAGAACGCTGATGTGCCGTTGCGCTTGCGGGTGGAGATCTTGCCCTGGGACGAGACGTAGCGGCCCAGGGTGGCCAGATCGCGGTAATCAACTTCGAAGGTCTTTTCCTTCTCGAAGCGGCAGCTCTTGGGAGCTTCAACGCGCTTGGCGCGCTTGGGACGACGCTTGAGCTTACCGGCTTTGCCGGCACCGAAAGGCTTCATGGATGTTCTCGTGAGTAAAGGTTATTTAAGGTAGGTGAAGAGCTGAGACCGGCGGTCAGAACGGCGGCTCATCGTCCAGCGGAGGCTGGGCAGCCGGCGACGCGCCGCGCGAGGACGGGGCGGTAGGCATCGCGGCCGGGGCGCCACCTTCATCGCCGCCGCCGGACGGAACGGAGGAACCGCCCTGACCCTTGGAGTCGATGAACTGCACGCTATCGGCGACCACCAGCATGCGCGAACGCTTCTGGCCGGATTCCTTGTCGTCCCACTGGTCGAGGCGCAGACGCCCCTCGACGAAGCAGCCACGACCCTTGGTGAGGTACTGCCCCACCAGCTCGGCGGTACGGCCCCAGGCTTCGACGTCCACGAAGGTCGTCTCGTCCTTGAGATTGCCGTCCCGGTCCTTCCAGCGGCGATTGACCGCCAGACCGAACTTGGCCACGGTGCCCTGACCGGCTGGCCTGACTTCGGGATCCCGAGTCAGGTTCCCGGCCAGGAACACCTTGTTGTAATTGAACGACACGACTCAGTTCTCGGTCATGGGGATGCCCGACTGGGCAGCAGCAGCGGCGGCGGCGGCGGCGGCGATGGCGGCTTCAGCGGCCTTGGCGCGCTGCACGCGGATCAGTTCCAGCTCTTTGCCAGGGCGGGACACGATCAGCTGACGCAAGATCAGTTCGCCTAGCGCCGCACGGCGTTCGATCTTGTCGACCGCAGTAGGGGTCGCTTCGAAGTAGGCGATCAGATAGAGCGCGGTGGTCTCACCCTTGATGGGGTAGGCGAGCTTACGCTCTTCCCACTTGAGCATCTCGATGAAAGTGGCGCCTTCAGACTCGTAGGTCTGACGGACGGCAGCCAGAGTGCCGTCGTAGTCGGCGCGAGCCGCGGCGGACTTCACCAGGATGGTGGTTTCGTAGGTACGGACGGCCGTTGCGGCCATAGAAAGCTCCTCGGTCGGAAGGACCGGTTCGTGGACCGCGCGATGAACGCGCGGGAGGCCCGGATGCTGGGCCCCGAAGGGACACCGGACCGCGGATGCGGCCCGGTCAAATTGTCAGATTCAAGCCTTGGGGGCGACGGACTTGGCCTTGGCGGCCTTGGCAACTTCAGCCTTGGTCGGGGCCGCAACCTGCTTGGGCGGCGCGCCCTTGGCCACGGCGATGGCCAGACGGCTCTTGGTGCGGGCCGCAGCCTTCTTGTGCACCGTGTTGCCGCTGGCGGCCTGATCGATGCGCTTGGTGAAGGTGCGATACAGCTCGGCCGCTTCGTCCTTCTTGCCGTCGTGGACTGCGCGCTCCAGTTTCTTGCGGATCGTCTTCAGTTCGGTGATCCGCGTCTTGTTGGCGATGCGATGGGTCTCGCTCTTGCGCAGACGCTTCTTGGCACTGTTGTTATGAGGCATTGTAAGGTGTTTCCGCCACGTATGGGCGCGAGGTGATAGCTGATGGTCGTTAAATACCGCGGAGCTTGTTCAGCCGGTCCGCAGCATCTTTGTAGCCAAGATCGATGGAGACGAGCTTTTCGAACTGGATGATCGCCTGATCCTTCTTCCCTGATTCCTCGAAGACGCGGGCCAGAGCGAAGCGGATCTGCTTGGCCTCGTCGCCCAGCTCGTCTATGCAAAGAGCGAGCGAAGCATTGTAGTGCTGTGCAGCAAGGTCAAGCAGATTCTTCTTTCCGAAGCAGTAGCCCAGGAACTTATGTGATGCTTGGCGGTAGCGCGGATCGGCAACGGTGCGCTGGAATTCGCTCGCCGCTGCCTCTATCTGCCCCAGTGCCAGGAGGGTATTCCCGAGGCTGTAACGATGGGTCATGTCGGTGGGCTGACGCTCGACGCGCAGCCGGTACTCTTCAAGCCGGATCTGGGTCAGGGCCTGTTTGGCCGCTTGGTCATCGGGGGCGGCCCGCAGCTTGACCTCGGCATCGCTGATGCGGATGTCCCCCAGCTTCATCACCACCACAAAGTCCAGGGGATCGAGCTGTGCCGCACGCTGGAAACAGTCCCGCGCGTCGGCCGTGCGGCCGACCCTGGCCTGGGTGTCGCCACGCTTGATCCAGAGCGCCTTATCGCCGGGATTGGCTTTCAGGTCCTCATCCAGGAAGCGCACCACCTCGTCCGCATCGGCGGTGGTGCGGATCATGCGGTTCATGACCTCTTGCCGGCGCGCCATGCTGGTGTCGTTCACCTGCGCGGTGTAATCCGAGGCTTTGCCTTCGCTCTGCTTTTGGCGGAAGCGCATTGACTTGTAGGCCTCCCAGTTCTTCACCGTCTTGCCCGCATCGGTGTGGTCAGGCTTGGCCTTTTCGAGTTCGCGCATGAGGTTGAGAGACGATTCAAGGTGCGCGTCTTCGTCGGTCTCCTTGTGCTTGTCGTGCATCGCCTGGGCATGGGCCCAGAGCGCCTTTTCGTTGAACATACCGGTCTTGTGGTGTTCGTCGTAATAGAACAACCCGATCTCACGCATGGACTTCGCGGTGGGCACGAGGCGCATGGCCACATCGGCCATTTGCAGGAGGTTCTTGGGCTCGGGATTGCCGCCCAGGGCCTTGGCGGCGGCCACCAGCTGCTTGTGGGGATCCTTGCTCATTGAGCCGCTCAGCCCGCCCATCAGGCCGCCGAATAGGCTTTTCTTGCCCGCCTCCTTGGCCTTGCGCCGCGACGCATCCAGCAAGAGGCGATGCACCTCGATATTGCCGGGCTCGACGTCCAGCATTTCGTAGCACTTTTCCAGGGCGAGGTCGTAACCCCGCCGGTCCAGGGCCTGCTTCACCGAGAGGATGTGCTTGGAGAGATCAACCATGTTGGTCTCCTTGGGGTGGTTTTGGGTCGTATCGAACCAAAAATTGTTGCGAGGGGGTGTTGTAGCCTAGCATGGATTCATGCACAAGGACTTCCAGACCGCAGGGGCATCAGCTGCATCAAGTGCATATCCTGGCCTACCAGAGCTGGTACAGTACCCGCATCCGGTTCTACGCCGGGCGGCCACACCTGTTACCGTCTTTGATGACGACCTGCGGGACTTCTGCCAACGCATGTTCGCGGTGATGGAGCTGAAGCGCGGAGTCGGCCTGGCTGCGCCGCAGGTGGCGGTGAGCAAACGGATCTTTATCACCGACCATCTGCGCCGGAAGGACGAGCCCGAAGCCCATGACCGCCGGGTCTGGATCAATCCGCGCCTCATCGACCCCCAGGGTGAAACCGTCTATGAGGAAGGCTGCCTCAGCTTTCCCGGCATCTATGCCAAGGTGACCCGCTGGAACGGCTTCACCGCCGCCTGGCAGGATGAGTGGGGGCGCGAGCAGCGTCTTTCCCTGGACATCCAAGCGGGGGACTTCCTCGGCATCATCATCCAACACGAACTCGACCACCTCGACGGCCGCCTCTTCGTCGACCACCTCAGCCCGGCCCAACTCAGTGTGATCAAGGGCCGCATGAAGGACCTGGAGCGCGACTACAAGCACGAGACGGGGAAGGATGGGGCGGTGTTGCGCAGATGAGGATGACAGCCGTCGCGGGGTCGCGGGGTCGCGGGGTCGCGGGGTCGGGGACTCGCATCGCCGCCACCGACAGTGGTCCATGGCCCTCCATCTTCACGACACCGCGACGCCGCGACACCGCGACACCGCGACACCGCGACGGCCGTGACTGCTGTCCCCGACCCCGCGACCCCGCGACGGCTCTTTCTGCTGCCCGCGACTCCGCGACGGCGGTCTAGATGCCCCCCTCCTTCAGCCTCCCCGATGATCATGACCGTCTGGCCGAACTGGGCCGGATCGCGGGGTCGTTGGTGCATGAGCTGAAGAATCCCCTGGGGGTGATCCTGCTGAATGCCGAGTTGATTGAGCAGCAACTGCCCAATCTGCCTGAGTCGGAACGGTCCCGGCTGGCCAAGCGGCTGGGTCGCATCAGCGACAGCGGTCGCGCCCTGCAGGCCATCGTGCAATCCTTCCTGGCCTTTGCCCGGCCCCAGCGGCCAGATCCGGATGCGGTGGATCTGAACGGCCTGCTGCGCCATCTGCTGGCTGAGCAGGAGGACCTCCATCGCGCGGCGGAGATCCAGGTGTCCTTCCACCCCGATGCCCTGCTGCCCCAGGTGGCGGCGGACCGGGTCCATCTGCGCTCGGTCTTCCTGAATGTGCTGGTCAATGCCCGCGAGGCCCTGGCTGAACGCGGCAGCGAACGCCGCATCCTGGTGGTGACGCGCAGCCATACCGGCTTGGCGCGGGTGATGATCGCCAACAACGGGCCGGCCCTGCCCGACAAGGTCGCGGCGCACCTCTTCGAACCCTTCATCAGCGCGAAGGAGAGCGGCACCGGCTTGGGACTGGCGATCGTCAAGCGCTTGGTGGAGATGCACCACGGCACCATCGCGGTGAGCAGCGATCCGGCCCAGGGCGTCAGCTTCACCTTCGAGTTCCCTACCAGCCTGGGCCCGGTGCCTGGCGCGACGGCGGAATTACCCATGCCCGATGCCGGTATTGCTCCAGACTCGATCCTGTCCGCCCCCGCGCCGCACCGCCCTCGTCGCTCCGCCGCCAAAACTCGCCGCAAGCCTTCCCCGCGAACCACCTGAAGACCATGGCCAATATCCTGATCATTGACGATAATCCTGTGAATCTGGAGACGTTTGCCGACGCGCTGTCGGGCGAAGGGCATACGGTCGTCGGGGCCAAGACCGGCGAAGAGGGCTTGGCCAAGCTGGGTGCGGCGGCGATCGACGCGGTGCTCTGCGATCTGAAGCTGCCCAATTTGGACGGCTTGGCGACCATGGAGCTGGCCCACGAAAAGCTGCCGCAGCTGCCCTGGATCCTGATCACCGGACACGGCAATGAGCAGACTGCGGTGGACGCCATCAAGCAGGGTGCGTTCAATTATTTGACCAAGCCCGTCGACCTGGGCCGGCTCAAGGCGACCCTGGAAAGCGCCGCGCGTATGGCGGCAGCCAACCGCGAGAACAAGGCCCTGCGGCGCGAGCTGGGCTATGATGAAGCCCTTGATCGCATTGTCGGCACCAGCGCCGCGATCCGTCAGATGAAGTCGCTGATCCGCCAGGTCGCGCCCACCGGGGCGACGGTTTTGATCGAAGGCGAAAGCGGCACCGGCAAAGAGCTGGTGGCCGATGCCATCCATGCCCTGTCGGACCGCAGTGGCCGGCCGTATCACAAGATCAACACCGCCGCGATCCCGCGGGACCTACTCGAAAGCGAGCTGTTTGGCCACGAACGCGGCTCGTTCACCGGCGCGGTGGCCCTGAAAAAGGGCCGTTTCGAGGCCGCTGACACTGGCACGCTGTTTCTTGACGAGATCGGCGAGATGCCGCTCGACAGCCAGGTGAAGCTGCTGCGCGTCCTGCAGGATGGCAGCTTCAACCGCGTGGGCGGCACTGCGCCATTATCGTCCGACGTGCGCTTGGTGTGCGCCACCAACCGCAGCCTGAAGGCTGAGGTCCTGGCGGGCCGCTTCCGCATGGACCTCTTCTTCCGCCTCAACGTGGTCAACATCCAGGTGCCGCCGCTGCGCGAACGTCGCGAGGACATCCCGCTGCTGGCGAAATCCTTCATCGACCGCCTGAATCGCAGACATCACCAGGACAAGGAATTGTCCGACAGCCTGTTGCAGTCCCTGCGTCGCCAGGATTGGCCCGGCAATGTGCGCGAGCTGGAAAACGCCATCGAAAAGCATTATGTGCTTAGCCCGGGTCGTCTGATCGCGGGCGATGGACAGGTCGCCCAAGAACCCACCGGGCCGGCCGCTGCGGTCTATGCCACCCCCGCCCGGTCCTCGGCCGTCGACCAGGTCGCGTCGATCGACGATGCCATCCGCATTCTGGTGGGCCTGCCCGCCGACGAAGTCGAAAGGCGGCTGATCCTGGCCACCCTGGCCCATGCGGGCGGCAACAAGAGCAAGACCGCGCGCCAGCTGCAGATCGGCCTGAAGACCCTGTACCGCAAACTTGAAGAGTACGGCCTGAAGATCGGGGACGAGGAGTGATCCTGCTGGTCAACGATGACGGCATCGACGCCCCCGGGCTGCGGGCCCTGTACCATGCCCTGCGCGCCGCCACCAACGAGGCTGTGCTGGCAGTCGCGCCACATGTCGAGCGCTCTGGCCAAAGCCAGGCTATCACCCTGGATCGCGGTCTGGCCGTGACCGCCCGCCACGACCGCGGCTTCTTTGGTCTGGCGGTCGACGGCACCCCCGCGGACTGCACCAAGCTGGCCCTGACCGTGCTCTGCCCCGAAGCGCCGCGGCTGGTGGTCAGCGGCATCAATGACGGCCCTAACACCGGGCGCAGCATCTTGTATTCCGGCACCCTGGGCGCTGCGCTGGAAGCCGCCGTCGAGGGCCATGCCGCCCTGGCGGTCTCGCGCGAGAAGGGCGGCGGCGGCTTCGCCGAGGCCGCTGAGTTCGCTGCAGGCTGGGCCCGACGCCTCTTGGGTCGCAAGGAATACCGCGGCCAGGTGGTGAACCTGAACCTGCCGAGCCGACCCAAGGCGCAGTGGAAGGACGCGGTGATCGCCGCGCACGGCCGCTCGGGATTCGATGAGACCTACCGGGCAACCCGCGACGCCAAGGATCGGATCACTTGGCGGATCCACGGCGAATGGCGCATCAAGGAAGGCGATGGGCGCAGCGATGCAGCCCAGTTGACCGCAGGCCACCCGGTGCTGAGCCTGTTGCGGCCGGACCTGAACGCCCCCGACAAGGGTCTGCGCCGCCTGCTCGCCGCCAAGGAGCGCTGAAAGCCATGACCGAACCCGCCATCGTCGTGCGTGATCTGGCCAAGCGCTTCGACGACCTCGTAGTGCTGGACGGGATCAATTTCGAAGTCGCCAAGGGCGAAACCCTGGCCGTGCTGGGGCGCAGCGGCACCGGCAAAAGCGTGCTGTTGAAGACCATCATCGCGCTGATGGATCCGGACCGCGGTCAGGTCACGGTGCTGGGCCGGGACCTGCACGCCCTGGACGAAGCAGGGCGCCTGGCGGCCAGGCGCACCATGGGCTATGTGTTCCAAGGCGCGGCCCTGTTCGACAGCCTGACGGTGCTGGAAAACGTCGGCTTCCCCCTGTTGCAGAAGCGCCGGCCCGAGGCCGAGATCCGCGCCAAAGTGACCGAACGGCTGGAGATGGTCGGCTTGGCCGACGCCATCGACAAGCTACCCAGCGAACTGTCGGGCGGCATGCAGAAGCGCGCCGGCCTGGCCCGGGCGATCATCGAGGAACCAGAAATCATCCTCTACGACGAGCCCACCACTGGCCTGGATCCCCTGACCACCGATGTGATCAATCAGATCATCCTGCGGCTGCGGCAGCGCCGGCAGGTCACCAGCGTGGTGGTGACGCACGATATCCGCTCGGCCTTCACCATCGCCGACCGCATCATCATGCTTGACCATGGCCGCATCGTCGCAGCCGGCACGCCGGCCGAGATCCAGAGCAGCGACAACGCCTGGGTGCAGCGTTTCATCGGCCGGGCCCCGCTTGACGGACACCAGTCCGGCGGACGGGCGCGCATCGTGCCGTCCGGCTCCAACCCGCGCCCAGTAGTTGGTGCCTGACGGCTCTGGACAGACGCGAGTACGGGGTTGTCGGACGAAACCACCTCCCTAGGCTGGCCCGACCATGACCGACGCCAACGCCAAGATCGTCTTCGCCAACTTCCCCGAGCGCACCTTCAAGGTGATGGTGGGCGCGAATATCAGTGCGACGGTCACCAAGACCATCCGGCGCATGACCATCGGCACCTATGAGATGTCGACCGGCCAGCAGGAGAACTCCACCAAGTCCCGCGAAGCTGCGCGGCAGGGCCTGATCACCCTGGCCAAGGCCAATGGCCTGTCGGTCGCCCGGGTTGAAAGCAAAGAGTTCATCGGCGTGTTCGCCGCCACGGGTGGCGAGGCCGACTACACCGTGTGGGTCACCACCCCGATCGAGCCGACCCAGGCCGCGCACATCATCTGGGCCAAATACCTCGAGATCGCCGGCGAAGGCAAGGTCGGCATCGCCTACAAGGTGGCCAACGCCTTTACCTCGGACGATGTCTTGGCCGTCCTGAGGACCGCGCTGAAAAACGCCGTCGTGCTCGGTGCCGGTGAGCCCTTCACCCT
>Ga0105044_10014625_pt1 | contig 10601 bp, 4 predicted proteins | sample MAT01_FD_78092 | JGI IMG/M metagenome (GOLD analysis project Ga0105044, IMG submission 78092) | Freshwater microbial communities from Lake Fryxell liftoff mats and glacier meltwater in Antarctica - MAT-01 | ecosystem: Environmental > Aquatic > Freshwater > Ice > Liftoff microbial mat | place... | reverse complement strand
CCGGTCGCTGCTACTCCGGCGCACCAGCGATTGATCCATGAACGCCAGCAGCTGGGTGAGAGTTGCGCCTGTCACCCGTGCAGCCGCCTCGCGGGTGAAGCCGCCACGAAATACCGAGAGCCGCGCAAACGCCTCGCGCTCGGGCTCGCCCAGCAGTGCCCACGAATGGTTGAACACCGCCCGCATGCTGCGATGGCGCGCCGGCGTGCCCGAATGCGTGCTCTCCAAAAAGTCCAGGTTGCGTTGAATCTCATCGGCAATCTCGCGGCACGGCAACACGCGCACCCAACTGGCCGCCATCTCGAGCGCCAGCGGCATTCCCAGGGTGAGCTGGCAGATGCGGGCGATGGCTTGAACATCGCCATCGCTCAAATTTCGCACCAGCGCCGGCTGCATGTGGGCGGCACTGCGCAGAAACAGTTGGCCGGCCCCGCTGGCCTCCAAAGTCTCGCGTGTGGTTGCCAATGGCGCTGCCGGCGGCACGCTCAACCCATCCAGCTCAATCACCCATTCGCCCGGCAACCCCAGCCGCACCCGCGAGGTAACCAGCACCTTGACCCACGGCGCATGGCCCAGCACATTGGCCACAAACTGGCTGGCGTGGGGATCGGTGCTCAGATGCTCGAAGTTATCCAACACCAGCAACACATCCCGGTTGGCCAGCAGGCGCAGCAGTTGCGCCCTGGGTTCGTCAGAGCCGGTGAAGCTCAGCCCCATGACGCTGGCGATGGCCGTGGCAATCGCCGTCGGCAAAAACTCACGCGGTGAAATCGGCGCGAGTGGCACAAAGTAGGTGCCGTTGATGAAATCGCTCTGGCCGCGCTCGGCCAGCACCTGCATCGCCAGCGTCGTTTTACCCATGCCACCTGGGCCGGTGAGGGTGATGAGCCGACCCTCTGGCGAATCCAATCGCGCCAGCACATGGGCCAGGTCGGCCGCACGGCCAATCAAGTCGGCTTCGTGGGCGGCATGGTGCGAGGCCTGCAATGCAATCAGCCGGGTCGCATGGCTGGATTGCGCGCGAATGCGTTCATACAGCGCAGTCGTTTCCTCGTCGGCTTCCACGCCCAGTTCGGCTTTCAGCACAGCCCGGCACTTCTGATATTGCTCCAGCGCCGCCGTGCGTTGGCCAGTGCGCGCCAGCAGCAACATCAGTGTGCGATGGGCATCCTCGCGCCACGGGTCCAACGTCACGGCCTGTCTCGCAATCGCGATGGCGCGCCCCTGCTGGCGTTGGTGGATGAGGTGATCGATGAGAACGGGATAGGCCTGAGCCATGCGTTGCCGCCACTGCTCGCGCTCGGCAGTCAGCCAGGTTTCGAACTCGGGGCAATCGGCCAGCGCAAAGCCGGCCATCAGCTCGCCACGGCTCAGCTCCACCGCCTGGGCCAGCGCCGGCAACGACTCCTGCGCCAGCAACGCCCTGGCATGGGCCATATCAAAATACAGGCTGGCAGCGCCGTGGCAAAACGTCACATTCAGCTTGTCGGCCTGCACACAACCCGGCAGCAGGGTGCCGAGATTGTTCAGCGCGCGCCGGAGTTCAGCGCGTGCCTTTTCCGCATCCAACCGGGGCCAGAACACATCGGCCAGCAAGGTGCGCAACACGGGCTTGTTCTGAATCGCCAGATAGCACAGCAGCGCGAGCACTTTGTAGGCACGAAAGCCGCTGACCGGACTGCCATTGCGCCGAACGTCCACACAGCCCAGCAGGCGAAGCTCGATCTCGGATACCGCGGTGTCCGGCATCGCGATATTCTGCATGTTGAGTGGCATGTGAGTTGATTGTAGCCACTGCACCGGGATTGGCTTCGGAATTAAAGACGAGATCGCAATAGACATCGCGCTCTATTGAAGGCAACGGCGTGGAAATTTCAGGCATGTCGCCGCGAGCTTGGAGAGGATCGCCGCACCCGCCTGAACCATTAAGGCATGATTGCCGCACGCCAAATTCGGCTCTCCATCCAACGAATGAATTCTCTCAAACCAGATTAATGGATTTAAAACCTATCCCAATTTCATGATTCCTATGGACGCTATATGGACGCGGCCATGTTAGCCTGCCGATCACACTTCCCAGAAGAAGGCATTGACACAGGAGGCTATTATGAAATCAAAATCACGCATTGCAGCAACCACGACCACACGCATCACTTCTACATTGGCCGCGGCCGTCTTGCTGCTCACCCAGCCAGGACCCGTTCGAGTGGCCGCAGCCGGGGTTTGGGACCGCAGCCAATTTGGCACCCCGGCCGATATTGCGCTGGCAGCACCCCAACAGCAAGCCATTCAGATTGGCAAACCCGTACTCAACGAAATTGCACCGGCCAGTGCCCCCGGCAAACCCGCCTGGGTGGAGATTGCGATTCAGTCGCTGTTGACCAACACGCTGATGTTGCCGATCGTGCAATACAACTCGGCCCAAACAACGACCACGGGCACGGCCACGACCCTGGGCCACGCCACCGCCGAGGCAGTTTTAGCCGGCGTGTCACTGGCCGGCTTCAGCCTCAATGACGAAGATGGCAACACCTACCGCCTGCCATCCACACTACCAGACCTGCCGCTCAATGGCTATGTCGTGATCAAGTTTGGCGCAGGCACTGATGATGTCGCCGTAAAGAACGGCACACTGACTCTGTACGCACCCGCAATGGCAGCAGCATTGGAAGCCGACGGCGACCAGATTAGTCTTTACAACACCAGCAATACGCTGGTGGATTTTGTGGCCTGGGGCAAGGATGCCGACACGGACGATGATGCGGCGGTGGCAGCCGGCTTATGGGCCAATGGCCAGCACCTGCTGTTCGACCAGGGGTTTGGCAGCGAGGTGGCGCTCAGCCCCGACGCGCCCAATCAAAGCTTTGGCGTTTACAACCAGCAATGGGCCAGCTACCGCGCTGGCGGCAGCACGCGCGGCAAAGTCAATCAACTCCCCGCACCCCTGGGCAGCACCATTCCCAATGGCGGTGCCGTCTCGGGCGAGACCTTCGGCGTGGCCTGGACGCCGTCGCCCAACGCCATTGCCTACGACTTCGATCTGGCAACGAGTGCCGATTTCAGCACCGTCCTGGTTCACACCCGCACCGTGTATTCGGGCTGGAAGGCCACTGGCATTCAACCCAGCGGTGTCTATTACTGGCGGGTGCGCAGCGTCAATGCGCAGGGCGCTACCAGCAGTTACTTTGGACCGTTCCAGCTCGAAAGTGCCGCAATGTCTCCGGCATCCGCAGCTGGAACCAGTGGACCGCTCTCGACAGATGGGCCGCTGGTCACCAAAGTGCTGCTCTCGACCAGCAACTATCGAGTTCAGCGCAAAGACACGACCCTGCTCGACATTGGCGGCGGCAAGTGGAATATTGATGGCAAGGGTAATCCTTTCGGCCTGCCCCGCTTGGGCGACACGGGCCGTTGGGATGGCCCGCACTACGAGGCCGGCACCCTTAAACCGCTCATGTCGTTCAACGGCTACGACAACATGATGTGCGTGCGCGCGTCCACCAGCATGCTGACCAGCTACTACGGCGGCCAGCTTTCGATCGACCGTCTGTCCTATCAGGTATTCGGCATCTCTGCCGACTACAGCGATGTGCCGGGTGTCCCCGAAGGTGATCTCGGATTCAACAAGGGCATCGGTGGCGAGACCAGCCAGCGCTACATCATTGGCTGGGCGCTCGGGGTGGGTACCGACAACATCGAGCTGGTAAAACATTGCCCCGACCCGGTGGGTGCGGGCATCAAGGGCTATGACAGTGACGACGACTACGCCTGTCCCGCAGGCACCTCCAGTTCCATCGCGTTTTCGTTTGTGCGAGACCTGATCGACAGCGGCCGCCCATTTGCCTCAGTCAACCTGAAGAACGCGCACATGCGTGTGGTGGATGGCTATCGCTTCACAAATGGCAGCAACATTGAAATTCACATCGCCGACCCGGTGCCGAATGGCTCGTGCGAAGGCCCTGGCAATTTCTGCACCACCGGCGCGCGCTGGGAGCCGTGGGAGACCTTCCAAAACACGGTCGAGCGCAGCCTATATGTCAAAGACAATGTCACCGTCAAAGCACACTTCAGCGAAGCAACCTTTAACAAAGACAGCGACAACGACGGCATGAATGACTTCGACGAGATCAAGCGCTTCTACACCGATCCATTCAACGAGGATACCGACGGCGATGGTCTGAAGGATAAAGAAGATGTGGCCTCCTACGTGTTTAACAGCGCCGACAACTATGCCAAGCGCTCGGCCACTTCCTTCCCCATCCTGCTGCCTATCTTCCCGCCAAAGTTTGATTTCCGGCGCATGGAATTGAAGCCCGACAACGACAATGACAAGGCGCTGGACGGCTGCGAGGATGCCAACCGCAACGGCAAGCTGGATTTCGGCGAGTCCTCCAACTTCCAAGCCCTGGGCGGCATCGGCTGCAAGCCAGACCTGAAGATGGTGTCGCCGCTCAACAACTCGGCCACCGACATCGGCCCCATCAACAAGCCCTCGCCGCTGCTGGTGCGCGTGCAGCTCATCCTGCCCGACGCCTACCCCGTGCAGAAATACACGCAGGGCCAGTTCAAGGTCTTCATCGACAAGCCCGGCTCACCCGGCGCGACACAGCAAGCCAGCATATACGCCTTCGTGCAACCGTTTGACGATCAGGTCAACCTGTTTGTCAACCTGCCAACCCAGCCCACAGAAGGCAAATACACCGTCCGTGTCGAGCACACCGCCCCTAGCGGCGTCTACAACGTCTCGGCCATCGACGGCATCAAATACACCAAGTTCCTGGTGAAGCCGAATGTGGGCCTGTCATTCGACACCTCATTGGCCAACCCCTTGCACCCACTCACTGTGCCGGTGCCGCCCGGCCAGATCGACGCCATCAAGTTGTTTGGCGCGCAGTTGCCGACCAGTGGCACGCTCAACATCATCACCACCGGTGCCACGGCCACGCTCGTGCTGCCCAAGACCTCATTGGGTGACCAGCGCGTGATCAGCACCGGCTATGCCGCGCTGGCATCGACCACGCCGACCGGCACCAACTTCCTGGGCACCGCCCTGTTGGCAGCCCAGGCCCAGATCAGCCAGACCGACCCAGGGCCGGATGAGGCCCGCTTCATCATCGCCGTCAATGGCGCACAACCGGATGACCCCACCCTGGATGTGTTGGGCGCGCCGCTGCCCGGCTTTGGCGAGACCGGCATCATCATCATCGGCGCAGGGAACAGCGGGGCCGACTTTCAGCGCCAGCTGAGTGAAGGCTTCGGCGACACGTCCGAGTATCGGCACGCGCCGCTGTCACCGACCATCGACGGAATCCCAGTGGGCAATGACTGGGTGCTGGCCGACCAGTTGCTCGGTGCCGCCGACACCATGCTGCATCAGGTTCGCCTCGATGAGGGCTTCGGCATCCTGGCCGTGAGCACCACCGTCACCCGCAACATCCCTGTCGATGGCGATTCAGTGGTGTTCAATGCCCTGTTCAATCGCGAAGGCGCGTGGGCCATGGCCGTGGTCAAACCTGATGGCAGCGTCGTGACCACAACCGATCCCGGCACTACCCTCTACACCGACGAGCGCGCCATGAGCGTGCGCGTGCAGCAACCGGCTCGGGGCATCTGGAAGCTGGTGCTGAGCAACATCTCACCGGCCGGTTCACCTGTCGACTTCGCCACCTTCTCATCGGGTGAGACGCCATTGGTAGGACTGTTGTTGCCGGCCGTGCAAAAGATTCGTGAGGCGGCTGCCCGCAGCAAACTCGGCCGCTGCGATCAGGATGGCGTGCCGGGTTGCCCGATCACCCTGACGCTGGCTTTGGCCGATGGCACGGGGCCGGTGCCAGGCGCGACTGTGCTGGCCAAAATCTTTGGCCCGGATGGCAGCGCCCAGGACACCCGGCTGATCGAGCGCGGGGCCGGCATCTACGCCACCGAGCCGTTCACCGCGGCGTTACCCGGCGCGTATCAGGTGCGCGTCGTCGTCAACGGCACGCACAACGGCCAGCCGTTCGCGCGCTTCCTGCAAGGCACCTTCGTGCAAAGCAAGCCGGTGGCCTATGTCTTCAACGAGCAGAGCGATCTCGATCAGTTCGAGTTGTATCAAAGCTTGTTGAACAACGCGGGGTTGGATCTGATGCCGCTGTCGGCCTATGCTCTCACAACGACCCAGCTCAGCGACTATCGCGGCTTCATCATCGCCTCGGACAGCGCGCTGGCCGGCCAGGACTGGGCCACCGCGACATTGCGCAATGCACTCAACGCCGCAGGGTTGCCGATCCTGGGCTTGGGCGAAGGCGGCTACGCGCTGTTCAACGATCTGGGGCTCAACCTCGGCTCGACCAGCGCCGTCACTCGCACGGCCAACATGACTCGCACACAGGCCTTCAGCCCAGGAGCGCCGGTGTGGTCGCAGCCGTTCGTGCTGATGGGGGGTTCGCCCTACACCGTGTTCGACCGCAGCCCCGGCCTACGATTGGACCTGGGCACCGCCCCACCCGTCGGCGTCGAGTTCATCGGCACCGACCCGGGCACGCCCAATCTCATCAACGTGGGCCGCGAGAATACGCGCTATGCGTTGTGGGGATTCGGCAGTGGCCCCATCAACATGACCGAGAACGGCAAGCGCGCGTTCGTCAACCTGGCCGCGTTGATGTTCCCGTCGTAATCTCGCACTAGAAGTCAGACGTCTCGGAAGACGTCTGACTTCTTTTTAGCGACGACGCAACACAAAAAAGACCTCGCGGGTTTGCGCCAATGATGGCGACGAAACCCGCGAGGTCTTTTTTGTGTTGTGTCACGCGTAGAGCGAATTAGCCGCGGAAGCCGCCGCCACCGCCGCTGCGGCGCAGGGGCGGGCGAGCGCCACCACTCGAAGCACCGCCGTTGCCGACGGGCGTGCTGGTGCCACTGCTGCTGGGGCCGCTGTTACCGCCACGGTCGCCACCACCATCCCGGCGCGGGCCACGGTCACCACCGCGGTCACCACCGCGATCACCGCCACGGCCACCACGATCACCGCCGCTATCGCGACGTGGGCCACGGCCACCACTGTCAGCGGCCTGGGCCTCTTCCAACGTCATGCCTTCCAGCACGGCCTTGCGGCTGAGGCGAATCTTGCCGTTCTCGACATTGAGCACCATCACGGTCACTTCCTGACCCATCTCAACTTCATCGGCCACGTTCTTCACCGGATGATCGCTCAACTGGCTGACGTGGACCATGCCGTCCATCTTGGGCAGAATCTCGATGAAGGCGCCGAAGTCGGTGATGCGCACGACCTTGCCGGTATAAATCTCACCGGGCTTCACTTCGCCGGTCATGCTGCTGATGATCTCGCGGGCCTTCTCGGCGCTGGGGCCGTCGGCGCTGGAGATGAACACGCGGCCGTCGTCCTCGATGTCGATCTTGGCACCGGTCTGCTCCTGAATGGCGCGCACGGTCTTGCCGCCGGGGCCGATGATCATGCCCAATTTCTCGGGGTCGACCTGGACAATCAACATGCGCGGCGTGTGAGACTTCATCACGGCGCGCGGCTCGCTAATCGTCTCCAACATGCGGGCCATGATGTTGATGCGGCCCTCATACGCCTGCGAAATGGCCTTCTCCAAAATCTCGGTCGTGATGCCTTTGATCTTGATATCCATCTGCAACGCAGTAATGCCCTTGGCGGTGCCGGCCACTTTGAAGTCCATGTCGCCGAGGTGATCCTCAATGCCCTGGATGTCGCTCAAAATAGCATAGCCACCGGCGACGCCCTGAGTGGCATCGGTAATCAAACCCATGGCAATGCCGGCCACGGGAGCCTTGATTGGCACACCCGCGTCCATCAGCGCCATGGTGCTGCCGCACACGCTGCCCATGGAGGTGGAGCCGTTGGACGACAACGCCTCGCTCACCACACGCAGGGTGTAGGGGAACTCGTTCTCGTCAGGGATCACCGGAATCAACGCCCGCTCGGCCAACGCGCTGTGGCCGATCTCGCGGCGGCTGCTGCCGCGCAAGATTTTGGCCTCGCCTGTGGAATAGGGCGGGAAGTTGTAGTGGTGCAAATAGCGCTTCTCGTCGGCCGGATACAAGCCGTCCAGCGTCTGCGCATCGCCCTTGCTACCCAACGTCACGAGCGACAGGATCTGCGTCTCGCCGCGGGTGAACAGGGCTGCGCCGTGGGTGCGCGGGGCCAGATGATCGCCGGCCTCGCACCAAATGGCGCGAATCTGCTTGAGGGTGCGGCCGTCGGGGCGAATGCCCTGGCGCAAAATTTTCTCGCGCACGTGCTCGGCCTGCAAGTCTTTGACGATGGCGTGCAACTCATCGGCATTCACGTCGCCGATGCTATGCATCTCCGCCACCACCTCGCCTTCCAGCAGGTCGATGGCGGCCTGGCGCTCGGCCTTCTCCAACGAGTCGTCGCCCAACACCTTGGACATGCGGCCACCCAGGGCCTCGCGCACTGCGGTGTTGAAGGTCTCGTTCTTGCCGAACTTGGCATAGCTGGTGATCTTGGTTTTGCCAATCTCAGCCATCATCTGCTCTTGCACGGCCACAATATCCTGAATGGCCTCATGGCCGGCGCGGAGTGCGCGAACCATGGTCTCGTCATCGACTTCGTTGGCCCCGCACTCCACCATGACGATGGCATCCTTGGTGGCGGCAATGCGCAAGTCCAAGTCGCTGTAGTCCATCTCTGGGATCGTTGGGTTGAACACCAACTCGCCGTTGATCAGGCCGACGCGCACGGCACCGACGGGCGTGGTGAACGGCACATCGCTGATGCACAACGCCGCGCTGGCCGCATTAATGGCCAGCACGTCAATATTATTGATTTGATCGTGGCTCAGGGCGGTGATGATGATCTGGACATCGTTGCGCAGGTCGTCGGGGAAGAGCGGGCGCATGGGCCGGTCGATCAGGCGCGAGATGAGAATGGCGGCTTCAGCGGGGCGACCTTCGCGGCGGAAGAAGCTGCCGGGGATGCGGCCGGCGGCATACAGACGCTCCTCATATTCCACGCTGAGGGGGAAGAAATCGATGCCCTGGCGCACCGACTTGGACATGGTGGCCGTGGCCAAAACCATGGTGTCGCCGATGCGGGCTGTGACCGCGCCGCCGGCCAAACGGGCCAGACGGCCGGTTTCGATTGTGATATCGGTCTCACCGACACGCGCGGTGTAGACATGATTTTCCGGCTTGTTCACCGGAACGATCAAAGAAGTATCCATGAATCCTAGTATCCTTGTGCCATTTTCTGGGCACCGCAATTGCGCCTTCTAGCGGTGGTGGACGGGCGGTGGGGTGAGATGGAACATGCGGGGCCGACTAACCTAATCCTCAAAAGCCAACGCTGAAATCCAGGTTGGTCAACAGGTCGTCGTATCAATGATCAATTGGGCCAGGACAATGCCATCTAAACACGCCAACGGCAACCGACGCCGAAGGCCTTGGGTGGGGAAGGTTAGAAGTTAGAGGACACAGGCTGAAGGGAGGAATTAGGAATTAAGAATTGAGAATTAGGAATTGAGAAAGAAGAAAAAGCAGAGCATCGACAGCAGTTCCGCTTTTCTTCATTCTCAATTCTTCATTCTCAATTCCTCCCCTCGGCCGTTGTCCTCTAACATCTACGCCCTTCGCTCACCTGGGCTAAAAACGAAAAAACCTCATGGGTCTTGCGACCCGTGAGGTTTATACCACAAAAAAATCGGCGAAAGCGGCTACTGAAGCTACTTGCGCAGGCCGAGCTGGCCCAGGATGATTCGGTAGGCGGCTTGATCGGTGCGTGCGAGGTATTTGAGCTGGCGGCGGCGCTGGCCGACCATTTTGACCAGACCATAGCGTGAGCTTTCGTCATGCTTATGGGTCTTGAGGTGCTCGTTCAACGTCATGATCTTCTTGGTGAGCAAGGAGATCTGGACCTGCGGCGAACCGGTGTCGCCCGTCTTGGTCGCAAACTTGGTGATGATTTCTTCTTTTTCTTGGATGGTGAGAGCCATTTTATTTTCCTTCGCAAACCAGCTATTTCCTGTGCGATCCAACCCACCCTCTCAAGTGACTCAGACGCCGCGGCAATGACGCCGATGGCGGCATCGCGAGCTAAACACAGGTGCCTTTGCGGGGCAGGATTCTACCATCATTACACTTGCAGTTGAGGAAGGGGGCCAGATCGTGCAGGTGCACGTTGAACGTGTCACGTGCACGATCTGCCGTCCTGGCAAATGCGACTGTCACGATCACCTCGATGCGTGCTCAGTCACTCGGCCGGCCTCATCCAGCGTCAGCACATCGCCCGGCTGCATGACGATGCTCAGCGGCACGGGTTCACCCTGCTCGGCGGCGTTGTCCAAATGCTGCTGAAAGTCGGCTAAATCAGGTGCCACCAACGGGTGATCGGTGGTGATGTAATGGCACGGCAACACGGTGTGCACGCCCAGCCACTGAGCCGCCAAAGTGCCCTCACGCGCGTTCATCTCACCCGACACCAATCGTCCCGGCCCTGGCACGCGATGCTGAATCTCCTGGGGATTGGTGATGCCGACGCAGCCAATCGTCGGCGCATACTGCTCGCCGATGAGCTTGAGATCGCTGAAGATGGCGGTGTCGCCACAGCGCTGTCAGGG
>Ga0105044_10014624_pt1 | contig 10603 bp, 8 predicted proteins | sample MAT01_FD_78092 | JGI IMG/M metagenome (GOLD analysis project Ga0105044, IMG submission 78092) | Freshwater microbial communities from Lake Fryxell liftoff mats and glacier meltwater in Antarctica - MAT-01 | ecosystem: Environmental > Aquatic > Freshwater > Ice > Liftoff microbial mat | place... | reverse complement strand
GCCGGATCGCGTACCGGGGAAATGGAAGCGGATTCCCAATAAAGTTCACCGTTTTTCCGGCGATTGTGCAATTCCCCGTGCCACTCGTGCCCGCGGGTGACCGTGGCCCAAAGATTTTGATAGAATTCCCGCGTCTGAAACCCGGACTTCAACACTCGGGGATTATGCCCGATCACTTCCGTGGCCGTGTAACCCGTGACCGCCTCGAAACGCGGATTCACATACTCGATGGCACCCGTTGGGTCGGTGATGACGATGCTCACCGGACATTGCTCGACGGCGCGGGAGAGATTACGCAGGGTTTTCTCCCGCTGCGTCCGCTCGGTGATATCACGTACAAAACAAATAAAACGGTCATGCGCCGGTTCATTACCATTGGAGTAAATTTCAATCTCGAGATGTCGCCCACCGGATCCAATGCACGAGTGTAACATTTGCGGCAGACGCGCGGCCAGTTTTTCCTCTAAGGCGGCGCTCTCCTTCGCGCCATTAAGGCCAGCGAATAATTGCCCCAAGGTGAGATCAAGCAACGCGGGCCGGGATAGCCCGGTCAACCGGCAGGCCGCATCGTTGACCATCAGGATTTGTCCGGAGATGTCGGTGGCCATCAAACCATCGGGGGTGGTTTGGACCATGCCGGCGAGTGTTGCCTGGCTTTGCTGCAACTTCGCCTCCACTTCACACAGGTGCAGCGCCATCTTGATCGTGGCATGCAAAGCGGTTTCCATGTATGGTTTGTTCAAAAACCCGACCGGGGCGGCGGCTTGGGCCCGGGTCCAAACCGCCGCAATATTCTGGGCGGTCACCAAGACCGATCGGATACCGAACCGCACTCGGATTATTTCCGCCACCCCGATGCCGTCGATTCCGTCCGCCAAATTAATATCCATCAGCACCAGATCCGGGCGCAACTGCTCGACCAGGCTCAACGCCCGTTCGCCAGAATTGGCCGGTCCGAGCGGCGCAAATCCGAAGGTTTGCAGCTGCCGCGCCATCAACATGGCGGTGGCTGGTTGATCTTCGACGATGAGGATGCGCGGTATTTTCATGGAGTAAGTGCAGGTCAAAAAAGATCGATCCCCTCTCCGAAACTTTTGTCGGAGGCCAGAACCAACGGAGCCGCCGCGACGCGGTTGGATTTATGGGGGGAAACTTCCATGGGAATCATACGCGTACCGTTGACCGCAGACGAAGGAGCAGGCTCGTCGCATAGCTCAATCGCCTCGTCGGCCGAGGCCACCGGCCGCAGTTGGAGCGCGGTCGCATGCGTGGCGTTCTCCTGTTTCATCGTGTACCGGTCCTGATGTTTTTTAATCTTCGCCAGCACGGCGGTACTCGGGGCCCCGATCATGACCGACGCCGTACTCAGCGCGATGAGCGCGCGGGACAAAGCCAACGCCGGAGCAAAAGTAGACTCGCTCAGGGTCGGGAAATTCAGATGGGCCAGCAACGCCTGGCAATCAGCATGCAACGGCTCAAATTCGCTCCGGGCCTGCACGGAACCATCCCGGACCCGCGCCACCAACCGGGCAAGCTTTTCGGTGACCGAGACGAGACCCCGCTCCAACTGGATTTTTTCCGTTGTCACGATGGTGAGAAACTCCGTGCCCTCTTTTTTCACCAACTGCAGCTTCTCCAGATTCGCCATGAGCTCTACCGTGAGCTTGCGCGTCGACTGGGCATTGGCGTCGGACACCTTGCAGGTTTCCTCGGCCAAACGGTTGAGTGCATCGACCGATGACAACCGGGCGGCCGCGATCTGGGCGTTCAACGCGACAATCTTCACGTCGAGATCGTAGTGACTGATTTCATTCGAAAAATCACGCACCACTTCCTCAATTCGTTCCACGAGCCGGGTCGTCCGCGCATTCGCCTGCTGACTCTGTTCGATCACATTCGTGAGACCCTGAAGCTCCCGGGAAAACATTTTCGCAATGTTACAGTGGTCGAGGGCGGTGGCGGCGGCCGATTCCATCAAGGAAAACCGCTCGACCATCGCAGTGCTGGTATCGAGGAGGGCCTGCAAGCCCCCGATAACGGCGGAGCCCGCTCCATCGATTTCGGTGCGCGACGCCTCCAGTTGCGCGATCTGAATGCGGGCAATTTGATGCACGTAGTTCCACTCCAGTTTCTGCCCTTCCCGTGAACGGCCCCCCGGCACCTGGGTCGCTTCGAAGTGTTGCTCCAGATCCTGAAAACTTTCGCTGACGTGTTCCAGTTGTTGCCGGACGATGTCCTGATGCTGCAGCGCCCCGATCACGGCCATCGTCTGCGGCTGGGCGGTGGTGAACAATTCCCCGATCGCTTTGCTCTGTTCCACACACGGGGCCAAACCCGCCTGCAAGTCCGAGAGCTCCCGCTGGATCGTATCGATGCTTGCGCTCGCTTTGCGCTGCAGCTCTTTCTCGGTCGCACTCAGTTCGGCTCGGGCAGTCCGCGACTCGGAAATCACCGTCTCGATCCGCCCGAAGGCCGTGTTGGTGCATTTCTGGATCCGATCCCCGGTTTCCGCGATGGCCGACGACACGTTCAGAAACACCGGTTGGGTTTCCGGCGGGAGTCGGCTGGCCTCGATCCGGATACTGAGAGTGACGATCCGGAGAAACAAAAGATCCCGATCAAATTCCTGCCGATTCTGACAACTCTCCATGAGCGCCGTCTCCACTTCGATGAGTCTCGCCTGCGCCGACACCGCGATACCCGCATTGGCATGCACCAAATCAACCGAGTCCTTGTAGAGCGCGTAGGCGGATGAGATCGCCCGCTCTTCATCACGATCCTGCAACACGGCGTCGAGCCCCGCCGTTTGGATGCGAATCGCCGCGAGCCGGGAACTCAACTGCGAAAGTCCCTTGGCGAGATCCGTGAATTCCTGATCAGATGACTGACCAAACCCGTGCAGCCCTTCGCGACAGGCTGCAATCTGAGTCAAAAATCCCGCCACCACTTCACGTCGTGGTTGAGCCCGCCCGAACCGCCGCAGACCGGTGCGGAGCCACTCGAGGGCGCGGGCAATGGAGGGTCGAGTGGGCATCGTTCAGCTAGAATTTTACTTCAGCCGATCAGCCGATGAATAGCCGCCATCAAGGCATCAGGCAAAATGGGCTTTTTCAGAATCTCGCAGTTGCCGGAAGTCGCCATCGTGGCCGTAATTTCCTTCTGCGCTTCGGAGGAAATCACCAGGACCGGCAGACCGTCGTAGCGTTTGCTGGCGCGAGCCCGGACCAAGAATTCGGCTCCACTCATCCGCGGCATCAGCAAATCGAGGATCACAAGATCGATGGGATTTTTTTCCAACACCGCCAACGCTTCCATCCCATCGGCTGCAGTCAGAGCCGTAAAGCCCGCCTGGCTGACCAGCATCTTGTGGTAGAAGCGGACACTCGCCAGATCATCGACAATCAAAATGGTTTTCATAGGGAACGAAGTTTAAGTAGCGGCTGAAAGTTTGGGGAGACGGGGTGCCCCACCCCCGCTGCTTGGATGCCCCTGCGGGGTGAGGGCACCCCGCCTCCAAGGACGAATGAAGAAACGATGGTCATAGGTGGCAGGCGTTAAGTGGTGCGCGTGCGGAGGACCGCAGCGGGAATTTGTTCGAGCGGGAGAACTTCATCCACGCCGCCGAGTTTGATCGCCTCTTTCGGCATGCCGAAGACAACGCTAGACGCTTCGTTCTGCGCAAAAGTGTGCGCCCCGGCATCGTGCATTTCCTTCATGCCCTGTGCCCCATCGTCTCCCATCCCGGTGAGAATCACCCCCACCGCATTTTTTCCCGCGAAGCGTGCGGCCGAACGAAACAAGACGTCGACGGACGGTCGATGCCGGCTCACGAGCGGACCAGCGCGCACTTCGACGACATACTGATTGCCGACGCGCTTGAGCATGGTGTGCTTGCCGCCCGGCGCGATGAGCACGAGGCCCGGCCGGACTACATCATTATCGACTGCTTCCTTCACGTGCATGCGGCAGAATGAATCCAGATTGTGCGCGAACGAACCGGTGAAGTTTTCCGGCATGTGCTGCACGATCACGATGCCCGGCGCGCCCGCTGGCAGTCCTTCCAGGAAAACCGCAATCGCCTGCGTGCCACCGGTGGAGGCCCCGACAACAATCACTTTCTCCGTCGAGGCCATCGCGGCTGAGGGATTCCCCTTGGCCAACATCGCATCGGCGGAAAGTTTACGACGCGTGACGGAGCGCGTGGCGAGCCGATCAGGCCGGACACTGGCGGCGGCTTTCACCGCATCGCAGATCGTGATTTGTGACTCGGCGAAAAATCCTTCGGTGCCGACCCGCGGCTTGGTGATGATATCAACCGCACCCAGTTCAAAAGCCCGCAACGTGGCTTCCGCCCCATCCGTCGCATGACTGGAGCAAATGATGACCGGGATCGGATGCTGGGCCATGATCCGTTGCAAGAAAGTGAGCCCGTCCATCCGGGGCATTTCGATGTCGAGCGTGATCACGTCGGGCGTCGCGTCGCGCATGAGCGCCACGGCTTGATACGGATCGCCCGCGCAGCCGATCACCTCCAGTTGAGGATCGCCTTCGAGCACAGCGGTCATCGCCTCCCGCACGGCGGGGGAATCGTCCACTACGAGTACTTTGATTTTGTTGGTCATGGTGTTTTCCTTTCGGCGTGGAGTTTTATCCACACAACTCCGGTCCAATTTTCATAAAACAGGCGCACGCCGGCGCTATGCCCGACTTTTTCCGCGATGATGGGAATGCCGGCGGTCGCGAGCACGCGACGGGCGACGACTACATTTTCGTCCCCGACGGCGTGGTTTTCATTGACCAATTTCAAGGGGCATCCGCCGCCAAACACCTTCGCCTTAAGATCGCCGGGCATGCTCCCCAATTGGCACATGCGCTCGATGAGACGCAGCGTCGACCATTCGCCATGGATCGCGGTATTGCCGCCCCGTGGCACCAGATAATGATTCATGCCGCCAAACTGTCGCGCGGGATCGTACAAACACACCGAGACGCACGAACCGAGGACGGTGGACATCCGCACGGGTCTGGCCTCCACCACCAGATCGCCCGCCCAGAGCATGGCTTCGGTGTACGAGACCGTTTCGCCACCGTCGACGTCGTGGGAAACCGGTGGGGCGATGAAACTCAGACAGCTCATTTCGCGACGGAGTGGGCGTTGAGCCGATAGACGGCGGTGCCGGCATTGCGCAGCGGCAGCCCGAGCCCTTGCAGCGTTTCGGCGTGGGCGGTGAAGAAAAAGCCATCCGGCCGCAGATTCCGGCAGAGCTTGGTCACGACCTGTTGCTGGGTCGGCCGGTCGAAATAGATCATCACATTGCGAAAGAAAATCGCATCCATCATTTCCTTCACGCCGTAATCGGGAGAAAGAAAATTGAGATGGCCGAAACGCACGTGCCTTCTCACTTCCGGGGCGATCCGCACTTGGCGTGCCGCCGGATCGCGGCTGCGCAGGAGATATTTTTTCTGAAGCGCCTTGGGGATGGGCGCCACCTTCTCCTCCTCGTAGATTCCTTCCTGCGCCAGATGGAGCACGCGAGTGCTGACGTCGGTTGCCAAAATCGCAAACTCGAAGGGCGACGCGGCCTGTTGTTCCAGGAGCGTCATCGCAATCGTGTACGGTTCTTCGCCTGAGGAACAACCCGCACACCACACACGAAAAACCGGCGCACTCCGCGTGCGCCGCCAGATTGCCAGAGTTTCGTTGACCAGGACGGTGAAGTGATCGGCTTCGCGCAGAAAATCCGTCTTGTTCGTGGTCGCGAGGTTCAGGAGATGCTCGAGCTCCTCCGCCTGATGGGCGGAGTTTTGGAAAAACTGCGTGTGGTATTCCTCGAAGGTCTCGAGCCCGAGTTCGCGGAGCCGGCGTTGCAGCCGGCTCTGAAGCATCACGCGCTTGGCCGGCGGCATCTTGATGCCGAGCGTCGTCGCGATAATCGTGCTGAAGTCCTCGAACTGAGCGTGGGTGAGAGCGTGACATTCCATTGGGTTTTTTGGAAATAGGTGACGCGCGTTGCGCCACGACCTCAGGCGATGGCGGCAGCGGTGGGATGGGCGTTTTCAGTGAGGGTGACCAGTTCTTCGGTGGTGAAGACGCGCTCGATATCGAGAATGATGGTAAAGCGATCTCCGCGCCGGCCCATGCCGAGAATCAGATCCGTGCGCCAGCGCATCCCGAGCGAAGGCGGATCGTTGATCTCGTGCGGTTCCAGTTCCATGACCTCGTGGACGGCATCGGCGAGACCGCCGACCACGACGCTTTCGCCGTCGATTTGGAGTTCCATGACGATGATGCGCGTGTGCAGCGTATCCGCGACAGCGGGCAAACCGAATTTGCTGCGCAGATCGACGACCGGAATGGCGTTGCCGCGAACATTCACGACACCGCGGAGATATCCGGGTGCAGTCGGCACGCGGGTGATGTGACTGAGATCGAGGACCTCGCGGGCCTTGAAAACGTTGATGGCGAAAAGCTCGCCCCCGAGCCGGAACGTCAGATACCGGGCCGTCTCGGTGGTTTTGGAAGTACTCATGATGGGTAGAGTGCGGCTGGGTGGATCAATACCGTTCGAATTTGCTGTCGGAGGCATCGTGGCCGTTCGTCTCGAGATCGATCATCACGCCGCTCGGCGCGACGGCAGCCCGGGTTTGCCGCGGCGCCGATGAGGCGGCGTGAGCGGCCGGTTTGGCCGGTTTATGCACGATCGGCGCATGATGGGGCGCAGCGGGAGCCGGAGCTTTGCTGCGTCCGGCGACCTTCGCGGTCGCGCGGCGGCCATCGTCGGTGACCTTGAAGAATTCAATCGCGCTCTGGAGTTGCTCGGCCTGGCTGGCGAGTTCCTCGGAGGAAGCGGCCATTTCTTCGGAGGCACTGGCGTTTTGCTGGATGACCTTGTCGAGTTCCTGCACGGCCTTGTTCACTTGGGCAGCACCGCTGTTTTGTTCTTCGCTGCCGGCGGCGATTTCTTTCACGAGGTCCGCAGTCTTGCGGATGTCGGGAACTAATTTGTCGAGCATCGCGCCGGCACTCTCGGCGATTTCCACCGAGGTACTGGAAAGTTTGGAGATTTCGCCGGCCGCAGTTTGGCTGCGTTCGGCGAGTTTGCGGACCTCGGAAGCGACGACCGCGAAACCCTTGCCATGTTCGCCAGCGCGGGCGGCTTCGATCGCGGCATTGAGCGCGAGGAGATCCGTCTGGCGGGCGATCTCCTCGATGATCGAGATTTTTTGCGCGATCTCTTTCATCGCCTGCACGGTCTTGACGACCGACTGGCCGGCTTCAGTCGCATCCTGTGCGGCTTTGACCGCAATTTTCTCGGTCTGCCGGGAATTCTCGGTGTTCTGCTGGATGGAGGCGGAGGACTGTTCCATCGAAGCCGAGACTTCCTCGACGGAGGCGGCCTGCTCGGAGGAACCGGCCGAAAGCGTTTGCGCGGTGCTCGTCATTTCCTCGCTGCCGGAAGCGACGTTTTCGGCGGCACCACGGACGTTGGCGACGACCTCGCGGAGATTTGTGACCATCTTCTGGAGGGCGAGCCCGAGCGTATCTTTGTCGGACGAGAGTTTCACTTCTTGGCGCAGGTCGCCATCGCCGATCAGGACGGCGAGTTTAGCTTTGGCATCGAGCGCTTCCGCCATGCTATTGGCTGCGCCCGAGAGCGCACCGATTTCATCTTGAGAATCGACCGTGACGCGAGCGCTGAGATCACCCAGTGCGATCTGACCGAGACCGGCAACGAGTTTGCTGACCGGACCGGTGATCATGCGGGTCATAATAATGCCGAGAGCCAAAGCCAGACCGACGCAGACAATGCAGCCGACGATCAGCACATTGGAAGAGGTAGCGAGAGAAGAGGCGGCTTCCTTAGCGGAAGTTTCTGTGGCCGTCATGTTAAACAGGGCCGTGTCCTGCGCGGCCTTGAGCACGCCGTCGCCGGCAATTCCCCGCTTTTTCCCCAGTTCCTCGCGAGCGAGCCACTGAGCGAGAAAACGTTCCATACTGGCGAGGTAGGCCTGGCCAGCGGCGGAGCATTCGGCAATCTGCTTCAGATTTGCCTCGCGTCTCGTGATGAGTTTTAACTCAGCGAGCTTGGTATTCAAGATGTCGAATTTCTTCATCGTTTCCTTGAACACAACGGGATCGCGTTCGGCGGTGGACTTCCAGACCCCGATGCGAATCGAATTCCCCGCATCGATGACATCATTGCACAACTGAATCTTTTTATAGCGTTCCTTCACCTTGTCCTCAGTGATTTTTTCCCCGACGAGGGCGCTGATGTCGGCATCCAGTAATTTTTCCTGTTCGTTGAGAAATTCATAGCACACTTTCATGTAAGCCTCGGCGGCGGTGAGCCGGACGACCGTCTCCTTTGTCAACGCCTCGGTGGCTTTCACCGTCTCCTCGAGGAGACGTTCGTATTCGAGGGCTTTTTCCTCGGCAATCTTGGCATTGGCGGCCAGCACCTTCAGGTCGTATTTTTCCGCGTGGGCGGCGGCGACGGCGATGCTCTTCTTCATCAGAACCAGTTCCGCGCGGCCCCTCTCCAGAAATTGAGCCTCGTCGGTGAAGGCATAGCCCCGCACCTCGTACATGGTCTTGAGCGCATCGCGTTCAACCTCGTTGGCCGCCGCCACGGCAGGCACTTTTTCCAAGGCGAGGATGTTCGCGGTCGTCTTGACCTTGAGCATGCTGAAGATGGCAAGGGCGCCGAGCAGCAAGGTGAGCAGCGCGACCGCGATAAAGGCGCCATTCAGTTTGGCTCCGAGTTTTAGATTCTTAAACATGACGGGTATTCTGGTTGAGGTTAGCGAAATTCAGCGGAGAAACTCGACTTGGCCGGTGGCGAGGTCGTAACGGGCCGCCACGACTTTGATGGTCCCGGCCTTCGCGGCTTCGGCGAGGATCGGAGCGGTCTGGGCGAGTGCCGCTGCAGAAAGTTTGGCATTGATGCGGACGGCATTCTCCACGGTATCGCCGGGCTTCTTCTTCGCCATGGCGACGGAGGACTCGAGCGATGCCATGATGCTCTTGAGGTGGCCCGGAGCGTCGCCACCCGCGACGGCGGCGGTGACGGCCCCGCATTGGGAGTGCCCCAGTACGACGATGAGTTCCGCGTGCAAGTGCTCGACGGCGTACTCGATGCTGCCGATCACGTGATCGTCGAGGAGATTACCGGCGTTGCGAATGACGAAGAGATCGCCCAACCCCTGATCGAAAATGATTTCCGGTGACAAACGGGAATCGGCGCACGCCACCACGATCGCGAAGGGATGCTGCCCCTTGGCCAGTTCGGCCCGATGCTCGTTTGGGGAGGACCGCACACTCAAGGTGCCGGCGACGAAACGTTGATTGCCTTCGCGCAGACGGGCAAGCGCAGCGTCCGGACTCACCGATTTAGCCGAATCGCCGGCCATTGAAATCACGCCGAGAGCAATCACCAGAATTGTTGTAGCGCTGTAGCGGATGAAAGGAAAAGGATTCATGAATATTTAATAACGGTTTGATAAACGGCGGTTCACTTTAAATCGGAGCCCGGGCTTTTTCCTTAAAGGAGCGATACCTGAGACGCCTCAGGGTTTTCCTGAGGCGTGCGCAGCAGCACACCTCAGCAGGCAGGAAATTTTCCGCGGATGACGCGGAGTGCTGCGGATAAAGACCAAGGGCATTGGACCGGGCATTTCATCCGCGATTATCCGCGCTATCCGCGGGAAATTTCTGAGTGTTGCCGCGTTTGAGCCGCAGGCGAAAGCGCGGTGTCTGGCGGCCCCGTTTTCGGGCTGCGCCCTCAAACGAGGCTACCCGCACGATGCAAAACCAGACCCACAGGTCAGGAGACCGGTGCCACTTTTGACCCGACCCGATTTTCCCCCACGAATCACACGAATTCTTCACGAATGAAAACCAACTCGCGGAGTAAAACCACGTCAGGTTCGGCTCCGCGCTCTCCGCGTCCTCCGCGTTTAATGTATTTTCCGATTTGCGGCGCAGTTGAACTCACCCTCATTCCTCCGGATCAGCATTGTCTCGCGAAGAGATCGAAGGTGACGAAGGCCCGATCAGACCCGATTTTCCCCCACGAATCATGCGAATTTTCCACGAAAGATTCCAAGCCGGCGGAATGATTTTCCGCGAATGTCGCGGATTACCGCGGATAAAGCCAAAAGGACTTGGGCCGGGAATTTCATCCGCGTCCATCCGCGCTATCCGCGGAAAATTTCTGTTCGTTGTCCTCGGTTTTATCCGTGTGATCAGTGTAATCCGTGGTCAAAAATCTGACCCCACAAAGCCCGGCTCGCCCCGACCCAAACTTTTCACCACGGATTACACGGATAGCACGGATGGGGAAAGTAATTCCTCGGCCCGGCGGCGACAGGCGTCGGTGTGGAAACCGACGCCCACCTTAGCCGGAACGATGCAGTCGAGAGTCCAGAGTCGAGAGCTGAGAGCCCGATCCTCAGCGCTGGTTTGCGTAAGGTTGTGACGTAAAACTGTATTCACTGTATGGCCTGGCTCTAGTCTCTCGACTCTCAGCTCTGGACGGCATCGTTCCGGCTTAGGCAAGATCCCGGCTTAGCCATCCTGAGCCCGAGCTCCGCGCTCTCCGCG
>Ga0105044_10014622_pt1 | contig 10603 bp, 11 predicted proteins | sample MAT01_FD_78092 | JGI IMG/M metagenome (GOLD analysis project Ga0105044, IMG submission 78092) | Freshwater microbial communities from Lake Fryxell liftoff mats and glacier meltwater in Antarctica - MAT-01 | ecosystem: Environmental > Aquatic > Freshwater > Ice > Liftoff microbial mat | place... | reverse complement strand
TCGTTCACACAAAACCGCTCTCTAACTTTGTCGAGGAAAACATTTCCCCGGAAACGGGTGCGGCTTGGGAGCGAGCCAGAGGTCACTTAAATCGCTCCTTCCCTTCGGGGAAAGCACTCGGACGGCGACAGCGATGAGAAAGGAAGTACGCCTTTCCCCACCGGGTTAAAACCCAGTGTCCCCAGGCGAACATTTTATGGTTACACAAGAGAATGTTCTACAAGTTATCCTCGTGGCGCTGGTCAGCTATTTTCTTGGATCGATTCCCACAGCCTATTTGATTGTGAAAGCCCGACGCAATGTCAACATCTTTGAAGAAGGCAGCGGCAATATGGGCGGTACAAACACCGCTCGCGTGATGGGCATTCGCTGGGGACTGGTCACAGTCACGATTGACGCCCTGAAAGGCATCGTTGCCGTCCTCTTCTCACGCCTCATCATGCCGGATTATACCTGGACAGCCACCACTGTCGCCTCCATCATGGCGGTCAGCGGCCACAACTGGTCACTCTTTGCCACCCTAATCTACAATGCCGCCAACAAGAGCAAGAGCAGCACCCTGCGCGGCGGCAAGGGCGCGGCGACAGCCTTTGGCACGCTGCTGATGATCGCCCAACCACAGGTGATTATCGTCATGGTCACGTTCGGAACTGTGCTGTTCCTGCGGACTCGTTACGCCTCGCTCGGTGTGCTGGCGGCCTTTACGCTGGCGCTGCCCTGGCTCGTCATCCTGGTGGCACAGAATGCCCTTCCCCCGGTGTATGCGCTCTACGCCATCACCATTGCTCTTCTCATCGTTGTGCGCTTCCGCGAGAACATTCAGCGCCTGCTCACAGGCACTGAACGCCGTCTTGGGGATGCCCCGACCATCTAAGACCATTGCTGTTTTTCATCGAGTATCCTCCTGAACGCTGCTTATGGCAGCGTTTACTGCGTGTGCTGAAAGGACTCATCATGCCTGCTGTCGATTGGTCGAAGGTGCTGCCTGTTATTATTTCAGTGATGGTGATCCTCGCTGTCGCCATTCTGAGAAAATACTCAACAACATTTTCTTCTATTGCTGCTGTGATGCCAATTAATATTCCTCTGGCGATTGTCATTATTTATTTTGCACTCCCTGAAGAAGAACGTCATTCGGCCATGTCGCCTTTTACATCGGATTTGGCGATCAAACTCATCCCGACGTTTATCTTTACGATTGTCGTCTGGCGCATGTTTGCCGCTGGCTATGGGCTGTGGGCGGCGATTATTGTGGGCTATATCGTGTGGGCGATTGGGTTGGGGCTGCTGTTTGCGCTGCGGGCATGGCTGAAGTTTTAATAAGGTAGTGAAGTTGTAGGAGTTTATATGACACATCAGCCATTAGCTGAAGTTTTCGGATTTCCAGTCGATGATTTCTCTGAGCAAGCTGTACAACATCGGCAGCATCGCCTTTGTCCTTACCACAATCGGATTGCTCAATGTACCAAGGACAAAGCCAATGATCCGCTAGGTGTTTGCAGCGTTTTTGACACTCGCGGCAATATTGCTATCACATGTCCTGTACGTTTAAGACAGAATTGGTTGGTTGAGCAAGATGCTGCCAAATTTTTCTTTCCAGAAACATCCCATTGGGCAGCGCTTTCGGAAATACAATTAAACGATGAGCATGGTATATCAGCTGGAAACATTGATCTCGCTCTCGTTGCTTATGATGAGCAAGGTCAAATCATTGATTTCGGATCTCTTGAAATCCAAGCTGTTTACGTCTCTGGTAATGTGCGCCAACCGTTTGAACATTATATGAACAACCCGCATAGTTATCTTGAAACTCCCCCAACATTACCCAATCGTCCTCGTCCAGACTATTTATCCTCTTCCCGCAAGCGACTTGTTCCGCAATTGCTGTACAAGGGCAGTATTCTCAAGGCATGGGGTAAAAAACAAGCCGTAGCTCTGCACAGCGAATTTTATAAGACACTTCCCGCTTTTCCAGAAGTTGAACCCGAAGAAGCAGATATGGTTTGGTTGATTTATGATCTTGGTTCCTCATCAGAAGGGGATCAATATCAATTAAAATTGTCACGTTCGGTCTTTACACTCTTTAAACCTGCATTGGATCGGATTATCACGCCTGATCTAGGCCGTATAGAAGATTTTCTGAGTCGCCTCCAAAAACGGTTACATGGTAAACTGGAAGGTAACGATCTGGCCTAAATTGACGGCAAGGAAATCACTGTGAAACAGCTCTCCTTCTTTGATGACGTTTCTTCGCCTATCGTTAACGTTGCGTCAATTCCTCATCGAAGTCCATTTCGTTATCCGGGGGGGAAAACATGGTTTGTTCCCTACCTTCGGCGCTGGCTCGCTCAACTTAAAACGCTCCCCAATGAATTTGTTGAACCCTTTGCAGGGGGAGGCATTGTTGGTCTTACTGTTGCTTTTGAACATTTGGCAAAACACGTTACGCTTATCGAGATAGACAAGCATGTTGCAGCCGTATGGCAAACTCTGATCCATGAAGGATGTGGACCGGCTCTTGCTCGACGTATTTTATCTTTTGAAATAACAGAAGAGCATGTTAACTACATCATGGCATCTCAGGTGGATGATTTAGAAGATATTGCGTTTCAAACGATTATCAAAAATCGTGTTAATCGCGGGGGCATTCTTGCGAGTGGTGCGGGAAGAATGAAAGCCGGTGAAAATGGACGCGGCCTAGCTTCTCGCTGGTACCCCAAAACATTACATAACCGCATCATGGATATTCATAGTATAAAAGACTCGCTCTCTTTTCTTCAAGGCGACGCTTTAGAATATCTAGAACAATATAAAGATCATGAAGATATTGTGTTCTTTATTGATCCACCGTATACACTTGGGATTAAAAAACCAGGGTCACGCCTATATGACCATTCAGACCTGAACCATGAAGCCATGTTTGAGCTTCTCCAAAACGTAAAAGGTGATTTCCTCATGACCTATGATAATCAACCTTATGTTCAGGATCTTGCAACAAAACATGGATTTGATAGCTACCTTGTCTCCATGAAAAATACACATCATGCGAAACAAAAAGAACTTCTCATTGGTCGAAATCTGGATTGGATGAAATAAAGGACGGTACAGCTTCTACCGTTCTTTATCTTTTACCGTCCTCGATGCTTCTCTTTCGCCTTCTCAACCGCCCTCTGCCGCTTATAAACTTTCAACGCCTCACAATTCGCACGATTCTCCGTTTTGCGTGTTTGTTTGCACGCCTCAACTTGCAGACGCATCGCTTCCTGCGCCTTTGTGCTCAAACCACGCTCGGCCATAGAGTGACGAATCTCGCGCTGGCGGCGCTTGGGATTTGTGGAGCGCTCAATCGGGGTGTCAATCGGCACGCCTACCGTCATGCGGGCCATGAGTCCCGACCACTCATGCTGAATCATCTCGTACACCTCAGCATCGCTCGGCTCACTGCCGAAGATATGACGGGCCACATAGAGTTTTTCATCGTGGATGGATTCGAGGATACCGACCCAATACGGGTCTTGAAAGAGAATCGTCAGTTGCATCAATCGCTCCTGGGAATGCAAACATTGCACCACAGGCTGCCTGCTGAACAGACGTTTACGACATCCTGAGAGGATGCACCCGGACTGCCCCGAAATCACCGGGCGGTGAATGGCGTGGTTATTGCCAGAACGAGTCTATCACAACTTCAAAAGATGTGAACCACAGAAGCTCAGAAATCACAGTGATTATTTTTCTCTGTGTTCTCCGTGTCCTCTGTGGTTCAGAATCTTACGCCTCAACCACAATCGGCTTTTCATCACGCGGCTGACCAAGCAGACCGCGCTCGGCATCGATCATGCTATCTTCCAGCTTCACATACAGAGGCTTCGGCTCCCGCAGCGCCTGCCCCTGCGGGAGAATGCGCGATTCCCAGCGGCCTGTTTGCAGCGTGGCATCATAGGTGAGGCCCTTGTGGGAGCGCGTCGCCTCGGCATACTCAACGATATTGAGCGTGCCGAACAACTGCCCCTCATAGCCCAGAAGCTCATGCACGGTTTGGGCGCTGAATGGCAGGAAGGGCGCGAGAAGAATATTCAGATTGTCGATCACGCGCAGTGCCGTATACACCGAACGCGCCGCATCCGCCGCATCCACCTTGATCGTCTTCCAGGGTTCGCGCTTATCCAGATAGGCATTCACCTCGCGCACAAGGCCCATCGCTTCGCCCAGGGCTTCGCGCAGTTTGACCTTCTCAATCAGCGTGCCAACCGTCTCGAAGCCCTGCTCAATCTTGGCGATGAGGGCCGTATCCATCTCTTGCAGCGTATCGATTTTTGGCACAGCACCCTCAAAGCGCTTGAAGGAGAAGCCTGTCATGCGGTTGACCAGATTGCCCCAGGCCGCCAGCAGTTCGCCATTGACGCTGTTGAAGAAGCCATCCCAGGCAAAATCGCTGTCGTGCGTCTCAGGGAAGGTGCGGGCCACATAATAGCGAATCGCGTCCGGCTGAAAACGATCCAGGATATCGGGCAACCAGATCGCCCAATTGCGCGATTTGCTGAACTGCTTGCCCTCCACGTTCATGAATTCGTTGGCAGGTACATCATAGGGAAGATTGAGTTTTTCTGATCCGGTGTGATAAATGCCATTGACGCCAAGCAGTTCAGCGGGCCAGATAACCGTATGGAATGGGATGTTGTCTTTGCCGAGGAAGTTGTAAATCTCGGCATTGGCGTCATACCACCAATCTTTCCAGGCGTCGGGCTGGCCGATGTTGTGCGCCCATTCCACGCTGGCGCTGAAATAGCCGATGACGGCCTCGAACCAGACGTACATCTTCTTGTCTTCCCAGCCTGCCAATGGGATCGTGATGCCCCAATCGATATCGCGGGTGATGGGCCGCGCCCGCAGGTCTTTGACGAAGTTGCGGCTGAAATTCACCACATTCGCCCGCCAATGACTCTGATGCTTGTCAATATAGGCCGTCAATTCCTGGATGAAGCTCTCCAGCGCCAGAAAATAATGATCGGTATTGCGCGGCACAAGCTTATCGTCGGGATTTTCTTTGCTGCGCGGATTGATCAGCTTGATCGGGTCGATGAGATTGCCACAGTTATCGCATTGATCGCCGCGTGCCTCTTTATAGCCGCAAAAATAGCATTCGCCCTCGATGAAGCGATCCGGCAGGAAGCGGTGCTCCAATTCGCTGTAGAGCAGCGTCTGCGTCTCGATCCGCAGGAAACCGCGCTCTAACAGCAGCGTGAAGAAATCCTTCGAGATGCGATGATGATTCTCGGTGTCGGTGTGGGTGAACAGATCATAGCTAATGCCAATCTTCTGCTGCGTCAGCAAAAAGCGCTCGTGATACTGCTCGAACAGCTCACGGGCTGTGATGCCGCGCTTGTTGGCCTCGACCAGAATCGGCGTGCCGTGACTGTCCGAGCCGGACACCATCAGGACGCGATTGCCTTTCAAGCGGTGATAGCGTGCAAAAATATCCGCAGGGAGGTAGGTTCCGGCCAGATGCCCCACATGCAGGTCGCCATTGGCATACGGCCACGCGACGGAGACATGGATGTTTTTCGTCATGAGTGTGTCTATCTTTCGGTGTCTTGGTTATATCCAGAAGCAGCAATGATGGCCCAAGTCTGATCCACCACCTGAGCATGAGACGACAGCAAAATAGGTCGCAGAAGATCAACAGTTTTCATATACAATCCCAGCGCGGCGATGCCACGCATTCGTGGGCCGTTCTCCACCAGCCCAATCGATTGCATCAGATAATACGACCAAGTTGAACCCAGCCCCACATGGCGCATGAGCGTCCGCGCATAGGCATCGCCTCGTGGCATCAGCACGCCGCGCTGTACCGTCATGATCTGCATCAGGCCCGTCGTCAGCCCCTCAACCGCGCCGACCAGGGCGGCATCATCGCGGCGCATCAGCGACCCCATAACCTGATGGGCGGTGCGGGCCAGACGCATGAGTCGATCACTGGCGAAGAGATTGGCCTGCCGCTGCATCTCAAGGTCCCAGCGAAAGTGATGCGCCTCGGTTTGCAAGGCCCCAAACACGCCGTCCGGGTCATACAGCGAGCGGGCCTGCCTGAGCGCGAGGACATTCCACACAACCGTTTCAGGGCGGGCGAGTTTCTTACGTTCGGCCATAATACTGCCTGTCGTCACAGCCAAAAGCGTCTCCCCGATATAGCGCACATGTTGGCGCTGATCTTCGGGCGGCAAAATTCGCACATAGCGCAGGATATCGGCATCGCTGTAAGGGGTTGTCGGTTGGCCGGGAATATACGCCCCCGTCAGAGCCAGGGCGATGGTATTATCATCGGCAAACTCCTGCACCACCTGCCTGAGCAGTGTTTCAATCGCAACCATACGCGAAAACCCCAATATACGCCTGACTCCAATGAATGCCAACCATAACGTTGTGTCCACTATCGCGCAAGACTTTGGCGCAAAACGCAAAAAAACCGTCTGAGAGACGGTTTTTCAAGCGCTGTCTGCAGGCCGCGCACGGCCACCGTCTGCCTCATCTATCGTGGCAGACGCATCATCCCCTGTTCAAAACACAGATGCCAGCGCATGGGTTTTCCTTTGCAACGGCGCAACCTGCCCATGACTATAACATATTTTCGCATTTTCAACACCTGTCAAAAATTGGTCTCAGCGGGCTTTGCCAAACAGACCCGAAGTCCTCAATCCCAAGACGGCACTGTTCTTCCTGGCCTTCATCCCGCAGTTCATCAACCCACATGGCTCTGTCATGGTGCAGTTCATCCTACTGGGCAGCCTGTCAGTGTTCTTGAATACACTGGCGGATATCGTGGTGGCAACGCTGGCGGGCACGATTGGCGCATACCTGAAAAAGCATCGTGCTCTGCGGACGGCCCAGCGCTACTTTACAGGCGGCGCGATGATCGCCCTCGGCCTGTATGTGGCGTTTGTGGGCGGCGATCAGAAGGCATAAGGTTTGAACCCCTCTCCACAGCGTGGGGAGGGGCCAGGGGAGGGGTTACGCCTGCCGCCGCTGCTTCAACATGCCGCGCGCTTCGGGTAGATTGGAGGCGAACATCACCTCGCGGTTCGCCACCTTATCGCCAAACATCTTCTGGATCGTGCTGTAGGCCGATTTGACGACGCCACCCGCCCCCACCACAATTCGATGCCCTTCATTGCTGCGTGGCTGCGGATTAGCGAGCAGACTTTTCACGGCGTTCATGAAGTCTTTCGGCAGATTGGCCCCTTCAATATCGACGATAACATCCACCTGATGCGTGACGCTGCTCATGAAATTGTCCGTCGCTTGAATGGCGTTTTCCATATCCTGCCATGACCATTCCGATTCAAACTCCATGCGGACAGTCGTTTTATCGCGGTTGTCCCACGTTGTCACAATACCCATTTTTGGCCTCTCGTGATACTGCTCTCAATGCGTTGATTATAACTCAATACGGCGTGCTCATCCGCTTCCTCTCACAGGTCAGTTGAGCGTAAACGTCACTGTCCCCATTGATGTACCATTCAAAGTCACCGAGACCCGCGCCTCTCCCGGCTGGAAGGCAAATTCACTCTGATCGATATAAAACCAGATGCACGCGCCATCAATCGCAAAATCCGGCACATAATCAAAGGTGCGTTTCTGGCCGCTGATATCCCACTGCGATGATAACGTCATGCCCGATGCAACCTCATAGGCGGTGGCGACGATGTAAATCTTCGGTGTGCTGATGGGAAAGGTGGTCGTCGCATTCTGGGCGCAGTCATCATCTCCGACAGCAGGCGAAGCCGTCAGATTCACGAGGCGCGAGCCTGTGGCAGGCGGCGGAACCGTCAGTGCTGACTGTGCCCCTATATCGCCGCCAACCGCAGGACTGGCAGCAGCGGCAGGCAGTCCCGGCAGCGGCGTCGGCGGGATCAGCGGCTCAAACGTGGGGCTGGGGCGCGGCGTGCGCGAGGGCAGCGATAGGCCGCCCGACTCAATCTGCTGCTGATAGCTGTCCAGAACATCTTGCGGTGTGCCGCGTGCGATGAGGGTGGTCTTGAGAAATTGGCTCTGGGTGGCGGCAAAGGCCGATTCCGTCGTGTAGTAATCCTGGGTGCTCTGCACCCGTCCGGCCTGGACGCTGGCGGTTGTCTGGATATTAAACATGCGTGTCCCCTGCACCTGATGTTCAGCGGCCAATGTGAGGCTGGCCCCCTGCGAGGTACAGCCAACCAGCAGAGTGACGATGAGGCTGAACAATCCCCATATCATCCGTGTTGTGAGGCGGAGAGGACGTGAAATGTGTCTTTGACTATCCCGTGTTTGAGTCAATCGCATGTTTCTCCTTTGTGTCATCGCCATTGAAAAATTATAATAGCTTGTCAGAGGTCGAATTTGGGAGTCCGGGATGCAGCATACTCATCGGTATCGTTTTGTTATGATCGCTCTCCTTCTGGTCGGCCTGAGCCTGACGCTTCGCGCACAGGAGTCAATCGCCGCCGTAGCCCCAGCAGTTCCCACAGCATCAACGGGCGTGATTCGGGCGGATCGTATGGGCATCACGCATATCAGCTCGGCTGAAATCCCGGCGGACGCCAATCGCTACGCCAATGCCTATGCATTAGGAGCGGTATGGACGCGCTATCCGGTGTATTGGCCGCGTATCGAGACGCAGGCAGGCCAGTATACATGGGGTGATTATGATCGTGTGGTGACAGCCGATGTTGAAAATGGCATGAACACCAATGCCGTCCTGCTCGGTATCCCGGATTTTCATCGGGAGAAGAGCAGCATCGCGGGCCTATATGAGCCAATTTTTGCCGATGGCACGGATATTCCCAAAGCCGACGTGCCGTTCAATCCCAAGAATCCCTGGGCCAATTTCGTCTATCAAACCGTCATGCGCTACAAACCGGGCGGCGCACTCGCCCAGCAAAGCGGCTGGCGGGCCGATGCCGGAATCCGCGTCTGGGAGGTGTGGAACGAACCCGACCTCGTGCAGTTCTGGCAGGGCGGCGTCGAAAAATATGCCCGCCTGCTCAAGGTCGCCTATCTTGCCGCTCACAGCGCTGATCCGCAGGCGATTGTGATGTTTGGCGGGCTGGTCTACGCGGACGAAAATAACAACTGGCTGGCGATGGCGCTGGCCCTCTACACCAGCGACCCGCTGGCCGCACAGAATAACTATTTCTTCGATGCTGTCGCCGTTCACAGCTATGCCTATCCCTGGCGCAGCGGCTGGCTGGTGCTGTATGCCCGCGAGACGATGGATGCCTATAAAATCCGCCGCCCGATCTGGCTGAATGAGATGGGCGTCGCCGTGTGGGATGATTATCCCGGCCCGACATGGCTTGTTCCCCCGGCCAAACATCCGAACAAGGTTAACAGTCAGCAGCAGGCTTGGTATATCATCCAGAGCGCGGCTGAGGCGTGGGCGCAGGGCGCTGACAAGGTCTTCTATCATCAATTGTATGATGACTGCGGCGATGAGGCCCCCGGCACAGATTTCATGCCCAACAATGGCGAGTTGTGCGTTGCAGGACAGGCGTGCTTCGGCAGTGCCTTCGGACTGTATCGCAACCCGCCGGGATCGGTGTGCTACAGTCATCATCCGCAGCCGGGGACAATGCGACCCTCGGCCCAGGCATATCGTCTGCTGGCGACGCTGTTCGGCAATTCGGCCTTCGGCAACGGGCAGGTTGAGGAGGTCAACGGCATTACCGCCATTCACTTTGATCGCCCTGTAACCCAGGAACGATTACACGTCATCTGGAATCGCAGTTTTCAGCCTGCTCAGTATTATCTGACGGGCCAGAGCGAGAGCGCCACCCTCTACACACTGACGGGCCAGCAGATCATCGCACCGGACAAGAAAGGCCGCTATCTGGTGGCGCTGCCGCCCGCTGTGCCCGATGATTACGTCGGACTGCGCAAGGGCGACGTGAGCGGCATTGGTGGGCCGCCTGTGATTATCATCGAGAAGACCCGCGATGCGCTGCTCCAACAAAATACGCCGCTGATGATTGCCAGTTTATACCTGGATTATGCGCCGCCGCTGGCTGCCGCTGCCGCACCCCTCCCAACGGATCTACCGATTCAGGCCGCGATCCTGCTCACACCGCCCGCTGCCGCGCTGGACGTAACGCGAGTGGCGGTTGCGCCAGAAGATGACCACACGCCGCCGATCACGGTCATCACGCCGCTGGCCGAGGTCAGTGAGCAAACATTTCTGGTGCAGTGGCACGCTGAGGATAACGGCGAGATCGATCATTATCTGATGTGGGTGCGGATGAATGGCGGCGAGTGGCTGCCCTGGATTGAGACGCGCCGAACTGAGGCGTACTTTACCGGGCAGTTGGGCAGCCGTTATGATTTTGCGGCGTGGGCGGTGGACAAAGGCGGCAACTGGTCGGAGAATGTGACACTGCTGCCACAGGCGACCACACTTATGCCGCCTGATCCCGTCTTTGGCATGGCGACGGTTGAGCCGTAAATGTTATGCGTTTACGGAAAACGGTTTTAAAACCCGTATCTTTCTTATTGGAACAGAGGGCATGGTGTAGCATAGGCATTAAGCTAAGGGGAAAATGCTATTTGTCGCCCGATCAGCGTCTGTTTTGCTTCGCGG
>Ga0105044_10014614_pt1 | contig 10606 bp, 9 predicted proteins | sample MAT01_FD_78092 | JGI IMG/M metagenome (GOLD analysis project Ga0105044, IMG submission 78092) | Freshwater microbial communities from Lake Fryxell liftoff mats and glacier meltwater in Antarctica - MAT-01 | ecosystem: Environmental > Aquatic > Freshwater > Ice > Liftoff microbial mat | place... | reverse complement strand
TCTCACTATAATCTCTGCTTAACGAAGTCCCGTGCCGCGGAGATAGTGATGAAGCTCAAGAAGGAAGAACTGCTCGCCAAGCCGATCGAACACCTGGACATGACGAAGCATAACGTCGTGCCGTTGGTCGATGCCATGAAGAACATGGCCTTCTCGGCCCGTGATCTGGCCCGCGCGGCCGACATCACCGATCGGATGGTGGCCGACAAGGACTGCGGCATCATCCTGTGCCTGGCCGGGTCGCTCATCAGCGCGGGGCTGAAGAAAGTCTTCGCGGACGCGATCCGCTACAAGCTCGTCGATGCCGTCGTCAGCACCGGGGCCAACATCGTCGATCAGGACTTCTTCGAAGCGCTCGGCTTCAAACATTATGTAGGTGAGGAAGCCCTGCGTTCGGGCATGTACGACGGCGAACTCCGCGAACTGCACATCGACCGCATCTACGACACACTGATCGACGAAGACGATCTGCGCATCTGCGATGACACGATCCGGCAGATCACCGATGAACTCGAACATCGCCCCTACTCGTCGCGTGAGTTCATTCATGCGATGGGAGCTTATCTCGAAAAGAACGGCTGCAAGACGCCCGACAGCATCGTCTGGGAAGCGTACCAGCACGATGTGCCGATCTTCTGCCCCGCGTTCAGCGATTGCTCGGCCGGCTTCGGCCTGGTGGCCCACCAGCACGCCCGCGGCGATGGCCCGAAGGTCAGCCTCGACAGCGCCAAGGACTTTTACGAACTGACGCAGTTGAAGATCCACTGCCCGACCACGGGCCTGTTCATGATCGGCGGCGGCGTGCCCAAGAACTTCGCCCAGGATGTCGTGGTGGCCGCGGACGTTCTCGGTGAAGAAGTGCCGATGCACAAGTACGCCGTCCAGATCACCGTGGCCGACGTGCGCGACGGCGCTCTCTCGGGCAGTACGCTGAAAGAGGCCTCAAGCTGGGGCAAGGTCGATCTCGCCTACGAGCAGATGGTGTTCAGCGAAGCAACGATCGCCGTGCCGCTCATCATGGGCTACGCCTATCACAAAGGCAACTGGAAGGCCCGCACGCATCGCAGGTGGAACCAGGTTCTCGAACCGGTGCATGCCTGATTGGAGCGGACCGATGCGTTTGACCCTGTTCATTGTGCTGATGCTCACCCCGGCCGCACTGGCCGGGGAGCCGAAGCGGCAGACCGAGAACGTCATCCTCGTCATGAGCGATGGCGTGCGCTGGCAGGAAATGTTCGGCGGTGCCGACGATGAACTGTTGAACAAGGAGCGAGGCGGTGTCGAGAAAATCGAACCGCTCAAGAAGCTCTTCGGCACCGGCACCCGGGAACAGCGCCGTGAAGCCCTGTCCCCATTCGTCTGGACCGAGATGGCGAAGAACGGACAGATTTACGGCAACCAGTGGAAGAAAAGCACGGCGCGCATCGCCAACGGCCTGAACTTTTCCTATCCCGGTTACAGCGAAATTCTCTGCGGTTTCGTCGACCCGCGGATCAACAGCAATGCAAAGCGGAACAATCCCAACGTCACCGTGCTGGAATGGCTGAACGAGAAGCCGGCCTACAGCGGCAAGGTGGCCGCATTCACAACGTGGGACGTCTTCCCGTTCATCATCAACAGCGAGCGCAGCAAGCTGCTTGTCAACGTGTCCCCGGATTTGCCTGCCGACCTGCCGGCAACGCCGTCGCTGAAGGCGATCAAAGCGATGATGGACGAGCGCAAGCAGTTGGGTGAAGAAGCGCGTTCCGATGCGTTCACGTTTGCCGCCGCCATGGACTACATCGCGAAGAAGAAGCCTCGCGTGCTGTTTCTGTCGCTCGACGAAACCGACGAGCGCTGCCACGAAGGCCGCTACGACCGATACCTGACGGCGGCAAACAAGGCCGACCGGTTCGTGCAGTTGCTGTGGGAAACGATCCAGACGATGCCCGAATACAAGGGAAAGACAACGCTGATCTTCACCTGCGACCATGGCCGGGGCGACCCCCCGGTCGGCTGGAAAAGCCACGGCAGAGCGGTGAAGGGCTCGGAGTTCACCTGGATGGCGTTCATGGGGCCGGATACGCCGGCACTCGGCGAGCGCAGCGAAGTGCCGCCGGTGTCACAGGCCCAGGTTGCCGCCACACTTGCTGTGCTGCTTGGTGAAGACTATTGCGCTGCCGAACCGAAAGCGGCGAAGCCGGTGGGGGATGTGCTGAAGGTGGTGAAGTGAACGGGGGGTGGTGCGGTACTTGTCGACGTTGATCAGCTTCGATGTCGTGCAGTACTTCAGATCAAGATGCGGGCAGCACGAGGTAGCAATCTCCCGACGAACGATCGTGCAATGTTTACCGAACTCGCTCAAACTTCGCAAACTGCTCGTTCAAGCGTGACGCCAACTCCACGGGAAGCTTGTACGGTGTACCGCGAATCTTCCGGGTAAACTCCCCGTACTGCGTCGCAGGAAAGATCTCACCAGCAAGCGCTCTTAACGATGGGCACTCTGCCACTGGGGGTGCATAAACAACCTCGCAAGGGACACCAATTGGCCACCTGACCGGATCTCTCTCAAATCGGGATATGCGTTCCACAAAACAGCCGGCGGCATGGTCAAGACTCTGGCTGCGGCGATGGGCTTTCCATTCATCTCGGGAGTCGCATAGTCGTCCGGTGCAGATTCGGCGATGGAGAGGACTGTCAATGCGTCGGTGCCGCTCAATTCATTGTACATGCGCGAAAGTTCACCCCGGGCATTGCGCGGCACACTGATGCGATCTTTGTCCAGCGAGAATCCATAGGCTGAATGAATCCAGCGAATATCCGGAATCATGTTTGCCTCCCCGGAACGACCGCATTCTGATCGATCCCGTTGACTGCAACAAAACTGACTTCTGGAATTGCATCCGTGATCATCACGGAGACGGGTAGGCCATCGACGAACTTGCGGATTGCCGCCTCCGACGCGAGTTCCATCTCGATATACGACACCTCAGTTCCATCGCCCGGCCGTTCCTCCTCGAATTGGCAGGTCGTCATCTTTCGAACACCTGCATAGATCATTTCGGCGGGTTGGCCGCCCCATCGCGGGCTCTCGTCGTTTCCAAGCAACTCATCGCGTGCGCGTTCGTCGGCCTTGGCGAAGGCCTCGTCTTCCGTGCGAGCGCTGATAAGAACAATGTTTTTCGATACTGGAAAAGTCGCTTGGTTGTCCTCCTTCAACTTGAAGTAAAAGACCAAGTGCGCGGCATACCATTTCATGTCACGATCCCCGCGTTCTCCGATTGCGACAACCGGGAAACTTCTGGGCCTGCACAATCTTTATTGCTCGTGCTCGATCGTCAGCATCTCTGGCGGCAGTAAGCAATCGAGCTGGTACAGTGCAAACTGATTCGCCCGTTCTTGCTGCTTCGCGTTTGGCTTCCGGAGTGATTTCGTTCTCGCCTCGTTCGCGCGTTTTCGTCATGATCACGCATTTTGTTGAAGGCAATCGGGATTCACTTCGTGCTCCAATCCAGTCGCCGCCACCGACGGCTCAGCGCGGCCGGCGCCTGGGCGCGCGCTTCATCACCAGCGACAGATAGCGATCGTCTTCAACACTCGGAAATGTCCGCAGGCGGCGGTCGGTGCCGGGACGGGTCGGGCACCAGCGAAGCACGTCGTCATCGACCTGGAACAGGCACAGCGAAATCAGGCCGCGCACGTCGTCGGGGCCTTCTTCAATCAGCATGTCCATCTGCCGGGGCGCCTCGTCGTCGAGGAAGAGGGTGCCGATGTAGATGTTGCCTTCTTCGATCTCGAAGCTGTAGCGGGTGCCCGCGATCAGCAGACGGCAGTGGCGTCTGCCGGCGACGGCAGCCCAGGCACCTTGTAGTTGATCGAGAATGGGTCGGGTCTTGAGCCGTTCGAGTGACGGGGCCTGCAATGTCTGAACCATGTAAGGTGTGCTTTCGGAATCCGGGGAGAGTCGCCCCGCCGCCTCATGTGGCAGGACTATTCCGATGAATTATAGCGCGATATCGAACGAGGGCAACGAAATAGCCGCACAAGTTCGACGTCGAACGCCTCAAGCGGTTGTCGACGGGAGCTCGACAGCTTGTTCGGGCAGCAGTGGGATCGTCATCTCGGCGTCGGATTTCCACGTTGCCACCCACTGAACCCAGTTGAGCCGTTGGCGATTGAACAGAAGGCGGTCGGCAGGCAGTACAGGGGCCTCATTCCGTTGTCGGGTTTTCAGGTCGCGCGGGTGCAGGCCCTCGCCGTCCTCGTTCAGATCGTACACCGCGGGGGCGTGATCGCGCGAGCCGTACCAGACTGTCAGGCCCGCCGAACCGATCTCGCTGCGGACCGCCTCTGCCGGCAATGACGCATCGACCTGTTCCCGAACGAGATCGACACCGGCGCGCGCGTGCAGATAGCCGAGTGCTTTCTGGAACGTCAGCGATTGCGACTTCGACAGTCCGCTCACGAAGCCGAGTTGCACGAAGCGGGCGACCAGCCAGCCGGCACGGTCTTCCCATTCCACCCATGCCGAAGCGGCACTGTTTTCAGCCACCAGTTCGACGCGTACCCGGTTGAGGCCCAGATTGATCCGCCCGACGCGCAGCGGTTTGTTTGACTCCCAGACGTTCGGTCGATTCAGGAAGGCGACGAAATCACGATCGACGAAGCGTCGGATCGACTCCTCGATCTGTTCCAACCCTTGCCGCAGATTGCGAACTTCGCGCCATTCATCGGTCTGGGCGGCGTTGCGCTCCGCCCGGCGCAGCCTGGCGTACAGCCGCGGCAGCGTCCCCGAATGAAACGAGTAGTGCAGCAGATCGTGCAGCGTCTCCCCATGCGGGCCGACACGCACCGGCCGCAGTACGCTCGGTCGATTGGCCTGGAACAGCCGCCAGTTCTCACGCACTTCCCAGAACAGGAACGTACACGCGTCGGGCAGCAGCCAGAACGTGCCGACAACGAGGACGAACGCCATCCAGGCCGGGATCCATTGCGCCAACTCGTCTTTGCCGGCGGCATAGACTTCCACCGCAGGAAGGCCGCCTGCGCTCCAGTCCATCTCGAAGGTGAACAGACCCACGACGGCCAACAGCGGGTAGACGAACTTGGCGAACACCAGTGTCATCGGCAGCTTGACGGGGTTGATCGTCGGTTCGATCAGGACGACGGAGTAGAACCGAACGAGGAACGCCAGCGGCGTCCAGATGATCTTGCTCACGACGCGCAGGGCGATGCCGAAGGGGCCGGAACGCCCGCGCAGGCGCAGCCAGTCGTCAATCCGTGCCATGGTCCAATCGAGCATACGCACCATCTCACGGAACCCGCGGGCGATCCAGCGCAGCAGTGCCGGCGCGGCCGTCAGTACCCTGATCAGCCGGCTTGATAGTTCCAGCAGAAACAGATCGATCAACTGCCCGATCCGCGAATTGGTGATGATGACGGCACCGAGAAAAGTCAGCAGTGCCGGGCCAGGCCAGGGACGCAACGGCTCGGCCACGGCCCAGGCCACCGCACACAAACCCAACGGCTTGCCGATGTACTGCAGGGCAATTTGAAAGGAGATGCTGGCCCGCAAATGCTGCAGCCACGAGTTTTGCCAGGCCAGGTCGGGCAGTTCGAGGAACAGGTATCGTGCCGTCCGGATGACGGCACGCCCGGCACGGCGCAAGGCACTTTTCATTGACGGAGAATGCAGCACGGCCAGGATCCCGCCGCCGAGCAGGATCCATGCCGCATGAAACCAGACCTGGGTGTTCCAGCCGCCGCTGAACGCCTGCCATTTCTCCGCGGCCGTCACCGGACTGGTGTCGCCGCTGGCGAGCCTGTCCGCGGCCGCCCTTTTCTCGGCGATCAGCAGCCAGATGAACTGCATCAGCAGGAACGCGATGCCGAACGTGCCGATGACATTCCGCGTCAGCCATCGCCCTCCCGGAGTACCCGCGAGGACCGAGGCACCGCGCTCGAGCGCCCGTGTGTATGTCTCAGCCGGGCGATAGACGCCTTCCAGCAGCAAGTCCAGCCGTCGATCAAGGCGGATCAGCGGGTCGCCATGGACGATTTCATGCAGGCCGACCAGGTCGGCGAGTTTCAACTCGCCTCGCGCCAGCGCATCCCGCAAGTCGGCGAAACCGAGGAAGCCGGCCGATGAAATACAGTCAAGAAGTTCCTCGACGGTCTTCGCGAACACAGCTTCTTCAGGCGGGGACGTGGGCCGCAACCCCGTATCGCGCAAGGCGGCATCCAGTACGGGACGGAAACGACTGCGCAGTCGCTCCTCGGCCCGGTTCAACGTTTCACGCAACAGCCCGGCCAGTGCCTGGCGATCGGCATCCGCAAGCCGGGCTGCCGTCAGCCGGCGCACGGCCGCCCGCAGCAACACAGGAATGCGGACAAATCGCTGGCATTCCAGAGGGCGCAGCAGCGCTTTGCGACCCAGCGACAGGATCCACTCGCCGATCTCGAGATTGTAAGTGGTTCGCTCGGTTTCGATGCAGACACGCTGAAGATCGTAGAGAATGGCTGCTTCGACGGGGTGCGATCCCTGATCCGCTTTGTCGAGCAATGGCGGCAACAGGCCACGCCATGCATCCGCGTCGGTGATCGACAGTGCGAGTGCCGACTGCAACCGGGCAACCAGGGAGAAAACTTGACGTCGGGCGGCCGCCTCCGATGGGCCGGTCCGCGACGCCGGCGCGACACGCGCGGCACGCGTGTACAGAATGGCGGCCCCGACGGCATCGCCGTTTCTGGACGAGCGCTCGGCCGAGCGCGACAGCTGATCGAAGTATTCATGGGATTCGTCGGTCTGGTCATCGGTTCGCGGCATCGGGTCGGGGGCACCCCGCAACCGGCACTCGGCATACAACCCCGCTCCATCAATGTCGCCGGCCAGCACGACTTCGATACTCGCACGATCAACCAGGCTGGGAAAATAGACAGGGAGCAGATTCGGCGCGAAGAAGCGAAGTTCGAGAAACACGGCAGCGAGTTCGATGTACGCCGCCAGGTCGCTCTCCGGCTGAAGCAACTGGCGATCCTCGATCAATACCGACCGCGCCTCCTCGAACGCGGAGCGGCCGATCGCATCGATGCGTCTGTCGAGTTCCACCTGCGGCAGGCCATGGAGGTGCCTTTCGCATACCGCATGCACGCGTGCGTGAAAAAGCAACCGCCAGTAACGGCAAAGGATGTCGTCGCGCGATTCGTTCCATTCATCATCTGCCGGCCGCCGCAACAACAGCACCGTCTCGGGAAGGGGGTGGTCCGTCGGCAGCGCCAACTCGTCCTGCTCGACATGCTTGAACAGAGTTGCCCGGTCGACAACGAAGCAATGCGAATGGGGAACGGTCCAAAGGTACCATCTTGTGCCGGCCACATGCTTCACGACGCGATCGATAATGTGGCCTCGAACAACCACTGCGCCGGGATCGACTTGCCATAACAGGCGGCTGAGTTCCGCAAGTCGCAACGGCTCCGTTGAACCGACCAGCGGCGTCGTCTGCAGCGGGTGCCCATGCAGGTAGTGATGCAGGTCATCCGCCAGGTCTCGCGCGCTGGCGTAGCGGCGCGTCGGAACCTTCTGCAGGCACTTCAGGCAGATCGCTTCCAGTTCCGTCGGGGTCTGCGGAGCCAGTTGATGTGGTGGCACCGGTTCGTGCTTCCGAACCAGTTCGAGCGTGCGAATCGCATTGGCCGCCCTGAACGGCGGCCGACCAGTCAGGCACTCGTAAAGGATCGCTCCCAGCGAGTAGACGTCGGTCGCGGGGCCGGCAAGGATCGACTCGCCGCATGCCTGTTCCGGCGCCATGTAGCTGGGCGTGCCGACGATCACATCAGCGTTGGTGCTGCCGCCCAGGTCATCGAGTTTCTTGGCGAGACCAAAGTCGGTGATCTTCGGTGTGCCGTCTTCGGTCAGCAGCACGTTGGCCGGCTTCAAGTCGCGGTGGACGATTCCCTTCAGATGCGCGGCCGCCATCCCGCGCGCAAGCTTCTCGACCAGTTCGGCCGCTTCGCGCGCGGGCAGGGCCCCTTTCGCCAGGCGTTGATCGAGCGAACCGCCGCTGCAGTACTCGAGCGAAAACCAGTGATTGTCCGCCGTCTCGCCGTTCTCGTAGATCTGGACGATGTTCGGGTGCTGCAGGCGGGCAATCGCCTCGGCTTCGATCAGGAATCGCTCGCGCAGTTCACCACTGGAGAATCCCCGGCCCAGGATCATCTTCAACGCCACGATTCGTTGCAGTCGCAACTGCCTCGCCTTGTAGACGACCCCCATGCCGCCCCGGCCCAGCTCGGAAATGATCTCGTACCCGGTCGGGGCAACCGGCATGGACTCCTGCTGACTTCGGGACTCCGCCACACGAAGTTCATGCGGGGATTGCGCCTGAGTTTCGGTACTGTCCCTTTGCACGAAGTGCCCACCAGGCGAGTCCGCGGTCAACGAGGTCTCGGCCTGTTTGCCTGCATCACCGGGTTCCATGGCTTGGTTCATAAGGCGATTCATCGTTGAAAGGGTAGAGGGTAGCCTAACCTGCGGAAGTCCGAATTCAAGAACGAATTCACACTGCCGGGCTAGTGTACCTGAACGGCATGACAAACGGTGCAGACGGGACCGAGCCGGAAGCCTATGGGGTTTATGAATAAATCGATGACGTTGTCGCGCCAGGACGCAGCGCCGCAAAGAAGTACATCAGCTGGCGGCCATCTCGTGATTTCCTTGGCGGCTTTGCGCGAGATTTGTTCACACGCCCTCGCGCTTCTTGCTCCGACGGACAGTCATCAACTCGATGTTTAGGCTGCAACTATCCCGCTTCGATCACGCGCGGCAACTTCTGCGCGTCGCGGTGCGTCTTCACTTCGGTGAATCGGCCTGTTGCTTTCAGCAGTTCATGAACGGCTGATTCCTGCGTCGCGCCGATTTCCAGCAGCAGAGAGCCGCCCGGTGCGAGATGCGATGGGGTTTCGGCGATGAGCCGTCGATAGATGCCCAACCCGTCTGCGCCGCCATCAAGGGCGGTACGCGGTTCAAAGTCACGTACGTCGCGATCAAGGGTCTCGATCTCCGCGGTCGCGATGTACGGCGGGTTGCTGATGATCAAATCGAATGTCTCATCGCCGATCGGCACAAACAGGTCGCCCTGCACGAAGCGCACGTGCTCGCCCAGCCGATGCGTGGCGGCGTTCCGGGTCGCAATGGCCAGCGCCTGTTCGCTCTTGTCGCTGGCGGTGATGCGCGCGGCCGGGCACTGCTTCGCGATGCTCAACGCAATGCAACCCGAGCCGGTGCCGATGTCGAGCACACGCGAAGATTCCTTACCCTTGAGCAGTCGGATCGCCTCGATCACCAGCAGTTCCGTTTCGGGCCGGGGGATCAGCACCGCGGGCGTGACGGCGAAGTTCAACTGAAAGAACTCGCGCTGCCCGACGAGATAGGCCACGGGACAGCCATCCACGCGCTTCTTGATCAACTCGCGAAACGTCGTGCGTTTGTCGTCAGCCGGTTGTTCCTCGGAGCGAACATAGAGATCGATCCGCTTGCAGCCCAGAACATGCGCCAGAAGGATCTCGGCTTCGAGGCGGGCGCTCTCAACGCCCTTCTCTTTGAGAAACTGCTGCGTCCACTGCAGTAGGCGCTTGATCGACCAAATTTCAGCCGACATTGAGGAGTCCTTCCGGAGTAACGGGGCCGCGGTATGACGGGCACATCCTATTTTCGCGCGGTTGCAGGGCGGCGCTGCACCGGTCTTTTGCTGTCGCGATTCTTCTTTGGATCGGAAACACCTGTCATTCTCGCTTCAAGCAGTTCTTCGAGAACATCCTGGGCGTCGAATGAAATCTTGTGGGAACGGCAGTATCCCTTGGATTCGAGCAACACTTCGATCGCACGATCAAGGTCGCCGCGCCGGTCATAAAGCAACGCCAGCAGGTCCAGCCGGTCACTCACATCTGAAAAGTTGTACCGCTCGAACACGTAGGGCCAACCCGGCGTGTTGATGGCGAGCGAGTGCAACTCGAGGATCTTGCGGATCTCGGCTTCCCGGCCCTGAATGGCAAGCGACAGGTCGTCGCGAAGCTCGGCAATGATGGAGCGCACCTCTTCACCGCGAATCGATTGAGCGTACTCGGGTGTTTCGAGAAGGTGTGATTCCAGTTGCTTCGCGATGGTTTTCGCGCGCCGGCGGTCTGCCTTCACGTAGAAGGCGGCGAGCAGTTCCTGATAGAGCGATTCGGTGTCGATGCCAGTTACAAGGGAAGCTTTTTTCATCACAGTCCTCCCATGGTCTGCGGTCGGGGCATGGTCGGCATGGCGTCCGGGCCGAGAAGTCGCCTTACCTCGTCCGGAAGACTGTCCCACGTTGCCCACGCTTCACGTGCCTGCTCTTCCTGCTGTTGCCGCTTTAGCTCTGCGTGTCTGACATAGCGATGCTTCTTGGCCGGGCCGCTTTTTCTCGCATGTCCACGGCCGGGCTGATGCCGTATGCCGCCCTTGGCCCCGCGCTTCTTTGGCTTCTTCCCGGGCATCGTTGACACCTGCCATCGTCATCTTACCATCGCTGTCGGTCCGCTGCGTCCCGTCCTCAATTCCCTTCTTCCGCCAGCCTCTGCTGCTTGTCGAATTCCTTCAACGGCT
>Ga0105044_10014613_pt1 | contig 10609 bp, 6 predicted proteins | sample MAT01_FD_78092 | JGI IMG/M metagenome (GOLD analysis project Ga0105044, IMG submission 78092) | Freshwater microbial communities from Lake Fryxell liftoff mats and glacier meltwater in Antarctica - MAT-01 | ecosystem: Environmental > Aquatic > Freshwater > Ice > Liftoff microbial mat | place... | reverse complement strand
TGTCCATCCTGTAAATCTTGTCAAAAAAATAAAAAAAACTCAACCCTGAGCATAAACCACAGATTTCTCGTCAAAAAAGGCCTCTCTAAAAAAATTACGAATCGGAAATATTTCAGTGTACTCTTTCCCCTTACCGGGAAGCTCCCGGATTTCAGGAGTTAAATTTCCACCTTTAAGTGCCAATACACCATTTGGCAGCACATGAACATGTTTTTTCTTCAAAAATCGTTGACTCCAGACCAAGAGTTTGTCCATCGTAGTAACACCACGGGAAAGGACAAAATCGAATTGGCCGTTCAGCTTTATTTCCTCCACTCGGCCATGAATGGCCGTAACATTATCGAGGCCCAATGCATCAGCTACCTCCTGTACCACGCGGATCTTCTTACCTGTTCCATCTACCAGCACGAATTGAGTTTCGGGGAAAAAGATAGCCAGCGGGATACCTGGGAATCCTCCACCAGTACCAAGATCTAGTACCTGAGATCCTGGGGCAAACTGGATCACCTTTGCAATAGCCAGCGAGTGCAAGACATGGCGTTCGCTTAGGTTCTCAATATCTTGTCGGGAAATCACATTGATTTTTTCATTCCACTCTCGATAAAGTGGCTCAAGTTGATCAAACCGCGCACGTTGCTCTGGGGTCAAATTCGGAAAATACTTATTAATTAAATCCATTTTTAACTGGTTAGGTCGTTTGACTTTTGCCACTAATTGCACAAATTAATACAAGCTTGTTATCCAAATTAGTGTAAATTAGTGCAATTAGTGGCAAAAAATACTTGGAGGCTAACCAATTACATTCATTTTTTGATTGATGAGCAAAACCGCTCCTTAGTGCCGATGAATTGATGACTTCACCAGTACTTATTCTGCCAATTCTTCAAGCATTTTTTCTGCTTGTGCGCGGCGTTCAGGTATTTCTGTATTTGAAAGTGCGCGTTGTACAGCCCTGCGTGCAATATCTTTCTCAGCTGGATCTATGGTAGCCATTTTGACGTAAGCAAGCGCCATATACCAATATATATCCTCTCCAAAACGATCCAGATCTTCAATTTTAGCAATACATTGAAGGGTAAGTTCTGGGTTTTCTAATTGAAGCCCAACAATAGCTAAATAAAAATAGGCATCCGATTGACAAACCGCTAAGGAGTCGTCAGCCATGACAATCAGCGCATTTGCAGCATCACGCCAAGCTCGCTTTTTATAATGTGCATCGGCTTCACTAAAAGCAATCGTACATGCTTCCGGGCGATTCGTAGCGATACTATCTTTCGAATATCTGGCAGCCATATCCTCCATTATGCTTGCTGGAGGCTGGAAATTATTTTCATACACTTCGGTCGGTGATCGGTCTCTCGAAAACCAAGTGTATAGCGCATAGCCCAGCGTCAACAACACGAACACTATAAAGGCATTGCGAATGGTCTTGTTCTCATTTGAAACTGGAATTTGGCCCGAATTCAGCCGCTTTTCTAAACTTTCGCAGGCGGTCCATACCTGGTGAAAGTGCGTGTCTGTTAAGGCTGTGATTGCCCAAAACGGCAATCCGTTCTCCCAATTTTTCCCTTGCTCGTTGAGAAAGGTTTTATAACGTTCTACACTGAGTGCCTCCGTACCACTAATCGTATGCGCAAGCTCGTTTTGTGATGCTGCAAGCCTGTTGGCTAAACCAAGGATTTGCTTTTGGTCTTCTACAGTAAGTTTGTTGAAAAGGCGTTTTGCACGGAATTGCGAGCGTGTCTCTCGCATGGCAGCTTCCCCTGGCATCAACTTAAGCACCTCAATTTCATCTGCCGATGGCTCAGGCAATTGCGGCAATACTTGTCCCTTTTCATCAAGCCAATCTCGGTATTGCGCCAAGGCAAGGTTCTTCAAAAAGAGGTAAATCGACGCATCTTCCGGGTAGTTTCCTTCATGCAAAAGCATTGAGGTCTGGACCACAGCGACACGGAAAAAGGTGTTCCCATCGGCGTAACTCCCACCCAAGACCTCTACGGATCTTGCAATGGGTAGGCGAAACTCATTGTACAGTGAATCCACAACCGACCCATCGGCGTTGCGGAGGCCGTTCAGGTAGGTTTCGTTCGGAAATGTCGCAATCGGCTCGTTCATAACTGGGACAAAGGTCGTAAGGAAAGGGGAATTTGGGAGAGGAATTCTTGAAGGCCCAACTAAATGTCGCTTTGAGCATTGCAAATTTGGTTTCCGCTATTTTTTCCTTAACTTTGTTTAGCGTCCCCAAAACCAAAAAAGCGGCCCCAAAAAATGTAGCTACAATTATATTTTGACCGACCCACCTACGCCAAGGCTTCGGCGGGTAAAAAAAATGAAAACTAACCATGCGAGAATCTTTCCTCCACTTTTTGTGGCGTACCCGGCGTTTCAACGCGCAAAATCTGCTTACCACACAAGCCCAACCTATTGAAATCCAGGTTATTGGCGAACAAAACACCCATGCAGGTCCAGATTTTTTTAATTCGCGCCTTCGAATTGGCGACACCCATTGGGCCGGCAATGTCGAAATGCACCTTAGCAGTTCTGAATGGCTTTCTCATGGGCATTCTAGTGATCCAGCTTATGATAATGTAGTATTGCATGTGGTGCTGGAGGAAGATCAGCCCATTCTTCGATCCAACGGGGAGCGAATTCCTTGTTTGGAACTTAAGGGGAGAATTCCTGCCAAATTGCTCGAAAACTACGAACGCCTCGAACAGGAACAGGCTTGGATTCCATGTGAACATTTTTTTCAAACCGTACCCGAAATCGTTCGACTCAATTGGCTTGACCGTTTGTTAGTGGAGCGACTAGAACTGAAAACAAATGCCATTGCCGCGGCTTTAGATGCAACAAATAACCACTGGGAAGAAGCCTTTTACCGCATGATTGCCCGAAATTTTGGCCTAAAAGTCAATGTAGAACCCTTTGATGCGTTGGCGCGTTCCTTGCCACTCCTGACCCTGGCAAAACATAAATCCAGCCTCCTGCAGGTGGAAGCTTTGATCTTTGGTCAGGCCGGTTTTCTGGATGAAATTCAGGTAGATGACTGGCCAAAAGCGCTTGCTCGTGAATATCAGCATTTAGCACACCTGTATAATTTGAGCCCCTTACCCGTGAGCCAATGGAAATTTTTGCGCCTGCGTCCGGCTAATTTCCCAACGGTTCGCCTGGCCCAATTTGCAGCGCTGATTCATCAATCAGTACATTTGTTTTCCAAAATACTGGAAGCCAGAAACTTGCGCGAACTTGAAAACCTGTTTCAGGTTCAACCAAGCCCATACTGGAAGAATCATTTTCAATTTCATAAGCCCTCAATTCATCGAGAAAAACCGTTGGGCCGCGACTTTATTCACCTTTTGGTAATCAACACCATTGTGCCCTTTCTTTTTCACTATGGAAAATCTAAAGATTTGGAGGAACCTCAGAAACGCGCGCTCGCACTCCTTGAAGAACTCCCGCCCGAATCCAACGTGATCCTGGAAGGTTGGACAGCACTTCGAGTGAATGCCCGAAATGCTTTTCAAACTCAAGCCTTAATTCATTTGAAAACTAGATATTGCGACCAGAAAAGATGTCTGGAGTGCGCCATCGGAACTTCAATTTTGAAGTAATATCGGCAATGCTGATGTGGATACCACAGGTTGGAGTCTTGATTGGAATCCGAACAGCCAATTGTGATTAAGACACAGAAAAGGGCTGCCTCGTGGATCGAAGCAGCCCTTTTTATCTAAACAAAGCCCTGCCACTAATGCTTAGTTTTTGGTAATCTTGTAAGTGTATACCGCGACACCCAAATTAAGTTCAATGGTGTAATTGCCCGCTTCTACCACTGCAATGTTATCTCCACCATATTCCATTTTTTTATTCGCACCTGTATCCCCGAGATTAATATCCCAGGCATCATTAGCGCGGAATTTGATATCCCCAGGCACTAAATCAACTGTAATCGTCCATTTATTCGTTACTGGATCATAAATCAGATTTTGATCGCTGTCCCAGCCACTAGGCGTAGCCGAACCAATGAGGCCCCAGTCAGTTTTTATATAGGTGTGGGTTAATGCGTTCAAGTCTACATTTAGTTTGTAAACACCTGCTTCAACCAGCGGAATGTCAGTACCGTTTGGATCCAACGTTCCATCAGCGTTGGTGTCACCCCAGTTGGCATCCCAGCCTAAGCCTTTGGTGAATTTGTACTTTGCGTCCGCAATTGAATAATAAATGTACCCCTCATATTTATCATCACTTCTTGCAGAGAAGATAACGGTGTTGTTGTTGGTCGGATCCCAGGCGTTTGGTGTTTGGTAGCTACCAGGGACTTGAAGCTGAGGATAGTTAATTGCAACTGTATAAGGCCGGACTTGCAAGGTCACTGTAGGAGAGATCAGTACGGGAAGTGTTGCATCGCTGCCTAGTTTTGCCACCACGCGGAACTCAACGTTTGAGAATTCAGCATCAGGCAAATCCTTGGTTAACATGATGGTATTGATTCTCTCATTGGTAATGTTAGCCAAAGAGAGCGCATTCAAAGAACCAACCGTAACCGCATTGGCGAAGTTGTTGCCAGCTTTGTCCAGCTCCAAGGTGTAATTTATACCAGCTTTAAAGCCAAAATCAGCGGCTGTCCACTCAAATACCTTAAAAATTTGAGCAGCTGTGCTGTCTGCAAGTACAAAGGAAGTGCCTGTAGCAGGGCTGGTAATTAGGGGGGCAGCACCTGGATTCAGAATAGGCTCTTTGTCTTTTTCGGTACAGGCAGCTATGAATAGTGCTGCAAAAAGTGCGAGAGTGAGTATTTTTTTCATTGTTATTTTTTTTGGGACTTTAGAAGCTGGAAACTTGGACTTTAGACTTGCTGTAAGCAAAAATCTAAAGTCCAAGATCGAGGGATCCAAAGTCCAATGATTTAATTAATAGCCATCATTTTGCAGCAAGTTCGGGTTTGCACCTCTGTCAGCTGCAGGAATGGGGTAAACATTGAGGTGTTTGGAGGTTGAAATACCATCTGGTGCTCCACCTTTCCAAGGCCACAAGTAGGTAGACTCACTAAATTTCCCAAAACGTACCAGGTCGGTACGACGGTGGCCTTCCCAGTAAAATTCACGGGCACGTTCGTCCAGGATAAAGTCAAGCGTTAAATCAGCAACTGCAAGATTGCCCGAAGTACCCGAATAAGCACGCTCTCGGATTGCATTGACATAACCCAGTGCAGTGGTCAGGTCACCGCTTCCACCACGCAAAACAGCTTCAGCATACATCAGGTAAGCATCTTCGACGCGGAACAATGGAAAATCAGTATCTACATAAACGAGGTTAGAGCCAGGGCTGCCATCCGAGTTCACGTTTTTGAATTTAGACACTGCATAGCCATTTGTAAATTGAGCAATGTCGGTAATCTCCAGAGATTGCCCATCGGTGTAAAACATTGCACGGCTGTCAAAAGAAGGACGATCAATGGAATAGGTATAGTCTGGTTTATCCAGAAATAGCTTGATTGTATAGGTGCCAGAACTTGGGATCGCAATATTTGCACCGCCTGGCTCAAGCAATGCATTCGCGCCATCATCGCCATAGTTCAGCCCCCAATCATCATTAGAGCGGAACTTGATTTCGCCCGCTACCAAATTGACAATAATGCTCCATGCGCCCTCAATCGGATCGTAAGTCATGTTTTGGTCTGAGTTCCAGCCATCTGGTGTTGCCGAACCGATAACTCCCCATTCCGTTTTGACCAGGGTATAAATAAGGGTGGTGAGGTTCACATTGAATTTGTAGAACCCTTCTTCAGCAACAGAAAGATTAGTACCATTTGGCTCGAGTGTGCCATCTGCACCATTATCACCCAGGTTGTTGCTCCAATCGGGTCCAAGTGTAATTTTGAACTCCTTTTGATCCGCCGGGAAATAAATATACCCCTCATAAGTGTTATCATTTGCTGCCGAAGCAAGTTGAGCAGCAGAAGCCGGCGTCCAACTCTGATAACCACCCGGCACGTAAATAACTGGATAAGTGGTATTGCCTGGGTTTGGTGCCACGATTACGCTTCCGCCGCCGATTGCAGGGAATTTACCTACTAAAGCGCTGGTCGTGCGTGTGCCACCCCATCCATTGTCAATACCAAAATCACCTGCATTCATGCTGCCGCCTACAGAAGCGTGCACCATAAAGGTGGTACCACCAAATGTTCTGGAGCGGATTCCGTCAAACGCAACTGGGAAAATCACCCCTTGAGCGGTGTTGTTATCGGCCAGGAAAAGATGGCTGTAATTTGGGTCGAGCGTGAAGCCTGCTGTAATTATTTTTTGGCTGTAATTGGCACACTCGCTGAACAATTTGCGGCCAGTATAGACTTCAGAATTTAAATAAAGTTTTGCCAACAACATCCAGGCACAAGCTTGGTCTGCACGAGCATATTCATTGGCACTTGGTGCGGCAAGATCAGTTTCAATGGCTTTACACTCACTTTCAACAAAATCGAACAGCTGTTGAGGACTTGCCTGAGGTGGGAAAAAAGACCCAACCTTGTTGGCTTCTGTCACAAATGGTGGCTTACGGAAGAAGTCAAGCGCATGGTAGTAGCTCAATGCACGCAGGAATCGGGCTTCTGCTCTGTACTTGACGATATCTGCTCTGAGGCCAGGCGATGTGCTAGGACGACTGTCTAATTTTTCATTCGTCGTTTCCCTCAGAAACTCATTGCACAGCGAGATTTGGTAATAAATGCGGTTGTACATTGCGGTAACAAACTCATTGTTTGCATCCCAGTCCTGCTGATGGAAATCCTGAATGGTTCCATCGTTCCAGGCAATAACGGCCTCATCGGTAGGCAATTCCTGAGCTTTCCAATATTGGCGCAGGTAAGTTGAAAAACCTTCGTCAATCCCCGAAATATCGGGCAGGCCAGAGGGACCTTCTTGACCGCTCAGCGCAAGGCCAGCATAAAGTTTTGCTAATACCTGCTTGTAGGCAGCAGGATTGTCATAAACCACGGCCGAGGTAATTTCGTCCTTATCGATCGGAATCGTGTCAAGATCTTTGAAACACGACACGGCGGTAAGTGCCAAACCGGCTAAAAGTGCGAGTGTTTTTGTGGATAAGATTTTCATATTTCGTGAAAATTAAATTTTGAATTAACTGGTTAGGCCTTTTGACTTTTGCCACTAATTGCACAAATTTATGATTCAAATTGGTGTTAATTAATGCAATTAGTGGCAAAAAATACTTGGAGGCTAAGTAGTTACATGTAGAATTAAAAATCAGCTCTGACGCCAATTAGGTAAGTCCGCGAACGTGGGTAGATATTGTTATCTATCCCGGGATCTGTTCCGCTAAAAATTTCAGGATCAATGCCTGTGTATTTGGTAACCAGAAGCGGATTTTGCACCGTTACCGACAGGCGGAGCGACTGAATATTGCGGCCAATTTTTCCAAAGGAGTACCCCGCTGTAATGTGATCTACGCGCAGAAAAGACGCATTTTGGATATAATAATCGCTTAACAATTGCTGTGTCGTAAAATCAACTTCTCTAATGGGTGAAAGCACGTTGCGCAAAACGCCTGTACTGCCATAAAGTTGATTGTAGAAACCATTGTTCGACAAATTATTATCATACACGTAATTCCCAAGGTTAGAACGGCCAGCCAAGGTCAAGTCAAATTTCCCGATTTCAAAACCGGTATTAAACCCGATCAAAAAATCCGGCGCTGGTTTTTCTAAGCGGTAGCGATCATCTGGCGTGACGGATCCATCTCCGTTACGATCTACATAAATGCCTTCTACTGGAATACCGGCTGCATCATAAACTTGCTCGTATACAAAAAATGAATTGGCGGGATAGCCCACACTGTGGATTTGAACCCTGTTGCCAACCCCACCTGCGATGCCACCCGTTTCAACACCTTGATAAGTTGGGTCTTCAGTAGCGGTCAATCGAGTAATCTTGTTCCTGTTGGCCGCGATATTAAAGCCAACTGACCAGGATGAATTGGGGCGTTTGTACGGAATTGCATTGATCGAAAATTCCACGCCGCGGTTTTCCAGGTCTCCTACGTTCGTTGTAATAAAATTGGTCAAATTTGTACCTGCGGGAACCGGGATGAAATTGATCAAATCCTTTGTTTCTCGGAGGTATGCCTCAATAGATCCTGTCACCCGATTGCCCCAAAAACCATAGTCAACAGCAGCGTTATAGGTGGTGGTTTCTTCCCATCTCAGGTTGGCATCGTAGCCAGATGGACGTAGTGTAGCGTAATATTCGCTGCCCAGTTGGTATTGCGCATTGTCAAAACTGGTGGTGTATCGGGCGAGGGAAGGATAAAAGTCCTCTCCAATATCCTGCTGACCAGTTATGCCGTATCCAACACGGAGCTTAAGGGCGGAGAAGTTCTCCTTTTCACGATCAATCAATTTGAGCGCGATGGCTGCAGCCGGGAACAAGCCCCATTTGTTATTCTGGAAACGAGAGGTACCATCCCGACGTATCGAACCCGTCAAGAATACAAAATTGTTAAACGAGAGGTTCGCACGGCTAAAAAGTGAAATCAGGTAAAACTCTTTGACATCATCATTAGCTGGTTTCACCACAGCGGATCCGGTGGCATTGGTTGCAAACGAGGAAAAGTTGCGATAGAAGTGCTGCCAGGAATAGCCGCCCATGATGTCAAACTTGGCTGAGCCAAATGACTTGTTGTAATTCAAGTAAAATTCAAGCAGTTTGTCTTTCTTTTTTTGGTTGTACACCTCGTCTCGTCCGCCTCCATCTACTTGTGCAAAAGGGGCATTTTGCGGAATAAGTACGGTGCCTTGGCCATCAGAGTAGTCGTAACTTACACTGACGTTGGCACGGAGTGCAGGTAAAAACCAAAAGCGGTAATCAGCAGAAGCACTGGTGATGTAGCGCCCAAAGTGCGCTTCATCTTCCTTCATGTTGAGTAGGGCGAGTGGGTTAGCAGTGCCCAGGTTATTGGGCTTTCCAGCACTGTTAAGCCAGGAGAAATACCCACCATACGTTTGGTCTTCAACCCGAATTGCCTGAGTTGGGTCAAACTGAACCGCAGCACCAATGGCATCCTTGTTTGCAAAGCGATTGCGATCAGACACAAGTTTGACGTTCACATTGAACTGCAACATGTTTTTGAGGAACGAAGGATTGAGGTTTAAGCCCCCAGTCACCCGCTTGAATCGGTCTGTTTTCAATAGACCAGAACGATCCGTCACGCCCCAGGATGCACGGAACGGAATTGAACCTACGGCACCTGTAATAGCCAGGTTATGATCGTGCGTGACACCTGTTTGATAAATTTCAGACTGCCAGTCCGTATTAGAAGTGCCCAAAATGGCACGTGCCGGGTGGTTATCCCCATAGCGCTCTGCAATTAGGCTGCGATAGTCAGCTGCGGAAAGCACCTCCGATTTTTGCACTATCTGACTGAAAGCCAGGTTACCAGTATATTCAAATCGAAGTGCTTTGTTGCCCGAACTCCCTTTTTTAGTAGTGATCAGGATAACGCCATTGGAAGCCCGCGAGCCATAAATGGCTGTTGCTGAAGCATCTTTCAATACCGTCATCGTTTCTACATCGTTGGGATTGATGAAATTAAGTGCATTTCGGGTGCCGGATACCTTGTCCGTAGCAATCGGTATCCCATCAATTACAATCAAGGGATCATTGATGGCAGAAAGCGACGAACCGCCCCGGATACGGATGACCGCGCCACCGCCCGGTTCATTGCTAGAAGTCACTTGAACGCCAGCAATCTTGCCCGCCAGCAATTCTTGAGGGCTGGTGATAGCACCCTTGTTAAACTCTTTGGTACCCACGCTTTGCACCGAACCAGTCAGGTCTACCCGCTTCACGGTGCCGTAGCCAATCACCACCACTTCTTCCAAAACTGCTGCAGGCGACATTTTGAAATCAACGAAGTTGGACGTGCCAATAGCAACGTTTTTGGTCGTATAACCCGTGTAAGTGATGCGCAGCGATGTGGCAGTTGCTGGAATATTGAGGCTATAATTGCCCTCAAAATCCGAAGACGTACCAAAGGTTGTGCCTTCCACGATGATGCTTGCGCCAATGAGCACCTCACCGCTTTCGGCATCCGTCACTTGACCTGTGATTTGCCGTTGGGCGAGCATCGAAGTGCTGCCCCACAACAAAAAACATGAAAGGAGGAAAAGGAATTTTTGTTGAGAAATCTTCATACAGAGGAATATAAAATTTGTGAAACAATCAAAGACCTATAAATCTGGCTGAATGCTGAATGGAAACACCAACCAGAATTGCTGCTGCAAAGAAAAAAAAGTATTTGGAAACTAAATGTACTTTTTACAATAAGGTAAGATGATGCTCATTACCCAGGGGAGTGCTGAAAATCAAGTTCCTTTAGAGGTTCAAAAAAAATACCCTTGAGGTACACTAGAGCTTTCACTTACCCTGTTGTACCCCAAGGGTCAAAGTCAAAATGCTCAACCTGGCACTGTTTTCCTATGGCTTAATCACCTGCTCAGAATGCGTAGCCAAGCCATTCTGCTTAAAAATCACGACATATACCCCTCCAGGCACGCCCACCAGCGATAAATCTGCAAACGTGGCCTGTGCTGCCACAGCCTGGC
>Ga0105044_10014612_pt1 | contig 10609 bp, 4 predicted proteins | sample MAT01_FD_78092 | JGI IMG/M metagenome (GOLD analysis project Ga0105044, IMG submission 78092) | Freshwater microbial communities from Lake Fryxell liftoff mats and glacier meltwater in Antarctica - MAT-01 | ecosystem: Environmental > Aquatic > Freshwater > Ice > Liftoff microbial mat | place... | reverse complement strand
CGTTCGCGCCAGCTTGGACGACCACCACCGCAACGTGCTCGGCGCGAATCCTTCACGCCCGCTGAACACCTCGGCCGTCTCGCCGCTCGCCCGCCACCGCTCGACGCGCTTGCGCCATCTGCTGGTCGTGTCCGTCATCTCCCGTCACGATGCACCCCGCCGATCCCTCACGCCAGACGCTGCTCGTGCAGCGGATACCTGACACCAGGCCGCGTACGCTTCAGGCACGGTCGCTGACATCAGTGGGGCGATTCGCCGCCGTCGGCGACCCCGAGCAGCGGATCGAGCAGAATCTCGACACGCTCGCCGGGCTTTGCCCTCGGGGCGCCGGGGCGCCCGCGCGGTCGCTGACGTCTGCCGGATCGAGTGGCCAAGGCTCACCGCTATCCCAAGTGCGAGCAGGCGATCGCGCGACCGACGTCCGCGCAGCGTGCCGAAAGTCCAGCGATCACGCTGTGGAAGGCGCCATCGATCGCGCGCTGCGGCCATGTCGCCCGTCGCACCCCCGTGCGATAGTAGCCCGTCCGGCGGGGGCCGTGGGCGTTCAGCCATTCCCAGAGAAACCAAGGCAATGCTGCGACTTGAAGAGATCGAGAGCAAGACCCACGTCACCGGCATCGAGCCGACGGGGGCTGTCCGCGTTATCGATGTGGAGGCCGCAGGCCCCGACGCGGTCAACGTCACCTACAAGCTTCCGACCGGGCAGATCCTCCAGAAGACCCTGTTCCGCGCGGACGAGTTGCAGCTCTCGGTATCGAGCACGACGTCTCAGTTCACGTTCGCCTCGCCGCCCGAGGACTTCAAGCTCGCCGCCGAGGCCACCCGGATCAAGCTGGCGCACCTCTTCGATCCGATGATGGCGATCCACACGTCGAACGTGGACCCGCTGCCGCACCAGATCGCCGCCGTCTACGAGACCATGTTGCCCAAGCAGCCGCTCCGGTTCGTCCTTGCCGACGATCCCGGCGCAGGCAAGACCATCATGGCCGGCTTGTTGATCCGCGAGCTGATGCTGCGGGGCGATCTAGAGCGCTGCCTCATCGTCGCGCCCGGCAGTCTCGTCGAGCAATGGCAGACGGAGCTGTCGGAAAAGTTCGGCCTGCGCTTCGATCTGCTGTCCCACGCCCTGGTCGATTCGACGCAGACCGGAAACCCGTTCGTAGAGCACAACCTTCTGATCGCCCGCCTCGACCAGCTCTCGCGCAAGGAGGAGTGGCAGCAGCGCTTGAAGGCCGACGGTGCGCAGTGGGACCTCGTCATCATGGACGAAGCCCACAAGCTCTCGGCGAGCTACTTCGGCAACGAGTTGAAGACGACGAAGCGGTATGAGCTGGGCAAGGTGCTCGGTCAACCGGATCTCGCGCGCAACTTCCTACTGATGACGGCGACTCCGCACAACGGGAAGGAGGAGAGCTTTCAATTGTTCATGGCGTTGCTCGATGCCGACCGCTTCCATGGCAAGGCGCGAGACGGTCAGGCCAAGCTCGACGTGAGCGACCTGATGAGGCGCATGGTCAAGGAGGACCTCGTCAAGTTCGACGGTACCCCACTGTTCCCTGAGCGCCGCGCGGAGACGGTGCGGTACAAGCTGTCGGACGCCGAGCGGCAGCTCTACACCGACGTCACTTCCTATGTACGCGAGCAGATGGGGCGTGCCGATGCGATCGCCGACGGTCGCAAGAAAGGCATGGTCGGCTTCGCCCTCACGATCCTTCAACGAAGGTTGGCATCGTCCCCATGGGCGATCGCTCAATCGCTCAATCGGCGCCGAAAGAAGCTCGACGATCGACTCGTGGAGCTGAAGAACCCGAAGCCGCAGCAGCCGGCCAAGAAACCCTGGGAGGAGGGACTCGACTTCAACCTCGATGACATCGACGAGCAGATGTCCGCGGAGGAATTGGAGGAACTGGAAGATAACCTCGTGGACGAGGCAACCGCGGCGAAGTCGATTCCAGAGATGGAGAAGGAAATCGCTGAGCTTCGGCTGCTTGAGAAGCAAGCAGCGGATCTCCTCAAGTCCGGGGTCGATAGGAAGTGGGACGAACTGTCCTCGATCCTCCAGAGCGACGCCAAGGTGATGCTGCGCCCCGACGGACGGAGACGGAAGCTGATCATCTTCACCGAGCACAAGGACACGCTCGACTATCTCCGCAAAAAGATCGCCGGGCCGCTCGGTGGGGCCGAGGCTGTGATCGAGATCCATGGCGGCACCCGTCGCGAAGACCGGATCCGTGCGCAGGAACAGTTCCGCCAGAACCCCGACGTTATCGTGCTCGTCGCTACTGATGCGGCTGGCGAAGGCGTGAACCTTCAAGTCGCCAACCTGATGGTCAACTACGATCTCCCGTGGAATCCGAATCGGCTCGAACAACGCTTCGGTCGTGTCCACCGGATCGGACAGACCGAGGTCTGCTGGCTGTGGAACCTTGTCGCAGCTGAGACGCGGGAGGGCGAAGTCTTCGAGCGCCTCTTCGAGAAGCTCGAAGAGGAGCGGCGCGCGCTCGGCGGGCGGGTCTTCGACATTCTCGGCCAGACCTTCGAGGACACGCCGCTGAAGGAGCTACTGTTGAAGGCCATCCGCCACGGCGATGACCCCGCCGTTCGCGCCAGGCTATTCGAGCAGGTCGACAGCGCGCTCGACCGCGACCACATCCAAGAGGTCTACAAGCGAAACGCGCTCACCAACGATGCTCTTAGTGCCGATCGCCTTGCCAGCGTCAAGGATCAGATGGAGAAGGCCGAGGCGAGAAAGCTCCAGCCGTTCTTCCTGCGTAGATTCCTCGTCGACGCCATCGAGCAGCATGGCGGAAAGCTCACCGAGCGTGAACCGGGCCGCTACGAGGTGAAGCACGTCCCCGCAATCGTACGCGCTTTCAACAAGGTGCATGGCAATCGCCGCCCTGTGCTCGAAAAGTACGAACGCATCACGTTCGATCGCAAGCGCACCCGGGAGCCGTACGACAAGCCGGCTGCTGACCTCGTCCACCCCGCACATCCGCTGATGGGGTCGTTGATCGAGCTGGTCTTGCAGGAAAAGCAGTCAGCGTTGCACGCCGGCACCGTGCTCATCGATCCGGTGGATTCGGGAACGACGCCGAGACTCATGTTTCTGATCGACCACGGCATCCGCGAAGGGACTGCGATGACGCGGCTTGCCTCACGCCGCATGCACTTCATCGAGATCACCCCGAGTGGAGAAACGCGCGATGCCGGGCCGGCTCCCTACCTGAGTTACTGGCCACCCAAGCCCGAAGACAAGCCGCTCGTTGCCGACGCGCTTGGCGCCGCATGGCTCAAGCAAGACCTGTCCCAACTCGCGCTGACTTGGGCGACCCAGCATGTGGTCGTTGCCCACTTAGACGAAGTACGGACCGCGCGCGAGGCGATGGTCAAGAAGACCCTTGCCGCCGTACACGAGCGGCTTACCAAGGAGATTAACCGGCTCTCAAAGCGGGTCAACGATCTCGCCGCCGAAGTCCGTGCAGGCAAGCAGCCGAGCATCCAGCCCGAGAACGCGCGCAAACGTGTAGATGAGCTGAAGGCGAGGCTCTCCAAGCGGACGCAGGAGCTCGAGGCCATGCGCCACATCGCGAGCAACCCGCCTGTGATCACCGGCTGCGCGTTGGTGCTACCCCAGGGGCTCGTTGAGGAGTTCCATCGCAGGCCCGTGTTCACGGACGATCCCGAAGCACGCCGCCGGCTTGAGCTGATCGCCATGAAGGCCGTAATGGACGCAGAGACGAAGCTTGGCCACAGCGTGAAGGACGTGAGCGCGGAGAATTGTGGGTGGGATGTGGGCGCAGCGTCGCCAGCGGGCGAAGACCGATTCATTGAGGTGAAGGGGCGACGTCACGACGCTGAAACGATCACCGTGACGACGAACGAGATCCTCATGGGGCTCAACAAGGGTGAGCGCTTCATCCTCGCCGTTGTGCTCATCGACGGCGACAAGATCGACGGTCCCCACTACATCCGCTCCCCCTTCGTGAAGGAGCCCGATGCTGGTGCTGCCTCGGTGAATTACAAGCTCAATGAACTCAGGGCGCGCTCGAAGTCGCCGGGGAAGGCGTAGATGCCAATGACTCGGCCAAGGGTTGTAGCGCCCAGGAAGCTGATCGAGGTGGCACTCCCTCTCGACGACATCAACAAGGCTTCTGCGCGCGAGAAATCGATCCGCCATGGCCATCCCTCAACGCTGCATCTGTGGTGGGCGCGTCGGCCGCTCGCGGCTGCGCGGGCGGTGTTGTTTGCGCAGCTCGTCAACGATCCGGCCTGGAAGTACAGCGCCGAGGATCTGAAGAAGCCGCAGGTCAAGTCAGCCATCACGCGAAAGCGGAACGAACTCTTCAAGCTGATCACCAAGCTAGTGCTGTGGGAGAACTCGACCAACGAGGAAGTCCTATCAAAGGCACGCGCTGAGATTCGCGCGTCATGGCGTGAGACCTGCGAAGCGAACCGTTCGCATCCAGATGCTGCGACGCGTTTCAATCCCGCGTTACCTCCGCATGTTCACGATCCATTCGCGGGTGGAGGTGCGATTCCGGTCGAGGCCCAGCGGCTAGGGCTCGACGTTCGCGCCACCGATCTCAACCAGGTCGCGGTCCTCATCAACAAGGCCATGATCGAGCTTCCATCGCGTTTTGCCAACATCGCGCCGGTTGGTCCCGCGCCGAGCGAGCAACGACAAACAAAGGCTGGTGCGACAGAAACGTGGGCGGGGGCGCGTGGTCTCGCAGAAGACGTGCGCCGCTATGGGTCCTGGACAAGAGATCAAGCACTGTCCCGTCTCAGTGATCTGTATCCGACGATCAAGATCACCAAGGGGATAATCAAGGACCGACCAGATCTCGCGCAGTACGACGGCCGATCCTTGACCGTGATTGCGTGGATCTGGGCTCGTACTGCAAAGAGTCCAAACCCGGCAGCAAACGGCAGACTCTCGCCGCTCGTCTCCTCGTTCCTTCTCGCGACGAAGCCTGGAAAAGAAGCTTGGGTCGAAACGACTGTCAACCAGCGCGGGTTCAAGTTCGACGTGAGAACAGGTGAACCACCCGCCGAGCGCGCTGCTGGGCTGCGGAATGGGACACGTGCTGGTAAAGCGCAAGACTTCGTCTGCGTCTACACCGGGACGCCCATCACCCGAGACTTCATCCGCGACGAGGGCAAGGCGGGACGACTTGGCGAAGCGTTGATGGCGATCGTCCTTGAGGGCGATCGAGGCCGCGTCTACCTGTCTCCCCACCATGCACCCATTCCTCTCCCATCCGCAGTGCAAGCGGCCACAGCCCGCGAAGCGCGCTCGTCGTTCTTGTCGGGCGCTACGCCGACGCGGGCGATGATCACCGGCGGGGTGTGCTCTGCATATGGCTTGACTACGTGGGGATCGCTGTTCACCGACCGCCAGCTAACGTTTCTCCTGACGATGACGGAACTGATCTCCGAGGCCAAGGAGCGCGCGGCGCGCGACTACGCCGCTGCGCACAAGGTGAGCCCGGAGGCTGCGGAGGACTATGGGCGGTGCGTCGCCACATACCTGGCATTCACCCTGAGCCGCAGCGTTGACCGAGGCTCGTCGCTTTGTTCGTGGGATTCGAGCCCGAAGATGGAGGCCCTTCGGAACACGTTCGGCAGGCAGGCATTGCCGATGGTCTGGGACTTCGCCGAGGGGAACCCGTTTTCCTCTTCGAGCGGCAGTTGGGAGAACAATGTCGAATGGGTCGCGCTCGCCGTCGAGCGCTTGCCAGCGGTTGCAAGCGGGACGGCGCGCCAGGCGGACGCTCAATCCGTGGACATTGCCAACGCGGTGATCAGTTGCGACCCGCCGTACTACGACAACATCAGCTACGCGGAGATCTCCGACTTCTTCTATCTCTGGCTTCGGAGGGCGTTGCCATGGGAAAGGAAAGACCTGTTCGCGACTCTGCTCACGCCAAAGATGGAAGAGTTGGTCGTCGCGCCCCACCGGCACGGTGGAAAGGCGGCTGCCGAGAAGTTCTTCTTGGACGGAATGACATCCGCCTTCAGGCGAATGGCTGAAACGGCACACCCGGCGTTCCCTGTCACGATCTACTACGCGTTCAAGCAGTCGGATACCGACGGAGAGGACGGCACATCCTCCAGTGGCTGGGAGACGTTCCTGGAAGCATGCTTCCAAGCTGGCTTTTACCTGAGCGGTACATGGCCCATGCGGACCGAGCTTGGAAATCGCCTTGTTGGTGTTGAACGGAACGCATTGGCGTCGTCGATCGTCCTCGTGTTTCATGCACGAAGCAGCGAATCACCGACCATCGCTCGAAAGGACTTCTTACGGGAGCTGGAGCGTGTTCTCCCGGGCGCACTTGATGAGATGACGGCCGATCCTGAGGCAGCGGTTGCCCCGGTCGATCTAGCGCAAGCTGCAATCGGACCCGGCATGGCCGTATTCTCGAAGTACGCGGCAGTGCTAGAGGCGGATGGCTCGCCAATGCGCGTCCGCAGCGCGCTTGTTCACATCAACAAGGCGATCGATGAATACTTCGCGCACGCCGAGGGCGGGCTCGATGCCGATACGCGCTTCGCGATCGGTTGGTTCCAGCAGTATGGCTTCGATACAGGCATTTTTGGGGAGGCAGATGTCCTTGCCCGCGCGAAGGGGACGTCAGTAGAGGGCGTGCGGAACGCCGGAGTGCTCGAAGCGACTAAGGGAAAAGTGCGGTTGCTCAAGATCAACGAGCTGCCGGCGGCCTGGGATCCGGCCAAGGATGACAGGCTTCCAGTGTGGGAGGCGTGCCATCACTTGTGCCGCGCGCTCGGCGAGAGCGAGGGTGATGCTGGCGCCCTACTCGCGCGGATGCCAGAAAAACAAGAAGCCGTCCGACTCCTCGCGTACCGCCTCTACACAGTGTGCGAGCGAAAGGGCTGGGCTGAGCAGGCCCGCGCGTACAACGACCTGATCACCTCCTGGAGCGCGATTGTCGAAGCGAGCCAGCGCGTCGGAGTCAAGGGCACGCAGATGGAGTTGGTGTGATGCCGTGGTCGGAGAGAGCGATCCGAGGAGTAACGCGATGACGCTGAAGCCGTGGCGCGAAGTAGTCGTCCCGCACGAGGACGTACTCGAAGGAAAGTTCGACGAATCGGAGTTCGCAGCCGACCTGACGAAGGTCGTGCGGGGCATCGCGAAGCCGGAGTATCAGGATCCCGTGCGCTTCTTCGAACGCACCGTTATCACCGAGGGCATGAGCCTGCTACTTCAGTCAGTGGTGAAGCGCCTCAATGGTCAGGGTGGCGATCCTGTGATCCAGTTGCAGACGGCGTTCGGCGGCGGGAAGACGCACACGATGATGGCGGTGCTGCATGTGGCGTCGGGACAGGTGCCTGCAAAGCAGATGCTCGGCGTCTCCGAGATCCTCGACAGGGCAAAGGTGAAACAGCTCGTCAAGGCTCGGGTTGCTGTCCTCGACGGAAACGCGCTAGCCCCGTCGCACCCTCAGGAGCACGGGAAGGTCACCGCGAACACACTGTGGGGCGAACTCGCGTGGCAACTTGGCAGGGAGGACGGATACGCTCTTGTGGCCTCCGCTGACAAGGATGGTACGTCGCCGGGTAAGGACGTTCTGGCGAAGCTGCTCGAGGAGTTCGGTCCTACCGTCATCCTGATGGACGAGACCGTTGCATACCTCCGCCAGTTCGAGCCCGGGCGGAGCTACGCGGGCGGCGGCTACAACTCGAACCTATCATTCTTGCAGGCGCTGACTGAGGCCGTGTCGCGGGTGCCGAACGCTGCGCTGCTCGGGTCTTTGCCCGAGAGCATGATGGAGGTTGGCGACAACCTGGGCCAACAGGCGCTCGACTCGTGCCAGAAGATCTTCGGCCGCATTGAGGCTGTATGGAAGCCGGTGGCCACGGATGAAGCCTTCGAGATTGTGCGTCGCAGGCTTTTCAAGGGAGTTCAGAGCGAGAGCGCGAGGGATGAGGCATGCCGCGCGTTCGCCGACCTCTACAAGGACCACGGCGACAAGTTTCCCGCGGAGACTAAAGACGGGAGCTACCTCCGTCGGCTCAAGGCAAGCTACCCGATCCACCCAGAGGTTTTCGAGCGACTCTACGAGGACTGGTCGACGCTGCCGAAGTTCCAACGAACGCGTGGTGTCCTACGCTTGATGGCGCGCATGGTTCACTCGCTGTGGCGCAGTGACAATCGTGACCTGCTGATCCTGCCAGGATCTATCCCACTTGACGATAACGCTGTAAGGAACGAGCTGATCAAGTACCTGCCGTCGGGTTGGGATCCAATCGTCGACAAGGAGATCGACGGGCCACACGCCGAACCTCGCCGCATCGACGACGACACGCCTACACTCGGCAGCCTGCAAGCCTGCCGTCGCGCGGCGCGCGCCATTTTTCTTGGCTCTGCGCCGTCGGTGTCGAGTCAGAAGGTGCGAGGAATCGGCATCGAGCGGGTCCGCCTCGGATGCGCACAGCCGGGGCAATCGCCAGCCCGTTATGACGACGCGCTCCGCCGCCTTTCTGACCGGCTGCACTACCTCTATACAGGCCATGAGCGTTTTTGGTTCGACCAGCGCCCGAATCTTCGTCGCGAGATGGAAGATCGGATGCAGCGGTTCGATGTCGAGCTACACGTCTACCCCGAGGTGAAGGAGCGTTTGCAGAAGCTCGTCAAGGCGAGCGGCATCTCGTTCGTGCATGTGTTCGAGGAGAGCAAGGACATCCCCGACAAGCCTGAGCTTCGGCTCGTCGTCTTGGATCCGGACTGCTGGCACAAGCGCAGGGATCGCGAGAGCCGCGCTGTCGCTGCTGCCGAGGCTGTCCTGGCCAAGCATGGTGAAAAGCCGCGCGAGTTTCAGAACCGGCTGCTCTTTCTGGTGCCGGACGGTGCCGCGACGCAGACGCTGCGCGATCACGTGAGCCGCTACTTGGCCTGGCAGTCGATCGTCGACGACGCTGAGGAACTCAACCTAGATCGCCATCACGACAAGGAAGCGCGGAAGAGTCGCGATGAGGCTGCGGCCCGAGTCGATGCCAGCATTCGCGAGGCGTACCGGATCCTGCTCGTCCCTATGCAGGAGCCGGACACGTCTGGCGACGTGGCGAAGCTGCTTTGGGAAGACGAGGCGTTGACCCTGTCCGGCTCGAACTACGACAAGGCGATCACCGCAGCCGTTCGCGAGAAGGAGTGGGTGATCTCCGCTTGGGCGCCAACGCATCTCGCGGGACTGCTCACGCGGTGGTTCTGGAAGGACGACGTGCTCGCCGTCGTCGCGCGAAAGGTCTGGCTGGACACCTGCCGCTACCTCTACATGCCGCGCCTCCTGACGCAGGACGTGTTCATCCAGACCATCCGTGATGGCGTTGCCCGCTCCGAATGGTTCGGGTACGCCGCCAGCTATGAGAAGGAGCGGGACCACTACGCCGGTCTGCTGTTCGCCGGAACGGGCCCGGTCTTTCTCGATGACAGCGCACTGCTAGTGCGCCCCGACGCTGCGGCGAGATCGCTACCCGAGCCCGCACCGGGCGACATCATGGACTCGACGGACGGAGATCTCACAACAGGCGTTGGGACCGGCACCCCAAGGAAGAAGACTCCGACGGGAGGCGGGCCGTCGAAAGCGGTTCTACCTCGTCGCTTTCACGCGACCGCTGAGGTAGCGGATGAAGACCCGATAGGTTCATTCACCGAGATCGTCCAGAACGTGATCGAGCACTTCACGTCAAAGTACGGGACCACGGTTGCGATCACAGTCGACGTCGAAGCCAAGAGCCCCGATGGCTTTGACGCACGGTTGGTTCGCATCGTGAAGGAGAACGCGACGACGCTGAAGTTCAAGACCGCGGAGTTTGAGGACGAGTAAGGATGTCAACGAATGAGAAGGCCGTCCACTGGACTACGCCTGAGGAAAGTCTCCGTTGAATACGATCGCCCATTGGCGGTAGGCCTCGGGCGTCGTGCCTCTTTGATCGTTTTCCAGCGCCTTCATAGAGTGCTCTCGCGCGTTGCGAACTGCGTCGCGTAGCTCCTGCGCCTGCGATGACGATCCAGAGGCGGGAATGCGGCCGGAGATGCCGAGCGGATCATCGATGGGGCCGCACCGTGTCTGGTAGAGGTGGTCGAACGTGCCCGCGACCAGTTCGGCGTACGAAGCTACGCGCTGGGACACGCGCGAGGTCGCCAGGAACATTTCGATATAGAACGAACCGATAGGCAGCTCGTCCTTGCGTGACGTGCGCCAGTGCTTGACGAGCTGCGCGACCCGCTGAAGCTTGTAGCCGCTGGCTTCGTTTGCGTTGGCGATGAACTTGTCGTGCGCGGGCGGACTGGTCGGCATCCAGTCACCGCGGCCGGTGGGAATATCGTATGCGGGTCGGTTCTTTCCGTTGACCATGATCATGCCGCGCCAGACCGACGGCACCACGTCGACCTTGTAGGTAGTCTCCACTTCCGAAGAGGTATCCGCTGCACGAGCAGCGTCTGGCGTGAGGGATCGGCGGGGCATCGTGACGGGAGATGACGGACACGACCAGCAGGTGGCGCAAGCGCGTCGAGCGGTGGCGGGCGAGCGGCGAGACGGCCGAGGTGTTCAGCGGGCGTGAAGGATTCGCGCCGAGCACGTTG
>Ga0105044_10014608_pt1 | contig 10610 bp, 8 predicted proteins | sample MAT01_FD_78092 | JGI IMG/M metagenome (GOLD analysis project Ga0105044, IMG submission 78092) | Freshwater microbial communities from Lake Fryxell liftoff mats and glacier meltwater in Antarctica - MAT-01 | ecosystem: Environmental > Aquatic > Freshwater > Ice > Liftoff microbial mat | place... | reverse complement strand
TCCAACACTTAGCCCTGTCAGTTCACCTATAGGCCCCCCAGCCGATGCACAATTGCTTCGTAGCTTACCAACTTACCAACTTACCAACTTACCAACTTACCAGCTTTCCAGCCCCTCCCCTCATGTCCTTCCTCGACCACTGCCTTCGCTCGCACGCCACCGGCCTGACCCGACGCTCGCTTCTCGGCACAACTGCGGGAGGACTCGGGAGCATCGCTTTGCATGATCTACTCGGGTCCGCCGCCCGCGCGACCCAGACCACCCCGCTCGATCTCGGTTCGCCCGGTCCCTCGGGAGGAGGTCTTCCGGGTCTCCCCCACTTCGCACCGAAGGCCAAACGGGTCATCTATCTGTTCCAATCGGGCGGCCCCAGCCACGTTGATCTTTTCGATCACAAGCCCTTTCTTGAGACGGCCCACGGCACCGATCTGCCTGATTCGATTCGCGGAACCCAGAGGCTCACCGGAATGACTTCCGGGCAAAAAAGCTTCCCCGTCGTCAAACCTTTCTGGCCCGGCAAACGCTGCGGGGCTCACGGCACCTGGATCAGTGACCTGCTGCCCCATACCCAGGGCATCGCCGATGAGATGACCATCGTGCGCTCGCTCTGGACCGAGGCCATCAACCACGATCCCGGGGTGACCTACATCAACACCGGTTCGCAGCAGATGGGACACGCCTCCATGGGGGCATGGCTTAGCTACGGTTTGGGACGCGAGAACGAGAACTTCCCCGCCTACATGGTCCTGCTCAGCCAAGGCACCGGGAAAAATCCGGGGCAACCCCTTTTCTCCCGTCTCTGGGGGAGTGGCTACCTGCCATCCAGTCATCAGGGCGTCAATCTGCGTCCGGGGGCCAATCCCGTGCTCTACTTGCAGAATCCTCCCGGTGTCTCCCGCGAGGCGCGGCGCCGTCTCCTCGACACCCTGGGGGATCTCAACCGCCAGCACGCTGAGGCGGCCGGTGATCCCGAGACCCTCTCCCGCATCGAAGCCTACGAGATGGCCTACCGCATGCAAGCCTCCGTCCCTGACCTGGCCGATCTTTCCGACGAACCGGACTCCACTTTCGAGCTGTATGGCGAAGAAGCGCGTCGTCCCGGCACCTTCGCAGCGAACTGCCTGCTGGCCCGACGCATGGCTGAACGCGGGGTTCGTTTTGTCCAGCTCTTCCATCGAGGATGGGACCAGCATATTTCGATCCAAGCCCAACTCCCGCGCCAGTGTAGCGATGTCGATCAGGCCTCCGCCGCCCTCGTCACCGATCTCAAGCGCCTCGGCTTGCTCGACGACACCCTCGTGATCTGGGGCGGTGAGTTCGGCCGCACTGTCTACAGCCAGGGCGAACTCGGCGCCCCCACTTCAGGACGTGACCACCATGGGCGTTGCTTCAGCGCCTGGATGGCCGGCGGTGGAGTGAAGGCCGGCTTCGACTATGGAGCCACCGACGACTACGCCTACAACATCGCCGAAAATCCGGTCCACATCCGCGATCTCAATGCCACTATTTTGCACCTCTTGGGCATCGATCACGGGCGGTTCACCTACAAGTTCCGGGGCCTCAATCAAAGACTCACCGGGGTAGAAGAAGCGCATGTGGTGAAGGGGATCGTGGCGTGACAGCCCCTCCCCATCAACTCTTCACATCGCGTCGTTCGAAGAGCATCCAACCGAGCACGAAGCCGGTCAACCCGAATCCAGTCAGCCAGCCCCACGCCTCGATGAAGCGCGGCCAGGGAATGTCCTGGTAGAGGAGGTATAGCCAGGCCTCCATCCGTGAGGTCAGGAAATACTCGCGATACGGGTCAAAGGCCGGCAATGGGATCGCCGAGAGAATCCGATCCGCCACACAGATGGCCACGGTCAGAATCGTCGCCGTGGCGGGTTTGATCCGACAGCAACTGAAGAAAAAGGCGATCCCGATGACGGGAAGATAGATGAGCGAAAACCCCACCATCGCCAGGGCATAGCGGGCCAGTCCCTCGTTCCAAGTGAAGAGCGAGACGCGGGGCAACTCCGGCGCCCACACCAACATTCCTCCGCCCCAACCGCGATCAATGACTCCCACCACGAGCGCGCTCACTCCCACAAACACGAAGAGGCTCAGGGTATAAATCTGACAGGAAAGAAACTTCACTAGCAAGAGGCGGAAGCGCGAGACCGGACGCACCAGGAGCAGTCGCAAATTGCCATCCTCCGATTCCTTGGCTAGGATGTCGCCCGTGACGAGCGATACGAAAATCACCCCGAGCAGCAACATGGTGAAGACCACGATCAAAAACGCTAGCGTGAGTGCCGAAAAATACTCATCGAATCCCCCGGCGACCCGCTCGATGAATTTCGCCATCCCGGCCTCCGCCTTCTCGCGGGTCCAGAAGAAATAAAAGAGCATCTCCACCACCAGAAAAATTCCGAAGCCCACGTAGGTGCGCTTTCTCGCGTAAAGGCGGAAGAGTTCCCAATAAAGCTGACGGAGAAAAGTCATTCAGCAGGTGAGATGGAACTAAGGCGAAGATAGAGGGCCTCGAGCGAGCCTTCGCTGCGGGCGAAATGATTGATCGGTGCGCCCGCTGCGATGAGCCGGGCCAGCAACGCCGAAGGCTCGATCTCGGAGGGGAAGGCGTAGTGGTGATCCTCCAGTCGCTCCCCACCTTCGACCTCGATCAAAGGAAGGAGTGAATCCGCCATCGGCGAACGAATCTCCAGGACCAGCCGACGCTCTCCGGCAGTACCGACGGGACCCTCGTGGACCTTTTTTCCCTTTTGCAGAATGATGACCCGATCACAAACCTGCTCGACCTCGGAGAGCAGATGCGAACTGAGTAAGACGGTGAGACCGAACTGGTCGCGCAACTCCCGCACCTGATGGCGGAACTCGACGATCCCCTCGGGATCGAGCCCGTCAGTCGGCTCGTCCAGCACCAGCAATTGCGGACGCGGCAGGAGAGCCTGGGCCAGGGCGAGACGCTGCCGCATGCCGTGGCTGTAAGTTCCCACCCGATGCTGAATCCTCCCGCTCAACCCGACCCACTCAACCACCTCATCGAACTCGGCCCGACTGACGCCGCCCGAATAGGCCGTCAGGACCTCAAGATTACGGCGCCCGCTAAGATACTCGTAGAAGGCGGGCGCTTCAAAAATGGCCCCGACCTGCCGCAGCGCACCGACCCGGTCGCGCTGCACGGAAATACCGCCAATGCTGACTTCGCCGACGTCGGGCGCGACCATACCGAGCAAAATGCCGAGAGCGGTGCTCTTGCCGGCCCCATTGTGGCCTAACAATCCAATAATCTCTCCCCGCTCCACGGCAAAGGAAACGTCCTCGAGGGCGGGCGGAGCATTGCGCGAGAAGCGCTTCGAGACTGACACGAAGTCGAGCATCATCGATCAGCTTCCACAACAAACTGCAATCCCCGAAGAACGTGCCCATCGGCGTAGAGGATGTTGACCTCCTCGCCAACCCCCTTGTGAAAATTCTCCTTGTCCGAGACCACCGGAATTCCCGACTCCGCGCGGATCATCCCGAACAAGTCGAGGTTGCCGAGACGCTGACCGTTGATCAGGCTGTTCCAAAAATAGGAGGAACCAGTTTCCTTCCAGATGCTCTCGGGACCGAGACCATGATCTGCCGGACAGGCGAAAGCATACTCGTCGGGTAGATACTCTTTGAGCGCCGTATCGACGGTCGGGATGGCGTCGTCGTCCCGGCTCTCCCGGGCCGGGGCGAGTTCGGGGAAGCGGGTGCCATGGTCCCCCATATACGTATTCAGCGCGATCCCGATGTCGCGAAGCTTACCGAGACATTGGGTCGAGGACGCCTGCGCCTTCATGTTCTTGTAAGAAGGAAAGCCGATTGCCGCGACCGCCGTGAGGATAACGATGACGACGAGCATCTCCACAAAGGTGAAAGCTGTGGTGGGAGTTTGGGCATTTGGACTCCGTAGCTTCATCGCGGCCCTCCTCCCACCCGGCTGAGATCGCGCTGGATATCTTCCATGAGAGGAGCGAGATCGAGTTTGGTTTCCGCCGATGCATCCTGATAATACGATTGAAAACCTGCCGTGGTGATCTTCTCCACAATCTCGGGATCCGCTTCTTCCAGGTTGCGCCGACGATCTCGATCGGGGTCATTTTTGCGATCATCCAGTGCCTTCTGCACGATGCGCCGACGCTCGTCCCGATCCATTTCGTTGAACGACTGCATGATCTGCTGGAACGCCCGACCGAGCCGCTTTTCGAGGAAAAAGGCCTGCTCCTCCGGCGTCATCGATTCGAAAAAGGCACGCCTCGACGTGGACTCACCACCTTCCTCAAGTTCGCGCAGTTCGTCCGGCTCAAGTTGATTAAGCATCTCCGCCACCGTGCCGATGACCTCACGCCGTTTCGACTCGTCAGTGATCTCGCCGAGTGGATGCTTTTCACCATAAGCAAGGATCTTGGCTGGAGTTGGTCGCGCTCCACTGGCAAGCTTCGTGATACCGAAGACGATACCCCAGACCAACAGGAGCACCCCGACACCGCGAAGGAGAAAAAGGGTGCGTAGATCGAGTCGTGAGAGCATGTGCTGGGAAAGACGGTTTTGGGTCAAGGTTGGTTACGTGAGTGGGAGAGAATGCCGATTGCCTAAATCTGATCTTTCATTGTTGAAGTGGGCAGAGAGAGCGCTTCGGAGGCGTTCGGGAGGGATCTTGTTTTCGTGCATTCCTTGCCTTTTTGCGGCGAGCTCCCTACTCTCTTCTCAGACAAACACATCTTGCACCGCCGTGCCTTTGCCGTCCTCAGTGACATAAAAAGGCCGTCCCTCGATCAGGAATTCCGTTTTTGGACTGATGCCCATCGCCGTCATGATGGTGGCGTGAAGGTCCGTCACAGTGACGGGATTCTCCACTGCCACGAGAGGGCGTTCGTCGGCTGTGCGTCCGTAGAGATAGCCCTTCTTGACGCCACCGCCAAAGAGCAACACGCTGCTGCCTCCCGTGAAGTGGCGATGCAATCCGTAGTGCTTCTCTTCGGTGATGACATCTACTTTGTGGGTGGTCTGATCGTTCGCGTTCGAGCCCGGCTTACCCTCCATCAAGGCGTCCCGACTGAACTCACTGGCCACGATCACCAAGGTGCGGTCGAGCAGGCCGCGTTCTTCGAGATCGAGGATCAGTTGGGTGATCGGCTGGTCGATCTCCTTCTGGAGTCGAGCGACGGTGTTGTGCCCGTCGGCGTGGGTATCCCAGTGGAGAAAGGGCACATACTCGGTGGTGACCTCAACGAAACGGGCTCCATTTTCCACGAGGCGGCGAGCCAGCAGACAGCCCCGACCAAAGCGGGAGGTATCGTAAACTTTCTGCACTTCGGGTTTCTCCAAAGTGACGTCGAAGGCTTCGCGCTCCCGGGAGTTGAGCAGGCGATAAGCGTTGTCCATCGACCGAAGGAGCGACTCCTGCTGGTAGTCACTGGCGTAGTCGCGATGCGGGTTCTTCTCGACGAGTTTGCGGTAGAGCTTGTCGCGATTGGCAAAACGCGAGGCATCCATCCCGGCGGGAGGCTGGACTGATTTGGCGGCCTCCTCGGGATAGGGCAAGTTCATCGGACCGAACTCGCTCCCGAAAAATCCGGCGGTGGTGAAGGCTTTGAGTTCCTCTTTCTCCCCCACCCCTTCGAGCCGTTGCCCGATATTGATGAAGGCCGGCATGACCGGATTTTTCGGGCCGAGCACTTTGGCCATCCAGGCACCGAGGTGCGGGGCCGCCACGGTCTGTGGAGGCACGTATCCGGTGTGCCAGTGGTATTGATGACGCGAGTGGAGAATGCTGCCGAGGTCGGGCTGCACGGCAGATCGGATCAAGGTGCCGCGATCCATGACCGAAGCGATGTTTTCCAATCCCGCGCAGAACCGGATGCGATCAACCGCCGTGGGAATCGACGGGAAGGTGCTCAGGACATCACTGACCGGAAGACCGTTGCGGAAGGGAGCATACCGCTTCGGATCGAAAGTCTCGGGAGCCGCCATTCCTCCGGCCAACCAGAGAAGAATGCAGGCATCGGCGGTGGCGGCGGGGTGTTCCAGTTTGCTACCCCGCACCAATTGCGGAGCACCCGTCATCCACGCAGCCGTCCCTGCGGCGCTGAGTTGGCGGAGAAAATCGCGGCGAATGATGGAAGGAGGGTCGATGGACATGGGGAGCTGTTTGGCTGGTAGCGTTTAGCGGTTAGCGTTTAGCTGGAAGATAAGCAAAGGAGCGCTGGCGTCTCGCCCGTTTCCTTGGTTTTGCGGATTCAATAGGGTTAGGTGATCGATTCAACAGGGTTAGGTCGAGTCTTGGAGCTAACCGGCTATCAGCTAGACGGCTTCCTTCTCCCTCTACCTCACCAACAAAAACTCCGGAGTCATCATCACCGCCCAGAGAGCGTCGGCGACATCGGCGGGCTCGGGTGCCTCGCCCAGCGCCTCAAGCAAAAGCGCCCTCTCATCGGCGGTGGGCCTACGACTCAAAGTCGAGAGAAACATCGTCTCGATGAGGCCGGGAGGGGACTCACCGCGGGCTTGGAGCCGCTCCGCTCCCGCGACGAGAGCCTGGGCGAGAGTCTCCTGATTCGCCAGATCAATGGCTTCGAGTGTGGTGAGATCACGGGGGCGTGAGCTGACAATCTGATCCCGGTGAGGTCTGCCCAGACTACGCATGAGGAAGTCGCTATTGACGAGCGAAGCCCGCACCATCAGGTCAGAGGTGGCGGAGACCGAAGCGAGCGTCTTGCCGATCTTCGGGTCGATGGCCTTCGTCCAGACCTCGGGGGCTTTCACGATCACGACCGAAGTCCAGGCCATCGTATCCACCGGCCATTTACCCACCTTGTCGTCGACCGGCACTTCGCTGCTGGCCTGCCACGTGGCATCGGTGGTGATGATCTGTTCGCTGCCGTCGGGATGCGATAAGAGCAGACGAATAAAAGCACCGGCCAGATTCGGTTTGCTGCCCCCATTTTTTGCCACAACCAAAAGGCGGTTTTCACCAGCCTTGAGTCCCGAGGCCGCCGCGGTTCCAAGCACCGCAAAATCCTTTCCATTCGCCAGAGTCTGACCGTTCAAGTAGAGCACATACTCATTGTCCACACTGGCAATGACCGACCCCCTCGAGCCGACCGGAGCTTGAAAATCGCGCCGCAGGACGATCGTCTCCCCTGCCGCCGGAGGACCACTCGCCGCGCTGGGACCCCAGATCCACTGGCTCGGCTGACTGAGTCTCGCCACCTCGGCCGGATTGACCATTCCCCGGGTGACGGGGGCGTCGATTTTCTTGGGGGCGGTATCGGTCAAAGTCCACAGGGCATCGACGAACTGCTCGGCGGTGAGACGCTTCGCCTCGGGTCCGGCGTAGCGATAGGTCGCGCTTCCGTTTTCCTGCTCATGCACCGCGCTGGCGCTTCGATACGCTTCCGAAGTGGCGATAAGCAGGATGGTGTGGCGCAGGTCATAGCCATGCTCCTGGAAATCGACCGCCAGCCAATCGAGCAGATCCGGCAGCCACGGCTCGGTCTGCATCGCGTCGAACGGATGGACGAGGCCTCGCCCCATGAGTTGTCCCCAGAGGCGGTTGACGAGGGTGCGTGCGACACGGCCATTTTCGGGATGGATCATCAAGGCGGCCAATTGGGAAAGACGTTGGTCCTTGGGCGCGGACCCATCCACTTGCCCGAGTTCGGGGAACAACCAAGCCGCTTTCGCCATCTCTCCAGTGGGCTTGTCGCAGCGATGTACCGCGAGAGGCTCTTCCGCATAAATCGCGGCCAGTCCGTAGGCTTCGCTCAGTTTCCAGCGATCCACGAAGCTGTCATGGCACGAGGCGCACTTCATATTGATCCCGAGGAAGGACTGCGAAATGCTCTGGGCGAACTGGATCGGAAGAGTCTGTCCGGCGCTGACCTCGCCGCGCCATTTGATGCCGTTGATGAAGCCGGCGCTCGACTCGTCGGGCGGAGCGATGAGGTCACGGATCATCGAATCGTAAGCCATATTGTTTTTGAGCGCATCGTAGAGCCACCCGCTGATCTGGGTGCGACCCTTGGTGATGAAGCCGGTCCCGGTGTAATCATTGCGGAGCAAATCATTCCAGAAAGTGAGCCAGTGATCGGCGTAGTCAAGATCGCGGGCCAGGAGATCACCGACCAGTTTCGTACGTTTGTCAGGATCGGAATTCCCCAAAAATGCGGTGACTGTCTCCGATGGGGGTAGCATGCCGATCAGGTCGAGCGAGACGCGCCGGAGAAAGGTAGCGTCGTCGCAGGGCTCGGGGCGAGGGAGCTTTTGCTCGGCGACATAGGCATCGATAAAACGATCAACCGGGTGCTCCCGTCCATCGGTGATGTCCGGGAGATCGGGCCGTCGCGGGCGCAGCGGCGGCTCGTAGGTTGGAACGCCGAAGGTGTAGCCCGGCTCCCAGGGCAGCCCGGCATCGACCCAGCGCTCCAGCACCGCGATCTGCTCTGCGGGCACCCGGTCCTTTTTCGACGGCGGCATCTGATCGTCGGGATCTGTCAGATGGACCAGCTCAAGGAAGTGTGATTTCGCCGCATCGCCGGGAATCGCCGCGTCGTCCTCAAGAAAGAGGTCTCGGGTATTCATCGAGAATCCGCCCTTGGCCTCCTTGCCGCCGTGACACCCGGTGCAATGGGCTTTGAGGACAGGCACGACCTCATGGACAAAGTCGATCTCGGCGGCATGAGACGCCGTGAGGAGCACGATCAACGGCAGATATCGAGGCAACAGAGAATCCATCGCTGGAAAGATACGGCTGATTCGGGAGCGGTCGAATGGCGGATTGAGGGGATTGTGGAAGAAATTAATCGCCGTTGATCAGGGATGCATCGGGATCAATTGGTTACAAATGAGCAGATCCCTTCGAGCTTCCGTATCATAGGCTGGAAGCCCATGCTACTTTCCTAAATCATTCGATAACCTATCACGCGATTAAGCGGACTTATGTTCTAGCGTCGGGCCGCAGTCTTCGGCAATCTCTGTGAATATGAGACCCCCCACTTTCTTGCTCGCCTTACTTCTCGCCATTCCGGCTGCCATTTCCGCCGAGGAACCATCCGAGATCCGCGCCCGCGCTCTTGCCACCCTCGCCAAGCTCCCGGTCGAGGCGCATTTCGATCAGGACTACGCCGGCTCCGGCAATCCGAAACAGATGCTCGATCTGTTTCTTCCGAAGGAACCAAAAGCAGATGGAAAACTCCCGGTGCTCGTTTTCATCCACGGTGGCGGTTGGACCGGCGGTGATCGGGCGAAATCAGCGGGAGCAGTGGTGCCCTTCGTGGCCAGTGGCAACTTTGCGGGCATCACCGTGAGCTACCGCCTGTCTCCAGAGGCCCATTGGCCGGCGCAGATTCACGATTGCAAGGCGGCGATTCGCTGGATCCGAGGTCATGCGGAGGAGTTCGGCCTTGATCCTGAGCGCATCGCGGTATGGGGCACCTCGGCGGGAGGGCATCTCGTGTCCCTCTTGGGAACAACTCAGGGAATCGCCGAACTTGAGGGCGAAATCGGCCCTTTTCTTGCTCAGAGCAGTCAGGTGACTTGCGTGATCAACCAATGTGGTCCTCAAGATTTTTCCAAGGCTCTCATGTTTTCCGATGGCAAGCCCGTCGTGGAAGATCCCGCCGTCGTCGCTCTGATCGGTGGATCGGTTGCCGGGCACCCCGACCTAATCAAAGCAGTCTCGCCGGTGACTTATGTGACTCCCGACGACGCCCCCTTTCTGACTCGCCACGGGATGAAGGATCAACGGGTCGACTTCGTCCAAGCCACCATCATCGAAACCGCGCTTGAAGCCGCCGGAGTCTCGTCCATCTTAATCGGTGTCGCCGAGGGCGGCCATGGGCTGAATCATCCGGCACTCAAAGATCGTATCACCACATTCCTCGACCGGCACTTGCGCGGAGGAAGTGAAGACCTGAAAGATGAGACATTGGCGGAGGCTCCGTAAGACTTGGCAGCACTCCCTGATCGGGGGACGTGCTCTCGGTTTGTTTGCCTTTGCGCTTTTGAGTGGTGCGGCCACCCAAGCGGCCGATCCTCCGTTGACTTCGGCCCTTGCGGTGCGCTCGCTCTCGTCGGACCGGGCGGACTTGGGTTTGTCGGTCGATCTCACCGGAATCGTCATTTTTGTCGATCCGGGAGTGACGGTGTTCCTCCAGGATGATACGGCCGGAACGTTTTTTCGAGCGGTCGGAAGCCCGGCACCATCTTTGGGAAGTCGGGTCCGAGTGAGGGGCACAACTTTTCCCGGTCTGTATCTGCCAGGAATTGAGGAGGCGACGTTCGAAATATTGGAGACGGGTCCGCTGCCGATGCCCCGGGACGCAACTTACGAGGATCTCATGTCAGGGCGTTTCCACTACCAGCGGGTCGCGGTGGAAGGAGTGATCCGCCGAGTCGTGCCCGAGGACGAAAATTTGGCCATCCTGCGGTTGGCGCTTGGAACCCGCTTTCTCGATATCGAGGTCGATCAAGCCGGCCTCTCGGCGGAGACTTGGGTGGATCGCCGCGTGCGGGCCGTGGGCTTGGCAGCGGGACGAATCAACGACCAGCGCCACCTCGTCGAACCCTACCTGCGCTGC